>JAEEGK010011180.1_pt1 | contig 20554 bp, 17 predicted proteins | sample 8958771 | NCBI WGS metagenome assembly JAEEGK01 (sample SAMN16246547, study PRJNA631951) | gut metagenome | biome: gut microbiome; feature: rumen; material: SC-attached | host: Bos | place: Iran: Karaj | collected 2018-10
TTTGGATTATGGAAAGCCCTTACAGCAATGATATCTGCATCAGTAGAGGATTCAACCATATCTGCAAATTCAGCCACTTCTTCCGCATCTCTTGAGAATACAAGAGCCAATGACTTGCATTTCAATATATGATAATATGTTATGAAGAAAGTAGCTGCCGCATCTTTATGAACGCAACCTACCAATAAGTCATAATCTCCTTCCTCAATCTCATCCAAACATTTTTCAATATCAACTCTTTTTTTAACGTAAACCCCTTCAGGATCTGAAATATCCAATATCTTTCCTGCTGCTGGATTGCTTGATACAGTAACATCATAGCCCATTTGACCTAACTTGTATGAAGCATACAATCCAATAGGAGTTTGTGAAGGAGCTTCAGGACATCCAAGTAAAACTAATGCTTTCATTTTATCACTTTAATAATTTTTAAATAGAAATATTTTAATTTTATTATTATTTTTTATAATAATTAATCACTTTATATTTTTGTTAATTGTTATAAATAAAATTAATTAATATGATAGAAAAATAGATTGAAAATTAGAAAAAGAATGAAAAAGAATAATTAAAAAATAAAAAATAGAATGGTTTAATCAATTTTAAACATTTGTATCAGTCATCACTACTGCCACCATTATAAACAGAACCTGGTGCAAAAGGATCCAATGGATGAGTTCTCATCCAATATCCACAGTTCCAGCAACGACCATCACTATCCAATGGATAACCGCAAATAGGACAAATAAGCATAATAATCACCTAATAAATTTTAGCTCCTAAGGCAAGTATTCATCATTAAAATCATCATAGTCATAATCATCAGGACTTCCAAAATGAGCCATATATCCACATACCCAACAGTTTCCTTCGTCGTCTAATTCACTTCCGCAAGCAGGACATAAACCATACATAAAATTCCCCCTATTTTATAACTTGAATATTTTATTTAATAATTATAATGATTATAGTTACATTTAAAGTTTTCTATATTTGTTTAAGAGGAAATAATACAAGAGACCATGAGATATGATAATCCATTAATCAATACTTGCGAACAGAATAAAGCTCATCCCTATAGAACACATGATTATAGTCCAATTCACAGTCCAGATTAGACAATTTATAAGGCATATCCCCTCTTTGATAAATCAACAGATCCGTAGCGCTGAAATCACTTAACTCATAAATGACATGATCGATAACCATTTGTTCCTCTTTGGTGAAGTTAAACAATGGAATCTGCCTTAAGTAATATCTTTTGATTAGGTAATAATAGTAGACCTCTTGTCTATAATAGAGATTATGAGACCGTATCAGCTGATTCATATTCTCATTGAAATGCTTAGGAACCACTCCAATTCTTGACTTCATATAGGTCTCGTTTGTTAAGGATTCACCATACAATTCATAATAATTGAAGTCAATGAAATAGAGCAAAACCGAAATTACCGTTTTTCCAAGGTTTTCCTTATGTGTGCAACGTGATATAATGTATAGTATAATTTTTATGTACTTTTCTTTTTTAAAATCCATATTAAACACCAATCATTAATTCAATAATCAAATAAACCAAATAAAATGATTCAAATTTAATATTGTAAATTAAAAAAGAGTAACCATATGAACACTAGAATATTAGTTTCAACTTGCTATTAAAAGAAAAGAAAGAGCATATGAAAATTAATGAAAAACAATTGAAAATATTTATATAATATAAAATTAAAAGGTACCTATAGAAAAATAATTTAAAGGTACCTTTAAAAAAAATTATGGAAATAAAATTATGGATTTTAAAAAAACACTAAAAACTATAGGAAAGCTTCTTAGCCCTTTAAAAAAGAGCATAATTCCACTTATTCTTATCGTTGCATTCCTACTCATTGATGTTTACTGTAACCTTACTCTACCTAAATACACTGCAGACATTGTAGATGTGGGTATACAGAACACAGATTTCAATTATATAATAAGCGTAGGAACAATGATGATGGCTATGGTCTTGATAGGGGTATTTGCTACAATAGGACTTTCATACTTCTCAAGCAAAGTGTCAGCAGCTTATGGAAGGGATTTAAGAAAAATAAGCTATGAGAAGATATTGAAATTTTCAAACTTTGAATTGAACAAGATATCAAGAGCATCACTCATTACACGTAATACAAACGATGTATATCAAATACAAATCTTCTTAGGATTGTTCTTTACAACAATACTCTTTTCACCAATATTAGGTATAGGGAGCATACTTAAGGCAATGGAACTTGGAACCAACCTTTTATGGATCATTGCAGTGACATTTGCTGCTGCAATCATACCTTTTGTAATAATATTCATCAGAACCGTTCCTTACTTCAAGATAATGCAGGAATTGACTGATAAGATCAACCAGACCTCAAGGGAAATATTGATGGGAATACCTGTAATCAAGGCATTCGTAAGACAGGACTATGAAGAGGAAAGATTTAGAAAGACCAATGAAGACTTCCGTTCAGTGAACTTGAATGTATTCAGAATACTCTTAGTATTATTGCCTGCAATGACCTTACTCTTAAACCTAATGATAGTTCTCATTTTATACTTTGGAGCATATGATGCAATCCAAGGTGAGATATTAACTGGAACAATCATAGCATTCATCCAATACGCTACACAAATCGTAATGGCATTCCTTATGATGGGAGGATTCCTTGTCATGATTCCAAGAATATTGGTATCCGGAAGACGTGTAGCTGAAGTTATAAATACAGAAATAACAATCAAAGATGTGCCGATTGACACCATAGATAATAATCCTGTAATTGAATTTAAGGATGTCGTTTACACTTATCCTGGAAGTGAGAAGGAAACATTAAAAGACATCAACTTCAAATTGGAAAAGGGAAAAACCACTGCAATAATAGGAGGAACTGGAAGCGGAAAATCCACAATCCTAAATCTGATTCCTCGTCTTCAAGATGTAACTGGCGGTGAAATACTAGTCAATGACAAGAATATCAAGGATTACAAATTAACCACATTGAGAGAAAGAATCTCCTATGCTCCACAAAAGGCAATTCTTTTTGAAGGAACAATAAGGTCAAATATGCTGATAGGAAAAGAGGATGCAAGTGATGAAGAGATTGAAAAAGCATTGAAAATGGCAGAAGTTGACTTTATAGAAAGCTTGGAAGATGGTGTTTCACAAGGAGCATCCAATTACTCCGGAGGGCAAAAGCAACGTCTACAACTTGCAAGATCCATATTGGCTGAACGTGACTTCTACCTATTTGACGACTGCTTCTCAGCACTTGACATGAACACTGAAGCAAAGGTAAAAGAGAACCTAAAAGGCTTAAAGGAAAACTCATCAATGCTTATTGTATCACAAAGGATTTCAACAATCATGGATGCTGATGAGATTATTGTTCTTGATGAAGGTGAGATAATAGATAAGGGAAGCCATGATTACCTTAATGAGAACTGCAATATCTATAGAGAAATAGTATCCTCACAAATAGACCGTTCAAAAGACTTATTGTATGATAATGAGGAATCCTCTAATTATGTTCTAGATACAAGTTACCTTAAGAAAACAGCAGGAGGTAAATGATATGGCAAGAAAACCACGAAGAGCACCTCCTGAAAAACCGGCAAACGCTAAGCAATCAATAAAGAACATATTCTCTCTCTTGACAGGATATAAATTGAAGTTAAGCTTGACAGTTATATGTGGAATCATATCAACAGTGTTTTCAGTCATAAGTCCTCTTTTAATAGGATTTGCTACAACTGCAATATTTGATGGAATAAACTCTGGAAATATGGATTTGAATCATATAATCAATCTCCTCATTGCAATCGTAATCTTATATATCATAAGTGCAGTCTTTTCATATCTGCAAAGTTATCTCCTTCTGGACATAACAACAGATATCAGTTATAATCTAAGAAAGGACTTAATTGAAAAGATCACTCATTTGTCAATGGCTGATTTGGACATAAACACCAGAGGAGACATCCTATCAAGAATCACAAACGATGTGGACTCTCTTCAAACAGGAATTGTTCAAACATTCAACCAATTGTTGACTGGAGTCATAACAATAATCGGCGTTACAGTGATGATGCTCTCAATTAACTTATGGTTAACCCTTACCACAATAGTGTTGGTACCAATCGCTTTCCTGATTATAACATATATAACCAAATTCTCACAGGATTACTATCTAAAGCAGTTAAGATACAGAGGAAACTTGAATGGGCAAATAGAGGAATCATTTACAGGTCATGAAATCATCCGATCATTCAATCAGGAAAAAGAATCCATGAGAATCTTTGAAGAGGAAAATGAGAATTGGTATGAACAGGAATGGAAATCCAAGTTCTTTTCAAGCCTATCCGGTCCTTTCGTACACTTCATTTCCAATTTGCAATATGTGATCATATCAGTTCTTGGAGCAGTTCTCGTGCTTCAAAAGGCAATAAGCGTAGGAGACATTTTGGCATTTATCCAATACTCCAAAAACTTCACAACACCTATTGAACAGATAACAAGAATAATGAATATGATACAGACTGCAATGGCTGCAAGTGAAAGAATATTCGAGTTACTTGAAATAAGGATTGAAGAAAACCCTTCAAAAGAGCAAATCAATGGAATTAATGATGAAATAAGCTTTGAAAATGTCAACTTCGGTTACAGTGAGTATGAGCCAGTAATCAAGGACCTTTCATTCAAAGTCAAGAAGGGTGAAAAAATAGCTATTGTAGGAGAAACTGGAGCAGGGAAGACCACAATAGTTAAACTTCTTATGAGATTCTATGACCTGAATAGCGGCGAGATAAAGATTGATGGAGTAAACATCAACAATTACGACAAGCATAGCGTAAGGTCTCTTGTAGGAATGGTGCTTCAAGACACTTGGCTATTCAATGACACAATATACAACAATATACGTTATGGTAAATTGGATGCCACTGAAGAGGAAGTCATAAACGCTTCAAAAGAGGCTCATGCAGACCATTTCATAAGGCAAATCCCTGAAGGATACGAAAGTGAGCTTAACGAAGATGCAGACAATATCTCCCATGGTCAGAAGCAACTCTTGACAATTCCAAGAACCATTCTATCAAACAAGCAGATACTGATCCTGGATGAAGCAACATCTTCAGTGGATACAAGAACTGAAAAGATAATTCAGGAAGCTATGGATAAGCTAATGAAAGACAGAACAAGCTTCATCATTGCTCACAGATTGTCAACTGTCAGAAATGCAGACAAGATAATTGTAATTGAAGATGGACATATCATAGAGCAAGGTTCACATGAAGAGCTATTGGAGCAAAAAGGATATTATTACAATACCTTGAATGCACAAAGAAAGGAGAATATCATATGAATGGGAAAAATAATTTAGATGAGGATTTGAAAAATCATATCGAACAGTTTAATCCTAATAAAGTGAATAACAAATTATTGTTCCATAAATTCATTATGATAAATGAAATTCTGGATAAGAGGAATAAAAAGCAAAACCCAGAAATGAAAAGCATCACTAAGGGACAAGGCAGACTAATTGGTTTTTTAAAAAGGAAAGACGGATTTTCCACTAAGGAATTATCTGAAATACTAAATATCAGTGTTACTTCCCTTAATGAAACATTAAATAAGTTGGAACAGCAGAATTTCATTAGAAAAGTTCCATCCTCTAAAGACAAAAGGATTTTACTTGTCGAATTAACGGAAGAAGGCAGGGATATTGAATTTAAAAATCATGAAGATATCGATATCTTTGACGCTTTAAGTGAAGAGGAAAAGGAAAATCTTAATGAATATTTGAATCGCTTAACTGTAGCGCTTCACAATAAATTCAAGGAAGAAAACCCTGAAAAGTATGAAAAGATAATTAAAAACAGAAAGGAAATCTTTGAAAAATACTTTAAGGGATATAAGCCTCATGAGGAATGGGCAGGATTGTTTAATTGTGATAAAAAATAGTCTTGCTAATCTAATAAAATAAAAAAAGAATAAAAAAGAATGAAAAATCTGAATAAGACTTATTTTTTAGAATTGCCTAATTCGTAAGTCTTATTTACAATAAGTTCAAATAAATTGTCTGTTTTTAACTCAATTGGCTTATGAGGATTTACTATAAAGCTTAGAGCTTGTTTGGTAATATCCTCTAAATCAGTTGTTCTATACATCAAACCATTATCCACATAGAACTGGTCTACAGATAAGGTGTCTCCAGGATAACATGAAATGACAGGAGTCTGTAGAATAGCCGCTTCCCTATTCATTGTTCCACCTGCACCAATTACAAGATCACATGCCTTAATGATACTTGAAGTGTAAACTGGAGGCTTGAGAATTGTTACGTTCTTGATTCCTTCAAAAATCTCTGCTTGCTCTTTAAATCTAGGGAGAATAAGGATATTAGCATATTCCTTCAATACATCCACTACTGGAGACAATACAGATTTTCTGCAATCGGTATTCAAATAGGAAGCAAGAGAAGGTTCAGGCCTCATTAAGATAGTCTTTTGAAGTGGCAAATCAAGACCTAAATCATCAAAGACATTCTCATTAAATTTAAAATTGTTGAAGTGCATAAGCTCAGAAGTTCCATTATACTTGATGATATCATTTGGATTTGCACCATACTGCATCAATTTCCACTCATCGATAATGCTTGGGACTATGATCTTGCTGCATAATGGAAGAGTCAACTTGTTTGCAGCCATTGCATGCTCATTATCAAGAACAAAAAGACTTGGAATTGCAAGGCCAAATGCTACCCTTGGAAGTTCAATTGAATGCTTTGACAATGCCACATCAAAGTTTTCACCGGAAACAAGGTCTGCCAAGTCTACAACACGCTGTGCACTTTCCTTTAGCTTTTCTTCCAATGTGACTCCATGCTTACCTACAGATACAAAATCAATATCGTACATATCCATTAACTTATGAATATCCCCGAATTTACGAGCTGTAACTAAAACATCGTCTCCCTCATTCTCAAAATACTTAATGACATCTTTAAAAAATCTTACATGAGGAGCATTTGATATATCAATCCATATTTTCATGAAATCACCTTTTATAAATATTATTTTAGTAATACTTAATAAATTTTAGTAATAATTTAATAGAAAAATAAAATTAAAAGAAATAAAAATCTAAAAAAGACTTATTTGAAAAAATAATAAAAAAAGTTAAAATAAAAAAATAAAAATAGAAGAAAGATTAATGATGATGGTCATGATCATGACTGTGCTCATGGTCATGGTCATGATGATGGTGATGTTCAGCTTCATGTGCTTTAGCATCTTTAATAGCTTCAATCACTTCATCTAATCCTTTACCTTCTTTTAAACTGGTTGTAATGACTTTAACATCAGGATTAAGTTTTTTAGCATCAGCAACCATTTTATCAGTGCTTGCACCAACAGCATCAGCTAAATCAATCTTATTGATGATAATCAAGTCAGAGTCTTTGAAAATGTAAGGGTGTTTTTCTACAGTATCGTCACCTTCAGTAACACTTACAACAACAATTCTCATATGGGAACCTAATTGGAAGTCAACAGGACAGATTAAATTACCTACATTTTCAATGAAAAGATAATCAATATCATCAAGAGGAAGGTCACCTAAACCGTGACTTACCAAATGTGCATCCAAGTGACATTCTGTACCAGTGTTCAATCCTACAACAGGTGCATTATGGGATTTGATCCTATCAGCATCAAAATCACTGATGATATCTCCAGCGAGTACACCTATCTTTGCATCAAGGTTATCAATCAAGTCTTCAATAAGAGCTGTTTTACCAGATCCAATAGCTCCTACGAAGTCTATACAAAATATATCGTGGTCTTCCAATAAATGTAAATTCTTATGTGCTAATCTGTCATTAGCATCCATAATATTCTTTGCTATCTCTACATCTGCAATCTTATGCATATGATTCACCTTCAAAACATGTAATTTTATAATAAGTTTAATAATTTTAAAAATTTGGACAATATTTTTAGTATTTTATTAAAAAAGTATCAAAATTATCAAAAGAAATATTAATTATTTTAATAGAATTTTCTATTGCGAATTTTAGCCAGTTTTTGATGAATGTGAAATGAAAATTTTATCTAATTTTCATCATCATCTTTTTCAATGCTGATACTTCTGACAGTGATGTCCTTACCATTCAAGACTTGAACCCTATGACTTTCACATTCAGGACATAAGATCATAGGTGCATAGTGGTCACTGTCATCAATGTCACCTATGCCTTCAAAGCCACAATTGTGACATTTAATTTCAACATCCACAGTATTGATAATCATCTCAGCGTTTTTAGTAAGTTCTTCCCCTTCACACATAACGCCAAGCATGAATTTTAATTGTTCCGGATTTAACATAGCCAATCTTCCAATCTCAACAACTATTTCAGTTACTTCATTTGCATCATTAGCAACTGCAGTGTCATAAACTGTGTTAAAAATCCCTTGAGCCATAGCAAATTCGTGCATTCAATATCTCCAAATATAAATTAATTAAATTATAATATAATATTTTAATTAATATAATATAAAACTATTGTTAATAAATAAAACAATTATTATTTAACTAATTCGTAAGTAATACTTTTTAAAGAATAAATAAAATAAAAAATGGAAATTGGAATTCCATTGATAAAATAAGATTAATTAAATAGAATATTGAAATAAAAAAAATAAAAAATATGGATTTTAATTATCTTAAAGCATCAGCAATCAATTTAGCTACAGAAATGCAGCTAACATCTGATTTTAAGGTATCTGTACTTGATAAGTCACGAGCTCCTGCAGCCATGATCTTTAAAACAGCATCATTTACAAGAACTGGGTGAACACAGCAGACATCTACAGATTTTGCACCATGCTCCTTTAGGATACCTATTGCATTTACAATTGTTCCACCAGTAGCGATAATGTCATCGATGATAACTGCTTCTTTTCCTGCTACAGAATCGATGTTAACTTTAGAATCCTTTTTAACCTTATCAAGATCCTCTGAATCAAAATCACATTGAACATCAACGATTCTGGTTTCAACCTTGTCAGGACCTAATCTGACTTTGCTCATATATGTACAGTTGCAGCCAAGGATTTCAGCTATTTCCTCTGCAAATCCTAAAGCCCCTTTATCTGGAGCAATTATGATAGGGTTTTCCACTTTGTCAGCAATGTATTCTGCAATTGGTGCCATAGCAGAAAGGTTTGCAGTTGGAATGTTAAAGAAATCTCTGACACTGTCTTCATGCAAGTTGATTGAAATGAATTCATCTGCACCGGATTCTTCAATCAAATTGGATACTAATTGAGCAGAAATAGCTTCCCCATCTTTAAATCTTAATTCCTGTCTACCATAACCTAAATATGGGACAACCACTTTAATATGCTCTGCACCTAAGTCTTTAAGAGTTCTAAGTATAAATAACAATTCAATTAAATTTTCATCTTGAGGAAAACCTGTTGATTGAATAACTGTAACATTCTTTTCAACTTCCCCTTTGATTCTAACATACCTTTCTCCATCAGGGAATTTTTTAGTTTCAAGAGGACATAAGGTTTCTCCTAATTCCTTAGCAACGTTTGCTGCCAATTTTTGTGATGCTGAACCACCAATTATCAAAATAATCACCAAAAATATTGTCGTTAATCTTAAAATTTTATTAATTAATCAAATTAATAATATACTAATATCTTTATAAATGTTTATAATTAAATATTACTATTTTAAAAATAGTGAAAATACCAAGAATAAAAAAATAGTGAAAAGTTAAAAAAAAGTAGAATAATAAAAAAAGTAAAATAAATAAAAAAAGCTAAAATAAAAAGTCAATAAAATCAATGAAAAGATTTATTGAAATAAAAAAAGTTAAAATAAAAAAATAAAAAATAGAAAAATTATTTTTATCTGCTTACAGCTTCATTGCTGTCTCTTCTAATGGATACAGTATGAGCCAATACTAAAGATCCCAAGAACATGAATGTAAGTAAAGCCATACCGTTTACAGTCCTGTTGAATAGGAAAAGACCAATGATAGCTTGAGAAACAAAACCGGTAAGGGAACCAATTAAAAGAACCTCTTTACCAAGGTATTTTCTATTTTTACTTTCTCTTTTATGTCTGTATTCTCTTAAAATCAATAATCCAACGATAATTGTTCCTAAAACTATTAAGAGCAATATCAGGAATGTGAGATATCCAAAGTCATAAGCATAACCAAAAATACCTGGAAGCATATAATCGATTGTATCCTTTCTGGTTACTAATAGACCAAAGAAGAGAGGGAACGGTAAACCAAACAATAAAATGAATTGCATTGGCAAACTGATATAACCGTCTGCAAATCCGGAACTATTGGACCAGTAAGAGGATGCAGGATCATGTCCAATTAACCAAGTATTTTCAACTACTAATTTTAAACTGGATAATGAATTTGTTGCAAGTCTTGAAATCCTGAGCACTGGAGAGAAAACCTCCATACCACTGATTCTTGCAACTATCTCTAATACTCCAAAAGCAACTAATGCAGCTCCAAAGAACATTCCAATTCTTCTCAATGTAAGAATGGATTTTTGTCTAAAGGATTTTGAAATAATAGTGTATCCTATGAATAAACCAACAAACCATAATAATAAGAAAGATCTATGCATTGCTCCTCCAAAGATAGTAATAGCTGCAAGAAGTATATAAACTATCCTTTTCAGCCGCCCTACATTAACCCCCGACTCTTCCATCACCTTCAGCGAAGCTAATGCAGTTATAATAGCTAAAAGAGCAATTGGGCCGAATGGGTGAGTAAATTCATGCTGACCAAATGACAATATCAAGAACGCTAAATCCGCTCCGAATAAAATTGCAAATCCTCCAGATAAGAATAGTGACAGGAAAGTGACTACACTTAATGAAAAAGGAACTAGATTTAGAACAAATATCATGGTAGCAAGTAAAATCAAACCTACTTCGACTATAAGTTGAAAATGATTTTGAGCTATCAATAACATGAAATCACACAATAATAATTAATTTTTAAAGTTTTTAATTTATAAATCGAATAATAGATAATCTTTAAAAAGTCTAAAACAACTTTTAAGATTATATATACATCATTATTTTTATTTAATTAAGTATTTAAATATTAGTAAAATTAGAAAGAATTTTAAAAATCATAGAAAAAGAATAATGAAAAATAGAAAAATTAGAAAGAAATAAAAAAGAAAGAGAAAAGTTAGTTTTGAAAAAGAATTCAAAACCAATTAAATTATCATGATTTTAATGTTACCTAACAAGATATCCGGAATGATAGGCAATGGGTTTACATGTGTAATACTCATAGCAACAGCATCACCACGGGAGTTTCCTTCAACCCAGTCATGTTGACGGATAGTGTCTAGAATATTATCTCCGAAAATATGTGCAGCTGCTTGATCGTTAATGATCACTAAAAGATGAGGGCTTACACCATAAGTATATTCCATAATCTCTTTTGCATCTTGATAAGGATGATCAGTCATGTAAATGTTATGAAGGGTATGACCATTTGCATTATGTGAACTTCCAGGATAAATCCAATTAAATCCTCCGTTTATACTCCACAAAGCAGCCATATCTACTCCAGGAATTGATCCTTCAGTATCATCTTGAGCTAAAATCAATACCCCTGAAAATGCGGTTATTGCTAAAAACAAAACAACAATAACAGCTACGATACCAATAGCTCTTTTTAAAGTAGTTGCCATTTTATCACCACCATAATTTATCAAATTGATAAAAATGAATATTTAATATAAATTTACTATAAGATGTTTTTACATCTAATTATTATTATAACACATTTTTAATATATAAACTTTTTGCATATACAACAATAAAAATAAGCTAAAATAGCAATTAGAATAGAAAAATAAGTAATAAATAAAAAAATTAGAAAATAAAACTGAAAATTATAAAATTTAAAAATAAAAATAGAATATTAAAAAAAGAAAATAAAAATAAGAAAAATTTAGAGATTAGTTATGACTTGGATTAGACAAAGCCATAGAGTCAGCAGATACCTTACTGGTTACAGCACCACTGATTTCTCTCATTTTCTTAATCAATCTTTCCTTTTTGCTACCATTAATCAAGATATTCTCTAAAACATCTTCAATGGTTTCAATAGGAATGATTTCAATCATGTCTTCATACTTTTTCTCAAGCATTACGTCATCCATATTGGATTTAGGAAGTAAAACTTTCTTAATGCCTGCTTCTGCTGCTGCTTCAATCTTAGCAGTAGCTCCACCAATAGGCATTACATCTCCACGAACGCTTAATGAACCTGTGAGTGCAACAGATTGATCAATAGGAATTCCTTCAACAGCAGAAATTACAGCTGCAGTTATTGAAACACTTGCACTGTCTCCTTCAACTCCATCATAACTTTGGAGGAACTGAACATGAATATCGTGATTGGAAATGTCAACTTGGGTGTATTTCTTAATGATTGCACTTACATTCTGAACTGAATCCAATGCAATTTCTCCAAGCTTACCTGTTACGATAATCTTACCTTCATTCTTGCTGTTTGCAGGAGCCATTTCAGCAGCGATTGGCATAACAATACCACTTCTGTCACCCATAACCGCTAAACCATTGACCATACCGATTTTTCCACCAGATGAATGGAATACACTGTATTCTTTTCTTTGGATAATGGATCTGTCAACAATTTGCTGTTCTAATGTTCTTGCAAATCTTTTAGCAGTTACAACATGCTCAGCAGTTACTAAATCTGCACCTTCCTCAATAGCTACATCTCCAGAGGAACGTACTAAACCACCTAACTCTCTTAATCTAAGAGTCAATGCGTTTTTTCTGCCTGCTCTACGTTTAGCTTCCAAAATGATTTCGTCAAGTGCATCAGTTGCAAAGTGTGGAATTCTTCCATCATTCTTGACTTCCTGAGCTACGAATTGGACAAGTTTTTTTCTGTTTTCTTCAGTGTCTTCCATATAGTCTTTCATAAAGACTTCGTAACCGTATCCTCTGATTCTTGAACGCATTGCAATGTGCATGCCTTCGAGAACTTGAATGTTACCGGAAGCTACAAGAACAAAATCACAAGGAACTGCTTGAGAACGAACCATTGCACCACTGCTGTTTTCACTTTGACCAGTGATTGCATATTTTTTCTCTTGCATTGCAGATAAGAGCTCTTGTTGGGTTTTCATGCTCATTGTACCTATTTCGTCAATGTATAAAACCCCTTTATGTGCCTTATGGATCATTCCGCTTTCAACACGTTCGTGTGCAGGGGTTCCAAGACCACCGGATTGGTAAGGGTCGTGTCTTACATCACCAAGCAATGCACCTGCATGAGCACCAGTAGCATCCATAAATGGTGCAAATCTTTTATCTCCATTGTTCACTAACAATTTTGGAGCGCTATTGGATACTTTAGGCTTGATTTGCATTGAAATAAATATAACAAGAAGTGCAGCAATAATAGCTTCAAATATTCTTTGATACATTAATCCAAGAACGAAAATAGCTGCAGTGACGAACATGGTAATCATCATCTTTTTCTCATCACCGCTTTTGGCATTAGCCTTGTTTGCCTTAACTATCTTTTTACCTTGACCTGCTGGCACGGTTCTAATCAATGGATAATTGCTGTCTTCTGGATTTGGATAAACCAATACATCCTGAAGAACTTCAGGAGGCAATAATTCAGCCATACCCTTAGCTAACATTGACTTACCTACACCAGGGTCACCAATAAGAAGAACATTTCTTCTTTGTTTTGCTGCCTTTTTAATAGTCTCAACAGACTCTTCATGACCAATGACCTGATCAATAAGCAAAGGAGGCACTTCTATATCAGCAGTATTTGAAATTGACTCATAATCAAGCATAGGTTTGATTCTGCGGTTTCCTTCATCATCTTCAACAAATTCGACTTCAAGGGAATCCTTTTCTTCAGACTTGGTTTCTGCAATTTCTTCAACTGCATCAGCATCAGCAACATCATCAGCTTCTTCAGCTTCATCAATTATATTGTCTTCTACAGAAGAGTCTACGATTTCTTCTTTAGACTCTAACTCTTCTACTTCTGTAGCCATTACTTTATCTTCTTCCATATAAAACCTCCTAAATATTTTCATTTTACTTAATTTCTAGTTAATATGACACATTGTTTTTTAAATAAAGTTTTAAATTTATAAATTACCTCATATTTCACCAATAATTCATTAATATTTCATTATATTAATATATATTAAACTACATGCTTAATAACTTTATGATTTTAGTTATATAAAAAGGTTTGTATTTTAGTAACTTTTATTAACTAAAATAAGCGAACATGAAAATCAAAAAATTAATCCCAAGATAATCAAATCAAATAAAACTTATATTTTATAAAAAACAAATGAAACTAATATACAAGAATTTTGGGTAAGATTATGACAAAATGTTTAATGATTCAAGGAACTGCTTCCAATGCAGGAAAGAGTTTAATCGTTGCAGCACTTTGTAGAATATATACAAAAAGAGGGTATAAGGTTGCACCATTCAAATCACAGAATATGTCCTTAAACTCCTACACTACAAAGGAAAACAAGGAAATTGCCATTGCACAGGTATTGCAGGCAAAAGCTGCAAATATAGAACCTACAGTAGACATGAACCCTATTTTACTAAAGCCAAAAGGGGAATCATGTTCACAGGTAATCATTCAAGGTGAAGCAGTTGGAAACAAGGACTTCTTTAGAAAGTATGACAAGACAAAAGCTACCCAAAAGGACATTGACAATAATCTAATGGATGATGAAGATTATAGAATCATAGCAAAAGAAGCTGTAATAGACTCATTAAACAACTTAAAGAAAGAATATGACATAATTATTATGGAAGGTGCTGGATCTCCTGCTGAAATCAACTTAAGGGAGGGAGACCTTGCAAACATGGGGGCTGCCGAAATAGCTGATGCAAATGTGCTTCTTGTTGGAGACATTGACAAAGGAGGGGTCTTTGCATCAATAGCTGGAACATTCTTGCTTCTTGATGATGCAGACAGGTCAAGATTCAAAGGAGTTATCATAAACAAATTCAGAGGAAAACAGGAATTGTTATGCTCTGGAATTGAAAGACTTGAAGAAATCATTGAAGTTCCTGTCCTTGGAATAGTTCCTTATGCAGAGAACTTGCAGCTTCCTGAAGAGGATTCCGCATCCCTAAAGGAACATGACTGGACCAAGGAATTTGAAAGCAATGACGATCATATAATCATTGGAGTGATCAAGCTTCCAAAAATAGCTAATTTTACAGATATCGACCCATTTGACACAGAAGAGGATGTTGAAGTCAGGATGATTGAAGTCCATAACTATCAGGACAAGATAAAGGATGTTGATGCATTGATCTTGCCTGGAACAAGAAATTCCACTGAAGACATTATGGAACTGGAAAAATCAGGTTTGGCAGACAAAATCAGGGAATTGTCAAATGAATCTAAAATACCAATCATTGGAATCTGTGGAGGATACCAAATATTGGGAAATAAGATTTATGATAAGGACCATAAGGAATCAAAGCTTGATGAAGTGGAAGGATTAGGTCTTTTGGATATTGAAAGCGAGTTCGTTAGAGAAGGCAAAATCGTTAAGCAGAGCTTAGCTACAATCGAAATAGACGAAGAATCCGATAAGGATGGCATGTTCCATGAAATCTTTTCAAAAATCAATGGTGAAGAGGTTACAGGCTATGAATTGCATGAAGGAACTACAAACCTCATAAGTGCAAACCCATTATTCAAAATAGAAAAGGGAATTGGAAACAACGACAATGACCAATTAGATGGGGCATACAGTGAGAATGTATTTGGAACCTATTTCCATGGAATCTTCAATAACTACAATATAAGAAGGGAATTCCTAAATCATTTAAGAAAAGGCAAAGGGCTTGAAGAAAGAATAGGTGAAGATCCATTTGAAACAAGCGTAGAGAATTCACTTGAAAAATTAGCGAATATTGTAGAGGAAGCTCTTGATATGGATTACATTGATAAACTTATTTTTGATGAATAAAAAGTTAAAAAATCAATAATTAATAAAATAATAATTATAGAAAAAATAGCTTAAAAGTTAATAAAAAATTAAAAAAGAACTAAAATAAGAAAATAAGATAAGTAAATAAAAAAGTAAGAAAATAAAAAAAGTTAAGAAAGTAGAAATCTAGTTGAGATCTCTACCAAAGATGTGAACAGCACAAGTACCACCAGTACCACCAACATTATGGGTCATACCGATTTCAGCACCATCCACTTGACGTTTACCTGCTTCTCCTCTTAATTGCCATACGATTTCAGCAGCTTGAGCAATACCAGTAGCTCCAAGAGGGTGACCTCTTGCTTTTAAACCACCAGATGGGTTAATTGGACAATCACCATCGATATTGGTTTGTCCTTCCTCAAGAACTTTTCCACCTTCACCTTTCTTAGCAAATCCGAGGTCTTCAATTGCAAGCAATCCGTTGATTGAGAAACAATCGTGAACTTCAGTAGCATCAATATCCTTTACAGTCACTCCAGCCATATCATATGCTTTTCTGGAAGCTGCAATGGTTGCATCCAAAGTAGTAATGTCTTTTCTGCTGTGCAATGCAATGGTTCCAGAAGACTGTGCAGATGCTCTTACATAAATAGGAGTGTCTGTGAACTCCTTAGCTCTTTCTGCTGCACAAATAACAATAGCTGCTGCACCGTCAGAAACAGGTGAACAGTCGAGTAAAGTTAATGGATCTGCAACAGGAGAGGATGCCAATACTTTATCAACACTAATTTCAAATGGGAATTGAGCATTAGGGTTGTTTGAAGCGTTTTTGTGGTTTACTACAGACATCATAGCCAATTGCTCTCTTGTAGTTCCATATTCGTACATATGTCTTTGAGCAATCATAGCGTATAATGATGGGAAAGTAGCTCCTTGCTGTGCTTCCCATTCTTGGTCAGAAGCGGTAGCAATAGCTGGAGTTGCATCAACAACATCTGTCATCTTTTCCACACCAGCAGATACCACTACATCATGGTATCCTGAAGCAACAGCCATAATACCTTGTCTAAGTGCGAGTCCTCCTGATGCACAAGCAGCTTCAACTCTTGTACATGGAATTGGGTTCATACCCATACTATCAGAAATAAGTGCTGCTATATGTTCTTGACCTACGAAAAGACCTGCAGACATGTTTCCAACAAACATTGCCTCTAAGTCTGCACCGCTAACATTAGCATCTTCCATAGCTCCAAGACCAGCTTGTGAAATTAATTCTCTAAATGAACTGTCCCATAATTCACCGAATTTTGTTTGGGAAGCTCCGATAATTGCAACATCTCTCATTTTTTCACCTTTATCATAATAATTATAATTAATTCCTCTAACTTTATCCTCTTTCTATGCCATTCTAAGTTTTCCTTTAAATTTAGCATAAACTGCATAATCAACATAAATCTTTTTAGAGAGGATTTCTTCAGTTGTAGGAGCTAAATTTTTAACTTCTTCAATTCTGTCATTTACAGTTAAGGTAAATCCATCACTACCTGCACCTGAACCGTAGGATACAATGAAAATCTTATCTCCAGGTTCTGCTTTATCCAAAACATTGGAAAGTGCTAAAGGAACAGCACCAGAGTATGTGTTTCCTACATTAGGAGTTAAGAGACCGTCTTTATATTGTTCTGGTTTGAATCCTAATTTTGTAGCTGCTCTTAAGTAGAATTTACCATTAGGTTGATGGAAAATAGCATAATCATAATCTTCCACTGTTGTATCGGTTTTCTCAAGCAATCCTTTTGCTGCTCCAAATACATGTTTGAAGTAAGCTGGATCACCAGTGAATCTTCCTCCGTGACTTGGATAAGGTTGACCTTCTCTTCTGTAAAAATCAGGAGTGTCAGTAGTGTAGCTGTAAGTAGTTCCAAAGTCAGCAATGGTATTTTTATTACCAATGATATAAGCTGCACCACCAGCAGATGCAGTGTATTCCAAAGCATCTCCAGGAGCTCCTTGAGAGGTATCAGCACCAATAGCTAAACCGTATTTAATCATGCCAGAGTCTACTAAACCCATAGTGGCTTGAATTCCTGCAGTTCCTGCTTTACAAGCAAATTCCAAATCTGCTGCAGTCATATCAGGAGTAGCTCCAATTGCTTCTGCAACGATTGTAGCGGTTGGTTTTACTGCATAAGGATGAGATTCTGAACCGACATAAACCGCTCCAATATCTTGAGGATCGATTTGTGCTCTAGCTAATGCGTGTCTTGCAGCGGTAACTGCAATGGTTGCAGTGTCTTCATCAGATGAAGGCACTGATTTTTCATTAACGATTAAACCGTTTGAGATTGAATCAGGGTTATCTCCCCATACCTTTGCGATTTCTTCTACTTTAATTCTATATGAAGGCACATTTGCCCCATATCCAACAATTCCTGCCATTAAATCACAACCATTTAATAATTTAGTTTCAATTAAAATAGCTAATAATTGCTATTAATTTAATTTTATTTAAATAAATAAATATAATTTTCAATTTCAACAATAATTTTATCTTTTATTTTGCTTTATAATGAAATATAAACTTAAAATGACTAAAAAAAACTTAAAATATTCATTATAAGGTTATATTAATATAATATTATTTTTTAATACATATAAACTTAATTAATAAAATAAAGAAAAAACAAGTAAAAATCAGCTAAAAAATGATTAAAAAGCTATACTAAAACCAGTTAACTATAAAATCATTAGAAAAATAGTTAAAAATCATAAAATTGTTAGAAAAATAATGTATAAAAAAAGATCATAAAAAACAGATGCAGCTGCCGGGATTCGAACCCGGGTTGTAGGCTTGGAAGGCCCAAGTAATAACCAGACTATACCACAGCTGCAATATAAAAAAAGTGCGGCGTCCGGGATTTGAACCCGGGTCTCTAACGTGGCAGGCTAGAGTCTTAACCAGGCTGGACTAACACCGCAATATACAACATATAAATGTTAGTTAACATAATATATAAATCTTTCTATAATTAAGATTTTCAATATATAATTAACAAAAAAAGCAATAATTGCAGTTTAAATAAGAAAAAACATTAGATATTTAAAGCAGATGATTTATCAAAGGAAGCATAGATTGAATACCTAAAACAAATATAGCAAATCCACCAATAAACTCAATATGTCTGGAATATTTCATAGCGGATTTTGTACCGAAAACACCTATAAACTGCCAAGTAATTACTGCTAATAAACTTAGTCCTGCAACAAGTATAGGATCTGCACCTTCAATTACGCCTTGAGCGGATAAAACCAAGTTTTCGATGTTTCCGAAAATTAATAATCCTAAGAAAGGCTTATACTCATTTACAAAATCTTTAAATGAAGACATTCTATCACTAACCTCTAACTGCTTCTAGCATTGATTGAATACCTAAAATAAAAATAGCTAATCCGCCAATGAATTCAATGTAAATACCATAAGCTTCCAATTGCTGAGTACAGACAGTACCAATTATTAGCCAACAAGTTACGACAATTAAACTAAAAATAGCTAATTTCAAAGGATTTGCTGCTTTAACTACCCCTTGAGAAGCTAAAATTAAGTTCTCGATATTTCCAAAAATTATTAAGGAAATTAAACCAATTGATAAAGCCATATTCATCTAATCACCATTTACTCCATATGATTAAAATGATTGCTATTTTTTATTAGTTATTATTTTAGAAGAGATATGAAAAAATATCAATGAAAAATAATAATTAATAAGAAATATAAGCAAAATTAATCTTTAACATATTTTATTAATATTTAATCATATTTAAAATTTACTTAAAAAAATTAATCATTCTTAAAAATTAGAATAAAAATATTAAATTGTTTTTAAAAACTAAAAATAAGAAAAAAAGAAAAGAAAAGAAAAAATAAAAGCAAATAACTGAATGCATATAGAAAAAATAGATTTAATTACTTTCTAGCGATTACACAGAGCCATCCAGTTACCAATTCCCTATCTACACTATCAGGGCCACTTTTTGAGAAACATATGATATCTGAAAATCCTGCCTCACGTAAGTATTCATCAAATTCATCTTCTGAGAATATTTTCATGTCCAAGAGATCAATAAGTTCCTTTTGACGTTCATCCTCTTCATTTGGAATAGCCTCATTGCAGATGAACATTATTCCATCATCTTTCAATACCCTTCTAACTTCCTTACAGTCATTTACAAAGTCTGGCCAGAAATAAACTGTTTCAAACCCTGTTACAATATCAAAAGTATTGTCTTCAAATGGAAGTTCAGAGACAGATCCTTGAATAACCTCACATCTTCCCTCATCAATGGCATCCTGATTTAACTTTGTGGATTTCTCTACAGCTATTTCAGAATAATCAAGCCCATAAACTTTATTTTCAGTCATTTTAAGGAATCTTTCAACATTGACTCCTCCACCACAACCTATATCCAGAATAACATCATCCTTTGAAAT
>JAEEGK010011181.1_pt1 | contig 20552 bp, 9 predicted proteins | sample 8958771 | NCBI WGS metagenome assembly JAEEGK01 (sample SAMN16246547, study PRJNA631951) | gut metagenome | biome: gut microbiome; feature: rumen; material: SC-attached | host: Bos | place: Iran: Karaj | collected 2018-10
CACTAATAGTAGAGATTTTGAAAATATAATTAATGACCTAAATAATGAATATAATATTTTTAATGATTCAAAGAATAATACCAAAAATAATACTAAGAATGAAATATATAATCAAAGGAAAAATATTATCAATAATAATGTCAGAGATAACATTAAATTTGATAATAATAATAATCCTAAAATTATTAATAATAATAATAAAAATATAAAAATAGACTCTAATAATTTCAAATTACAAAGAGATATAAGAAATGATTTAGAAACAACAAATGATATTTATTCTAATAAAAATTTATTAACATATGATAAAAAAGATTTAAATAGTCAAATTAATAATAATATTTATAACTCTAATAACAATTATACATCAGAAAAAAAGAGGATTTCTAATTACAAATTATATATTAATTATGATGATGAAAACAAAAATAATAGAGATTCAAATAATAGAATAAATGATAAAGAAAATAAAATATATTCAAATCATAAATATAATAATAACTTTTTAAATGGCCAAAATATAGGAGAAAAAAGTAGAAATAATAATAAAAATGAAGAAAGTATTCAGGAAGAGGTTCCAAATGAGAAAATGAAAATAAATGAAAAATCTAACATATTTCATCCAAATATTACTACGAGTCATCTGAAATTAAATAAAACTCTTGATGATAACAAGAAATTAAATCAAAATCTAATGACTATTGAAATACAATCAAGAAATAATATGAAAGTTAATAATTTGAATAAAACAGAGAATTATTATAAAGATTATAAAACAAAGAATAATTCAGTTCCGAGTAATTATATAAATGATAATCGTAATGATAATTATACAAATAATAATGAAAATAATGAAAAGAAAAATAAGACTAACATAAATAATAATGTGAATGTCTCTAATAATGTTATGAAAAATATTTCAAATAGAAATAAAAATGATACGAATTTACAAAATGATAAAATAACAAATATACCTCAAAATAGTAATAACTCATATTTTAATAATCAAAATATGAAGAATAATTTACTTCCTCCTAAATCTAGTAGTAAAACTATAAAAAATAACTCAATTCAAACTGAAAATGAAAACAATATTAATAAAACTTACGGTAATATAAATATCACAAATAGTTCTTTTCAAAATAAAAATAATATGGATTATAGTAATGATAATATTACAAAAAATACTTCTTCAAACAAGAATATGAATTTCAATGATAAATCAAAGAAAAATAATGTTTCACCAATAAATAATCATAACATTAACTTAAATAATAATTATATGAGTGAGAATACAACTTTAATCAATCAAAAAAAAAATCATAAAAATGAATCAATATCACTTAATTCAAATCCAAATGTTATTAATAATATGAATCTAAATAATAACTATACAAGCAACAACACAAATTCAATTGTATCTCCAATTAATAATAATAATATGAATTATAATAAGAGTTTACCTTTATCAACATTCAATAATATAAATTATAATAACAATTCAATGTCAAATTATATATCTCCTATTGATAATCAAAATTTAGACTATAGTTCAACATCAAATTATATATCTCCTATTGATAATCAAAATTTAGAATATAATAATAAATCTCTTATTAATAATAATAATAAAAATTATAATAACAATACAAATTTAAATTATATATCTCCTATAGATAATCAAAAATTGGACTTAAATAAATCTCGTATTAATAATAAAAATTTAAATTATAATAACAGTACAAATTTAAATTATGTATCACCTATTGATAATCAACAATTGGACTACAATAAATCTCCTATTCATAATAATAATATAAATTACAATAATAGTTCAACATCAAATTATATATCTCCTATTGATGAGCAAAAAATGGACTATAATAAATCTCCAATTCATAATAATAATATAAATTATAATAATAAATCTATCCTGAATAATTCATCTCAAATTTATAATAATACTAATGAATCAATAAATATTTCAAATTTTATTCAAAATCAAAATATAGATTTTAAAAACAAAGAAAAAAATAGTAATTCAACTACATTTACAAAATATATGAACTTTAATAATCAAAATATGGATTTTAGTAATAAAATTAACACTGAAAACTTATCCCAAAATAATAATAATATAGATTTTGAAAGAATAAAAGAACAAAATTATCATAGAAATAATTTAATTAATAAAGATATTTCAAATAAAAAATTAAAAGACCAAGATAATAATCTAAATTTAAATGGAGAAAATTTTAATAATAATGATTTTAAAAACTCCAATATTAATAATATTAATTCAAATTTAACAAGAAATTCTCATAAAAATCAAAATCAAAAAAAACAAGAAAAAAATAATAATGAAAAGATAAATCTGTCAAGCAATAACATTAATCCAAATGATAATAAAAATATTGGAAAAAATGAAAATCCAAGAAATAACAAAAGTCAAAGTAAAGAACATAAAAAACAACATTATCATTCAAAATCTCATTATAATGAGAAAAAAAATTTAGAAGAACAAATAAATAAAAATAATAATTCAAATTATCAAAAAGATAATCTTAATAATTTAAATAATAATAATATAATCAACAATAAGAATTATAATAATGATAATATTTCAATTAAAAGAGAAGATAATTCTAGATATAATCAAAATAACAACAAAAACATTCCAATTCAAAAAATTCCTGAAAATAATCAAAGTAAAAATGAGAAAAATAAAATAGTAAATGAAAATAATTCAAATCAAATACATAAAAATAGATTTGATGAAAATATAAGCAATGATATGAATAATAGTAGAAATATAAATGATTTAAACAATATAATAAGAATTTTAGATAAAAAAACACCTCCAAAATTACCAAATAAACTTAAGAGAGATAATTCAGGAAGTTACAATGATTCATTTAATAAAGCTGATTCAAAAAATAAAAGCAAAATAATTGAAAAAAGCGATAATATAGATGATAAAAATATTATAGAAAAAAATAATAATCAGAAACAAAATTCTAATGATTTAAAAGATAAAGATAAAGTTAATAAAAAAGAATTAAAGAAATTAAGCTCAAAAGAATTTGCTAGAAATATTATAATATCAAGTAAAAATTCTGACATTTTCCAAAATATTTTTGGATTAAATTCCAATCAAAAAATACCAGAAATAACAAGTAATTTTAATCAATCAAATGAATTAAGGACATTAGTAAAAAATTCTGATAATGAAAAAAAAAAAAAATCTTCAAATAATACAAAAATAAAAAAGAATGAAATTCCTAATAAAGAGTCAAATTTACCTTCTCAAAATAAATATAGTAAACATTTAAATAATGATATAATATATGAAGATGAACACCCAAAAAAAAAGGTAGTTTCAAAAGCATCAAATTTAAATCAGATTTTAGAAAAGAAAAAGTTAGATTTAAAAAATGTTAAAAAAACTCATAAACATCCAAAAAAAAAGGATAAAGGAAGTAAAACTGTAAGAATTCATAAGAATAAAAAACAAAGAAAGAAGAGTAAAAAAAATAATGATGATTCAAAATCTCTAAGTTCAAATAAGTCTTCTTCTTTTATATCTCAATCTTCTTCTTCTTCAGTTGATTCTCAAAAAATGTTTATAGATAGATTCAGACAAGATTTAGAAAAAAATCAATTAAAAGCTATTAATAAAAAAAATAATAATAATTTCTTAAAAGTTCCAAATGATAATTTAGAAGAAATAAATTTAGATAAGATAAGAAGACTTTCAATTATGTTAAGAAGAGTTGCTTTAAATGTTAAAATTGATAATGAACCTAAATTAAAAAGAAAATATGAAAAAAATGTTCTTTTCATTCAAAGACATTGGAGAAATTGGTTTAGAAATGTTTATATAAAAAAAATATTAAGAATACAAAAAATAATTAGAGGAGGTTTTGTAAGAGAAAAAATTAATTTTTTAAAAAAAGTTATTAAGATTCAAAAAGCTTTTAGAGGTCATATGATTAGAGTTGGAATTAAATTTTTAAAAGATATTATTAAAATACAAAAAATATTTAGAGCTCATTATATTAGAAGAAGAGTTGCTGTTTTAAGAAAAATTATTAGAATTCAAAATAAAATGAAAGCTAATAGAACAAGAAAAAGAATTTTAGCTTTGAGACAAAATACTATTATTATTCAAGCTTTTATAAAAGGAAAAATATTTAAAAATTATGTTCAAAAATTAAGGGAAAATACTAAAATTATTCAAAGAGCATTTAAAAGTTATTTAAGAAAAAAACACATTATTCAATTAAGAAAAAAATGTATAATTATTCAGAAAATTTATAAAGGATTAAAAACAAGAAGAAGTTTAAATGATTTAAAAAGAAAAATTATTATTATACAAAAATTTGGAAGAGGATTTTTAAAAAGGAGAGAAATAGAAAAAATAAAATTATATTCAGTTAAAATTCAAAAGGTTTATAAAGGATATTTTGTTAGAAAAAAAGTGAATAATTTAATTAATAATATATATAAGATTCAATCATTATATTTTACTAATAAAGCCAGTGAATTTAGAAAAAATGTAACATTCATTCAAAAAATGTTCAGAGGATTTATAAATAGAAAACATATGAAATTATTTGTAAAAAATGTAATATTTATTGAAAAAATTGTTAAAGGGAAACTTAAAAGAAATAAATTAAATGATTTAAGAAAAAAAACTTTAATAATACAAAAAATTTTTAGAATGCATTCTAAAAGGAAAAATATGCTTGATTTTAGGAAAAAAGCTATAATCATTCAAAAAATATTTAAAGGTATAATTCAAAGAGATAAGTTATCAGAGTTGAAAGATAAATGTTTAATAATTCAAAATAGATTTAAAGGTTATAAAATGAAGAAATATATTCAAAATGTTAGGAATTCATCAATATTAATTCAATCTTTATTTAGAAGAAAAATAATGAGAGAAAAAATATTTAACTTAAGAGAAAAAACAATTCAAATTCAAAAAAGATTTAGAGCAATGTTAGCATTACAAAAAGTTACAAATTTTAAAGCTTTAATAAAAATTCAGAAAAATATAAGAATGTTTTTAATAAGTAAAAAAGTAAATAATTATAGAAAAAGTGGAATATTAATTCAAAAAATTTACAAGGCTTATTTAATTAGAAAAAAAATTCAAAAATATAGAAATGCTGCAATAAAAATTGAAACAAATTATAAATGTATAAAACAAAGAAAATACTTTATAAACTTAAAAAAAAGTGTATTTTTAATTCAAAAAATATATAGAGGATTTATAAAGAGAAAACAAATTAATGAATTAAGAAAAAAAACAAAATTTCTTCAAAAAAATATAAGAGCATTATTAATTCAGAAAAAAATAAGAAATTTACGTAAAAAAGCAATAATAATACAAAGTAAATTTAGAGAATATATAAAAAGAAAAAAGCTATTAGATCTAAAGGCAAAAGCAATAAAAATACAAGCGCTATATAAAGGGCATAAAACATTAAAAATAAAAGAAATAAAAAACAAAGTTTTAACAATACAAAAAATATTAAAAGGATACAAAACAAGAAAAGTAATAAAAGAAAAGAAAGAAAACATAATAAAAATCCAAAAAATATTACGTGGAAAAGTAATAAGAAAAAAAGTAAATAAAATAAGAGAAACTTTAACAAATTTTGTAGCAAAATTATCAATGCAAACAAAAAAAGAAAACCATCCAAAATTAAAAGAACAATTACAAAAAATAACAAAAATAAAAAAGATAGAAGAGACATTAAGTTCACAGCAAAATGAAAATATAAATATAATAAGAGAAAGAATATTAACAGCAAATGATAAATTATTAAGATTATTAGGAAAAGGTCAAACAGTAGGAATAAAGACTTTTCCAAGACCATATTGTGAAATAGGATTAAATTTAAAGGCAATAAAAAGAAGAGTAGAAAGAGACAATTATGATATAGGAGATGTTGAAGTTTGTAGAGAAATTGATATGAAATATTCTGGTAAAACTAGTCAAATTATTGTTGATTACCCTTGGAAATATGAATTATTAGAAAGACTTGCTAGGAATGATCTTAAGAATAGTGAAACTATTAATTTAGAAGAAGCTAAAAAATTGTATGAAGAAGTTTTTGAACTTAAAACTTTTTTAAAAAGTAAAAATATTAATTCTAGGTTAAAATTTAGGAAAAAAAAACTTGTTAAAACTAATATTAAAACTATTAATGATAAATGGGGGTATTTTACTAAGATTTATTCTTATGAAAAAAATCATCAAATTAATAAAATTAAGTTAATTCAAAAATATGTTTTAAAGATGTTATATAAAATACGTTTTAAAAATGATAGAGAGCAACTTAATGGAAATATATATGAATTTAAAAGTATTTTTAAAAGGTTTTTAGTTAGATATGCTAGAAAAACAGTTATTGAACTTTTTATTGAAGAAAAAAAGAAAAATGCAGAAAATAATAAAACTATAAGTAAAAATCTTTCAAAATTTATTTCCGGTAATGCAGATAATAAAAAAAATAATGAATCAATTAAAAAAGAAGGAATTAAAATAAAGCCTAACCAAAATTTCTTAAAAGAAATGTTTCTTAAAAATATTAAGGATAAAGAAAAGGAAAAAGAAAAAAAGAAAAAAAAAAGTTCAATGAATTTAATAAATATTTTAGAGATAAATAATAAAAATAATAAAAATGAAAAAAGCAAAGAAAAAATACCAACTAAAAGAATCATTAAAAGAAATAGTTATATATTAAATATAGAAAATTTTCCAAAAATAAAAATTGAAGAAGCAAAGGAAAAAGAAAAAAATTCTAAAAAACATAGAAGATATAGTAGTTTAATGAATGAAGAAGATATTCAAATGTTAAAAATTAAAGAAAATCTTGAAAAAGAATATTTTAATAAAAAATTAATTGATGATAAAAATGAAGAAATAAAAAATGATGAAGATAAAGAAATGGAGAGTTCTGATGATATATCAATAGAAGAAGTTAAAGATAATGAAAAGAAAAAAATGAAGAATAGATCTTTTAAAAATTTAAAAGGGTTTGTTAAATTCGAAGATAGAGATAAATTTAAAACATATGATTTTTTAACAGGAGAAAATAAAACAGAAGAAAAGAATAAAATGAATAAATCTTTAAATAATATAACTGAAGAAATTAAAACAGATGAAAATATAAAACCAAAGAAATCTAATGCAATAAAAGAACAAATTTTAGTTGATATAAAGAAGAAAAAGAAATCATATAATAATATAATTGGAATAATTAATGAAGAAAAACATAAAAGAGCAGAAAAAATAAATGAGGAAAATAAATATAATGATAATTTTGAATATATTATAAAAAAAGAATTTAACTTTAAAAAGAATAATATTATTGAAGAAAATAAAAATGAAGAAAATCAAGAAAAAGAAAAAGAAAATGATATGAAATCTCCAGAAAAAAAAGTAGAAAAAACTATTAAAATATTAAAAGTTGAAGAAATTAAATTAAGAGAAAAAAATAAAAGTGATAAAAAAATAAAAAGAAAACCAATTATTTTAGAGAATGAAACAATTCAAAAGAAAACAATAGAAGAAACAAAAGAAAAAGAAAATTCAGCGAATCAACCAAAAAGAAGGGGTGTTATAATTAATACAAGATTTATAGAAGAAAATATTCCATCTCCAAATATGTTATTAAAAGAAGCAAGAAAAGAATCAAGAATAAAATTTTTAAGAGAAAATATTAAAATTTCAGTATTATTTTGTAAATTACCAGAAAGAGGAGATAAACCAAAAAGAATTAGAAATGTTTATTCTGAAACAGATATAGATCTTCCTGATGATATAATAAATGAGATAAAATAATGATTAAAAAACAATCAAAATTTGTATATAATATTTTTTATTATTTATTTTAAAATTTATAATAAATTTAATCTAATCAAAAATATTTATTCAGAAAAATAAAACTTGTGCTTTAGTAATTTTTAATGTTTATTTATTCTTTTTAACAAATATAAGATATCCTCTTGTCATAACAAAATAAAATAATAATATATACTTATGTTATAATTATTTACTTTAAAATCTTTGGATAATGATTAATGTAATCGTCAAGAAAAAATTCTCTGATATCTTATATAAGAAAAATTAAAATTCTATATGAACCATTTTTTGTCTTTTTAAAAACTCATAGAAAAAATCATTTTCATCACAGAACTAAACATATACTTTAATTATGAAAATATATATATTATTTGAAGGATAATTTATTTTGTAATATTTTAGGGAATATTTATTTAATATTTTTTTTATGAAATTATTATACCATATTATATAATATTTTTATTTTTACTATTTTTCTTTTTAATAAAATATTATATTTAAATAATTGATTATAAATGAGTAATCAAAAAGATTCTAATTTCAAAGGATTAAAATATTTTAAAAGCAAAAAATATTTTCGTGTTTTCCGTAAAATGTTTAAAAACATTGAGAATGATGTAAAAATCAAATCATTGTTTGAAGTAGAAAACAAATTAAAAAATGATGATAGTTATCCTTTATTCAATGAAACTTCATCCCAAAATGAATTTAAAGAAAAAAAATGGAAAAAAATATCAAATGCGATTAATCAAGAAATATATTTAGATTTTTCTTGCAATATAATCAAAACTAAAGAAGAAGCAGAATTTATATTAAGTTACCTATCATACAGTTATATAAAAAAATTTTGTCAAGAAAATTATAATAAATTAAAGCATATATCAAAAGAAAACTATATAAGTATTAAATCATTAAAAGATATTTATTTAGATTTATGTTCAAAATATTTAAATAATAAACCATTAGTGAATCGTTCAAGAAATAGAAAATCAAATTTAGAAATAAGAAAAAGTGTATTTACCCAAGAATCTAAAAATGTAAATACAATTTCAAATAATAATACAGCATCAAATACAAGATATAATAGAGCTTCTTTATTTATAACTGAAAAATTTACTTCTATTATTTGTAATAGAGATAGTTTTCATATTAAACATAAAAGAGCAAGTATATTAGAAAAATATAATGCTATAAATGGTAAAAAAGAAGAAGATAATAAAGAAGGTGAAAAAGAAAAATTAGAATTAAATTATTTTAGTAGAAATCAATTACCTGTTGGTCATATTACTAATAAATTTATTGGACCAACAGATGAAAAAAGTATTTTAAGTAAACATAGGAAATTGTTAATTTCTTTTAAATTAAGACAAAATGCTTTAAATTATTTGAAAGAAAAAAAAACAAATATAAAATTAAAAACACCTTTAAATCAAGAAAATACTTATCATAGTAAAACAAATGAAAAACCATCAAAATCGAGTAGAAAAAGTAAAATCAATCATTTAACTTTTCCTTCTTTAAAAAGTTGTGGTTCTTCAAGTTCTTTTAATTCTAATCATAATAAATTTAAAACAATTAATAATTATCCTGTTACTACAAGAAATAAAATTAATAAATTTATTCCAAGATTTTTTTCAGCTAAAAGAAGAATTGAAAAAAATAATAAAAATAAAGTTTCTAAAAGTACAACTAAAAATTACTTTTCAAAAATGGATATGTTTTATTTCTAAGATAAACAATTTTGTTAATTTTATTTTTTATTTTTATATATAAAATTATAGTAAAAAAAGAAGAAAATAAAATTATTTATAAATTGAAAAAAACCTTGAAATAATTTATATCCTTGAAAATTTCTTCATTTGAATGATATTTATTTCTCTTATATTTAATATATTTTCTTTTATTATCAGTAAATTTTGAGAATTGTTTTGAAATTTCTTATTAAATTCAATTTTAATATAAAAATTTAAAATAAAAATAACTTTGAAAAAATGATTTAATGTTTTAATTACTTACTAAGATAATAATTAAATACTCTTACAATTATTGTTTCTAAAGTAAGATATGGTATTTTCATATTCAGTTTATAAAAAAAACTATATTTTATTTTATTTATTATTATTTTGATTTAATTCGATTATTTTTTTATTCAATGAAGCTAATTCTTCCATATTAATTGAATATAAATATTCAATTTCTTTTGGAATATCATTAACTTTTATTATATTATTATCAAGTAATTTATTAATAAAATAAGCAATATATCTTCCAAGTTTTGTTTTTTCGTCACTTTTGTTTTCATCTTTAAAATTTTCAATAATATGTTTTATATATGAATTAATAAAAGAAATTGGGAGAGAAGTATTATCAATTATATTACAAATAACCTTCATTGAATTTTGAGTAAATTTATAATTCAAAAAAGTATTAAGATATTCTTGAAATAAATTACAATTAGAGATTTTTAAAAAAATAGTGGTTGCAAAATTATCATTTTTTTCAATTAATTCCATAAATTTATCAAATGAAAAATTAATCTCACTTAATATATTAGGATTTTTTTCCAGAATTTCCATAACAAAATCATTTTCTTCTTTACTAATTAATTTATTGTTAAAAGGTTTAAATAAAATAGAAGAAATTGAATCTTTTTCCTTAGTTAAATTAAAATCATAAATAAAATTATGTTTTAAAGTTGGCATAATCCATAAAGGTTCATCTTCAAAAAAAGGATAATTAATATTTGGATAATAACTCATATAATTTGGTTCGAAATAATTCATAGAAACTTCTATAGGTGTGAGTTGATTTAAATTAAAAATTTTATTAGGTTTATTTTCTTTTTTATCATATATTATTGGTCTCATCCAATCATTAATGCTTTTATTTATTTTTTCTGTTTGTTTTTTATAATTATTCCAATAATCTTCTAAATTTGGAATTATTATATTTTGATTTTTTTCAGTGTCTTCTATATATGTATTTATTGGTGTTTTTGAATATTCTATTTTATTTTGAATAAAATCTATTAAAAATTGTTGTTCTGTTTTATTTTTTGATTCATTTAAACTTTGAAGAACTATTGGAATAAATGGAATTGATTGTAATTTTTCATTTCTATACATGTCATATAAAATATAAAATGAAGATAATCTCTGTGATAAATTTAGTAAATTATCTTTTAATAAAAACCATAATGTTACTCCTACTTTGAATTGCTCTGATTTTGAATAGGTTTTTTGAAATGTATTGGAAATTATTTCAAAAGATTTTGTTTCATCTGATATTATATTATAAAGTGTTGTCAACTCACTAGGTGATAACATCTTTTGATTAATATATATTTTTTAAATTTTATTTATAAATTAATATTTAAAATTAATTTTTTTATTTTTTTAATACCATTTTTAATCTAGAAAAAATTAAACTAAATTTATTTATAAAATAGAGGTTTAATTATTATATACTTATAATTTAATTATAACATATTCACAATAATAATTAATTTATTGTATTTTTATTTTTTTTAATTATATATTAATATTTATTCGACATTCCCAGAGAGAAATAATAAAAACATAAAAAAGAGTTTTGTTATTTATGAATTTATTTATATAATATATTATCTTAAGTTAATATATTTTAATTCTTCAATTTTTTTAAATAACTTTTCAATTACAATTTCGTCTTTTTTTTCATTATTTGTTATATTATAAATAGAAAAATTTCCATTGTTTTCAAAAACTTCAGCAATAGAAACCTTATGATTAATTTGAGCAAAAACGTTTTGACTTCTTAAAATTCTAATATTTTCAATAATATTATCTATATAATTTTGATTATATATAGTCTTAGCTAAATTAACATTATTAAAATTAATAGAATTCCCACTGAAAAAAATTTTAACATGAGTATAATCTTGATTTTCTAAAATTTCAAATTGATCATTATCATAAAACACATCACCACTTGCTTTATTAAAATGATCAGGATTAATAATTAAATCAATATTTCTAGTTCTTAAATCATTAGTAGTTTTAACATTATAAGGATAAATTACATTCTGATAAGGAATAATAGCTCCTCCTTTAATAAAAATATGTAAAATCTCATAACTACCTTCTAATTTAAGATAATAACCTTTTTTTCTTAAACTATCATAAGTAAAAACTTTTTCTCCAGAAGGAAATCTATTAAAATTCCAATTAGGAAAATAACCATTAAATTTCCATTGATTTTTTTGTAAATTTGGAATATAATATAAACAACATCCTGCCATAATATATCTATTCATATAATAACTTTGATATAAAACATCATCATTAATAAATTCGAAAAAAGCAGGTTTAAAATAACTTCCTTTTTCCCCAATAGAAATTAACATCATTTGAGAGTAAATGTATCTAATAATAGAATATTTAAATCTAATTGAATTAGTAGCAGCATTTAAAGTTTTCTTTTTTATACCATCTTCAAAGAAAGCAAAAGGTTCTTGAGATTTTTTATATATTTCATTATGATTTCTTGAAAAAGGATATAAGGCTCCTAAATTATGCCATCTAGCACATAATTCATCTGTTGAATCTTCATGAAAACCACATATATCTGCTCCAGTCATTGGAATACCAAATATATTATAATTAAATATTCCTGCAATTGAATAATATAAATCTTCAAATGTTGATGCATTATCGCCTAGCCAATGAAATCCATATTTTCCATGTCCTATTGTATTTGCTCTTGATACTATAAATGGTCTTTTGTGCACACTTCTTAAGAAATCATTTGTTATTTTAACTTGCTTTTTAGATATTAAAGGACGTACATTATACATAGTATAATAATTATTCTTTGGATCATTTTCATGACTATAAGCATTAACAGAAATTCCTTTAGATTGAATATCATAATGTCCACTTCTATATCCTGGAATATAGGGTAAATTAGAATAAATATTTAAATCAATATTCATTAATAATTTCTTACTAGCATACTCAGCAGCACCATATTCTAAAACATATAATAAAGCAGGTTCATTCATATCAATCCACATTCCATCATAATTTAATAAATTATGATAATCATTTAATCCAGTAAACCATAAATCAACTCCACTTTTAGTAAAAAAATCAGGAAAAGCACTTCTTCCAGGCCAAACTGCAGTTTCTAATATACTTTTAGTATAATTACTCATAATAAAAGCATTATTATTTACTCCCATAACATAATATTTATCTTCATTTGTTTTAGGAATAGCATAATCAACTAAAGGAATAAATTTCCTTCCAATATTATGTAATTCTTCAATAAATTTAGGCATATCTGAATAAGAATAAGCTAAATGAAAATTTCTAGAATTTTCCATCATATCAACATCAGTCCAAAGTGCATCTAAAGGAATTTGTAAATAATCATATTTATTATTTACTTCTTTTAAATTATATGTACTACCATAACCCCATCTACATTGATGCCATCCAAAAGACCAAAAAGGAGGAATTGTAGGTCTTCCAATTATTTGATGTATATTACTAATAGCTTCATCTGGAGTTTTACCAAAAGTAATATAATAATTTATTATCCCTCCTATTGTTCTATGTTCTATACTATATGGAAAATTTGAAAACCAATATGAATTAATTAGAAAATCTTGAGCATTGGTATTTTCAAATATTAATCCTAAAAATATATTATTTATAGTTTTATGTAATCCTATTGGTTGATGACCCATTAAATTATATCCTCCTTTTCTTTTATCTCTATATGTATGAGTTGTGTCATTTGGCCAAATTGTATATTTTCCTGTTGCTAATCTAAATTCTGAATTTCTTTCTCCAAATCCAAATATATCATTTGATGTTAATAATATTTCAAAATTAATTAATGTATCAGTGAATAGAAATCTTTTTGGATTTAAAGAAAATATTTTTTTGGAATTTAATTCTAAAGAAAAGTAAAATGGTTTATTGGGTTTTGATATTTGTAATCCAAAGTCATTTAAATCTAAATTATGTTTACATTTTTTTGTATAATTTATAAAAGTTTCATCAGTTAAGTTTGGACGAAAACGATTATTATCTTCATCATATATTTGAAAATGAATTATTCCATCGCATTCTAATTTAATGTCTAATATTAAATTTCTTATTAATTTTATATTTGTTTTATTATTTTTGGGACTTATTGAATACTCTTTAAACCTAAATTTTTCTTTATTATATTTTATTTTTGCTGTTAATCTTGTTTTACTTTCTGAATAATTAATTGATGTTATTACATAATCATTTGATTCTTTTGTTTGTTGGAGTAATATTAATAAGAAAAAAAGGAAAAGATTAATTCTCATTTATTTTTGAAAAAATCAATATATATTTTTTTTAAATTTTTTATATTAAATTTAATTTTTATAAATAATATATATCATTATTAAATAATTATTTAATAAAGGAAATCTCCAAAAGATATTTTCATTAAAGCCTTTTCAACAATATTAGGTCTATTTTTTAATTCATAATAAAAACTTTTAAAAAATTTAACTTCTTTACTGGAAAACTGGCAAATAATTTCTTTATCATCTGCAAAAATAATTTTAATTCTATCACTATATTTTTGATCAATAATCATATCTTTAATATCATTTTTATTTAAAATAACTTCTTCTTTATTTTCTATTTTAACACAAAATCCTCCTAAAACTTTTCCAAAAGAACATTCAATTCTTTTTCTTTTTTCATCTTCATATTGTGGTAATATATATCCAATAAAATTATGATCTATTTTTAAAGGAGTTAATTCTTGAATTAACATTTTATATTGATTAATTAACATTTTAAAATCTTCTTTTTCTTTATTAGCTTCATCAATTTGAATTAATAAATTTTGTTGATCTTTTCCTAAATCACTTATTATTTTATCTTTATTATTATTTAATTCCTTTGATTCTTTTAATTCATTTTTTAATTTACTTATTTCATTTTCAAATTTTGATTTTTGAGAATCAAAAGTTTTTGTATAATTTGTAAAATATTGATTTCTTTCTGAAAATTCTTTTATTAAATTAATTTTTTCATTTATTTCTTTTTCATAATTAGATATTTTACTTATATAATTATTTTTAACTTCTGTTATTTTATTATCATATTCTTTTTTCAATTTATCAAATTCACCTATTTGTTCATTTAATTTATTATTAATTGTTTCTTTTTCAATTTCAAGAATTGATATTTTATTTTTTAAATCTTCATTTTCTTTTTTTAAATAATTTATTTGATCTTCTTTTATTTCTTTTTCTTGTTTTTCATCTGCATGAACTTGTTCTTCTTCAAATAAATTTGAAAAAAATTTTTTTACACCTTTTTCATTGTTTTTATTCCTATAAGTTCGAAGTTCTAACTTCAATTTTTCAATTAATTCTCCTTTCATAGTATTATCTACTTTAATATCTTCATTTTCTTTTTGAAATAATTTATTTTCTTCTTCTAATTTAGATAATTTCTTTTCAATTTCTTCTCTTTTCTTTCTTTCATCTATTATTACATTTCTTAATACTGCAAGTTTAGATATTAAATCATTATTATTATTATTATTCGTTTTTTTAGGTGAATCCAAATTTGAAGTTGACATTAGAATATAAATAATAGAAATTAATTATTTCTTTAATTTATTATTAATTATTAAAATATTTTTTTTAATTATATATTTTTTTCGTTTAATTTATATAATTAAAAACCAATTTAAATTAAAATAGATTATATTATAATATATACCATTATTTTATTTAATTGGGAATTAAAATAAAAAAAAATGAATAATTCCATTTCTTCAGAAATAGAATCAATCCCAACAAATACAGATTCATTATATAATATGACAATTCACAATGTATATTCTCAAAAAAATAATAAAGTTCCAGTTACATTTTTTCAAACTACAAAAAAATCAACAAGAAATCAATCATTTAATAAGAAAAAAAATCAAATATTTGAAACTCATAATATAATTGAAAGCCCAAAAAAGAAAAATGAAATTTCCCAAGTTAATTTACAAAAGAATCAGAAATTAAAAGATAATAATAATTATATTAATCTTTTAATTTCATCTTTTGATAAAATGATGGAAAAAGGTGAAATTTCATTAAATTATTTAAATTCACCAACATTTAATTTTGAAAATAATTCAGAAAATAATTTTTCAAAAAAATGTGAAAATAAAATATGTGCAATTATAGTATATGATAAGAATTCAATATATCATTCAAAATTTATTGGAAATTCTTCTTATAAAGCACAATCAATATGGTTATGTGAAAAATGTTATAATGCTTTTAAATTAGGAAATTATTGTTATTATTGTAATATTATTTATAGAGATTTTGAGTTTAATACTCAATATTATGATAAAAAAAAATGGATTCAATGTGATTATTGTCAAAAATGGCAACATATACAATGTGAGGAAAAAAAAGGAAAATATAATAATGTTGAAGAATTAGCTATGAATCCTAATTTTAAATATATGTGTCCTTTTTGTTGGAAAGAACATTATAAAAAGATGAAATTAATTAAAGATAATAAAGTCAAAAAGAAAGATAAAGATAAAAGAAATATTAATGTTGATGATTTTTGCTTTTGTAAAAAGAAAAGAAAAAAAATTAAGAAAGAAAGACATTCTTAAAAATTTAATAATTTTATTATTATGATTTTTATGTATCTATTCGTTTTTTTTAATATATATTAAAATAATCTATTTTATAATTTTTTAAAATTATATAAAATATATTTAATATTTAATTTAAAATGAAAACAAATAGTCCTCAAATTAAGAAAAACTTTTTAGAAGGTGATGAAGATGATATCACAAATTTTAAAATTACTTCAAATAATACAACAAAGAATTCTTATACTAATAAATTTAATGATAACATTACTTCAGATCATTCAAATATGAATTTAATTGAATTAATAAATTCATTAAAAGAAAAAATTGCAGTATATGAGAAAGACATTGAAAATTTAATTGATGAAAAATTAGAAATGCAAATAGAAATTAATAATTTAAAGTTAGATAAAATAAAATATAAGAAAAAAAATTCAGGTTTCTTAGAAAATAATCCAAATTTAAGTAAATTAGTTGAGATAAATGAACAATTAAAAAAACAGAATGAAGATATGAAAAATGAAATTGATAAATTAAATTCTATAATTGAAAAACAGAATGAAATTGTTAAAAGCAATCAATTTCAAATTGAAAAAAATAAAAATAATAATAATAATGATAATGTTATAAATAATGAGAATTATAAATGTCCAAATTGTGAAAAAAAAAATGATGAGTTAAAAAAATTAACAAATGAAAAAATGGATATTATGCTTGCAATTAGTGAATTAAAAAAACAATTAGAAGCTTTAAAAGCTAATGAAAAAAAAAGGAAAAATAAAAAAATGAAAGAAAAAATAAATAAAAATGAATCACTTCCAAATATTGAACAATATTTTATTCTAAATAATAAATTCCAATTAGTTGATAAAAATAGGAATTTATGGCATATGAAAAGATGTAATAAATTTCAAGAATTTAAAGAAAAAAATAAAAATATTTATAAATCTTCTGATGAAATATTAAAAGCTTTTGTTGATTCTTATGAAAATAAAAATCAAGAAGAAAATATTGAATTACCAATTAATAATAATAATAACAATAATAATATTAATTATAATATTAATGAAAATATTACTCAGAAAAAAGAAAAAAATTCTGATTTTAATACTAATGAAAATAAAAATAGTAATATTAAAGAAGATACTTCGTTATCCCTTTCTGATAATTCAAGTTAAATATTATCCTAATTATAAATTTTTAATTGTATTATGTGTTTAAAAATTATATAACAAAAATCCTAATTATAGTATCTTAAAATTATTAAAATAATAAAAAATATTCTTGAATGACTTAAAGAAAAAAATATTAAAGCAAATAAATATTATTTCTTAAATTTAACAGATTTGAGCGATTCCATCTCTTTCAACACCAATAACTCCTTTAACCTTTTTAAAAAATTCTATTGCTTCTTCAATGTTTTTATCTTCTGGAATTTTAATAGCCATTGAATTAATAATATTATAATCATATAATATTTCAGCATGATATTCTTCAATAGCTTTTTTTAAATATTCCTTTCCTATTGTATTATCTACTGTAATTATTAAATTTGTTGGACTAAATTGTTGTTGATTATTTATTCCTGGTTGAAATAATCCAATATTCATATTTTAATTAGTTATTCAATTAATATATTATAATTCAATTTATTTATCAAATAAATAATTTTCTTTTTTAAATATTTAAATAATATTATGAATAATATTGATAAAGTATTTATTTCATTTTGTTTGTTAGTAAAATTTTTTAATATATAAATCATTATATTTCATTTTTTTAATTAATATCATTTTTTGTTAATTACATATTTAATAATATGAAAATAAATCATATGTGCTATTTTCATTTAAGATAAAATATATTTGAATATATGAGATTTTTATACCTTTATTATTATTTAAATCAAAATTTTCTTGACTTTAATTTATAATAAAACAATTTTAGATTGTTAATTGTTGTATAATGAAATAAAATAAGATTATATTATTAAATATTTAATAACAATGAATAAAAAATTGAAAAAAAAAATATATGAAAAATTAAAATATTAATTTATTAGATTTTGAATATTTATAATAAAATATTTTTCAATATTAATATTTTTTTGAAAATAAAAACATCAAATATTTATGTTTTAATTTTTTCCCTCAATTTCTAAATGAAAATCCCTTCTATGTACTGTTATAATGTTATCTAATCCATTTTTGATTTTTATCATAAATAAAACTATTATTAATAAAATCAAATATAATAATGATATTATAACAATAGACAAAAGATTTTTTCTATATTTTTTGATTAAATTCATATTTTTCTTTATAATAAAATTTCTTTTTTGATCAAATCCAAAATTTAAAAGATTATAATTATTTAAATAAAAATAAGATGAAAAATACAAAATTAGAATAGTAAACCAAAATATTAATATTATAATACTTAAAATACCTTGTGTGTTTTTCTTACATTTTGAATCTTTCATACTTGTTAATATAGTTTGAATAAAAATTATAATATAAAGAAAATATGTATATGTAAAAGCTTCTTTTATTTTTTGATTATATTTATCATTTGAATCATTTGCTTTTGATATTTCATTTAAAATAAAATTATTATCAAAATATTCCTTTTCCATTGCGAAATAATGAATAGAATATAAATTAATGTTTTCATTTAATGAGAAATAAGGATAATTAGGGAGATTAATAATATTATCATATATATCATTTTCTTTATATAATTGTAATTTTTGAATACTATCAAGATAATTATAAATATTATCATTAAATCCATTTTCATTTTTATGAGAACATGAATATTTCTTAAAATTGTTATCTAAAATATATTGAGGATATTCAGTATTAATTTCATTAGGATCCAAACAAGGTATTCCTGCACTAATTGTAAAATTTACTATTATTTGATTATCTATAGCTTCATTTGTATAATGTAAGAATTTATTGTTTTTTAATTCTAAAGTATTATATTTATAATCATTAGGTGATAATTCATTATTATCTATAATCATTTTATTAATTGGACAATCATTATTTTCTTCAACACATAATTTTCTATTATTTGTATCTAAAATTCCACATTTTTTAAAACCTATTTCACATTCACTATCATATTCTACTGAATTTCTTAAATAATATTCATAATTATATTCAATATTTCTTTTCACACAAAATGAATTTCCATCCCATTTATACATATTAAATTCAATTATTTCAGGTATTGTTCTGCATTTTGATACTAATTTTTTACATTTTCCTCTCGTTATTTTACCTTTATAAAATTTTCCATCAACTGCTCCAGCAAAATATCCTATTGGAAAAAGTTCTTCATTTTCATTACATTCATCTGATTTTAATAATGAAATTGAATAAATTGGACTTGCTTTAATATTATTTTCAATTAAATTAATAGAATTTATTATTTTGATTTTAGACACCATATTTACACATAGAAATAATAAAATAATTACAAAAATCATTGTTATATATCTAAAACAAAAAAGAAGAAATTGAATTTCCATATTTGAGTGTTAATAACAATTTTTTAAAATAGTACTATTTTTAATATTTATAAAACAATAATTAAATGTTAAATATGTTAAAATAAAAATAATATAATATTCATAATTTTTAATGTATGAATTTATTATTTACATTAATTTTTGATATTTCTTTTAAACGAGGTTTTCATTTTATAAAATCCTAATTCTCCAATTAAACTTCTTGATAGACTATGTTAAATGTTATCATTATTCCAATAAAAACAAAAATATACAAAACTAACTACGGTATTGGATTGATAAGTAATTTTGATTTTTTTTATTTGTTTTTATTTCTTTAAAGTATTTTATAAAAATATTTTCAAATGAATTATTTATTATATTATTATTATAAGTAATAAAACATTTTGAACATTTACATTAATTTATTGAAAAAAGAAGAAGAAAAAAGGAAGAAGAATCACAAAAATAAAAAAAAAATTACCTAAAATATAAATTCAT
>JAEEGK010011182.1_pt1 | contig 20551 bp, 15 predicted proteins | sample 8958771 | NCBI WGS metagenome assembly JAEEGK01 (sample SAMN16246547, study PRJNA631951) | gut metagenome | biome: gut microbiome; feature: rumen; material: SC-attached | host: Bos | place: Iran: Karaj | collected 2018-10
ACTTGACATACCGATTTTAACACGTTCTTTCATGACTTCAAAGGTATATTTCATTGTCAAAGTTCGTCAAAAATGCAAATGAGACAATTTTTGTAGTATTAACTGGAACTTAGTTTTTCATTTGAGCATATTATAATAAAAAGAAAACCAAAAAGCCCGAAAACATGACACTTTCAGAGAGAAAAAAGGCCCTGCAAATACGAATATTTGCAAGGCCTTTCTAAGTTATTTCATTATGTTTTTGAAAAGATATTTCTTTTTACCAGGTAATAATTCTGTCTTCGGGCGCAAGATACATGTTGTCGCCTTCTTTTACATCAAAGGCTTCGTAGAACTCATCAAACTGCTGAACAGATATATTGGTTCTTGCATAATTGAGCGGATGAGGATCCTGCAAAAGTCTGTTGAGTTCCGAATTATATGTTGAGATCTCGGCTCTCATACGGGCAAACGTAATGAAGAACTTCTTATAATCGAAGTTTTTAATCTTGGAAGCCATTCTGAGTGCGCACTGAAGTCCGGTGATATCAGCAACCATCTCAGTGTCGATATTGGTGCCGATAAAATGATTATCTCCAAACGCTACGATAGTATCAAGATACTTATCCACTTTCTCTATGCGCTTTTGGAATTCTTCTTTGTCCTCTTTGGTCCACCAGTCTCTGAAATGTCCGTCTTTATCAAACTGAGCTCCGCTACTGTCAAAAGCGTGTGAGACCTCATGTCCTACCCAGACGCCTGCGATAGAAGCATAGAGTTCCTCTGTGCTCATATCACTTGAAAAGAAGGGTTCACCCATCATTCCAATGATCATATTGATACTGTTGTCCTGAGGGTTATAGAAGGCATTACACTGAGTTACAGCCATTCCATCAGCCCATTTTTCCTTATCGACCTTGGTACCGAGAAGCTTGATGTTCTCTTTGATGGCATTTAGCTCGATCTTTTTGGTTGCCTCTATAAATGTGCATCCGTCAATGTTTATACCTGACGTATCATTGAACTTATCGGGGTATGCAGCGTGAATAGTTATATTATCAAGCTTTTCTATCGCATAGTTCTTAGTTTCCTCTGACGCCCAGTCATTCTCTGAGAGAAGCTCTCTGTATGTGTCGATGACCTCTTTACAAAGCTCTGTCATCTTCTGTCTGTCTTCTTCCGAACCGTACTTATCGATATATACCATCTGCATGGAATCAGGGAGTGTGCCAAGCACATAGTTGTAAGCCATCTCTTCATCACTTACTGCACCGGAGGTTCCAAGGTACTTAGCGCGAAGTTCATTTCTTTTATCATACGTCTTTTTATCAATTGAAGTTACATAAGACAAAACATCATTTACTATCATAACAGACTTGATAGCATCTAAATTCTCATCAGTGTAAACCTCATCAAGATAAGTGAGATAGTCGGGAGTAGATACAAGGTATACTCCGTTGTACTTATATCCTGATTCCGTAATAACGTCTTTTAACGGAAAAACCTTGCAATATGAAACAGCTTCATCAAAACTCATTTCATTGTTGATCTTTTCATAAAAATCATCAGCGTACTGTTCTTGTGTTGAATATATCTTGGAAGCGAGCTTGGTCTCAAACTCTATAGCTTTATCAAAGCACTTGTTCGCCTCATCTTCAGTCATTCCGAACTTCTGAGCCATATATGCAAAAAGTTCTTTGCTGTAGTTATAGTTCATTTCACCGTTCTCGGTCCTTTGAGAATACTCGGCTGAATCTCCGAGAAGAAGGCCGGGAGTATCTATACAAGCTAGGTATTTCTCCGGATCGTTAAGCCCCTTCATTGCTCCGAAATCTATAAAATTATAGTAGTCATAAACGGTTTCTTTATCCGTTAAAAGCTTGGTGATATCATCAATACTCTTAGCTTTAACTATCTTGTCATACTCATCCTGTACTTCACTTACGCCAAGCTTATCTCTGCTCCCCCAGTCAAGAACAAGGCTGTTCAAAGTACGAATAAGCTCAGCATCATGCCCCTTTATGCTCTCATCCTTTAAAAGCTCCATGCACTGTTTCTTAACTTCAAGTCCGCGCTCATAATATGGTGCCCAAGCAGCATAACCTTCAGGTATATCATTCTCGAGAAACCAGTCTTTATTGGCGTAAATGTTGAAATCGTCCGTGGGATCCGTAACCGTATCGGCTGTCACGTTTTCTTTTATGGCAGAATCAACCCAAGGGGTTCCGCCTTTACCTTTTGCGGCATCATCTGCGACTTTCCCTTTTGCGGCATCATCAACAACTTTGCCTGCAGATGATGCTTCTGATGCAGCCGGGCATGTTGCCTGTTCTTCACTTTTAACTGAAATTTCTGCGGTAGATTCTTGTGATACGCTGTTTGCGCCGCAGCCCGCTAACGCTACTGTCAACATGCAAGTTGCCAGTAGCATAGATACTACTCGTCTTTTCATTTTTTCTCTCTCCTTTTGCTTTTATAAGCCTCTAACTATACCATTGTAGCAGGCTCAGCATATGTTGTCATTGCAAATTCGAAAAAAAAGTAGTATCTATGATGTTTCCGGATTATCCGAAATCTCTTTTACCAAACAATAATTCTGTCTTCGGGCGCGAGGTACATGTTGTCGCCTTCTTTTACATCAAAGGCTTCGTAGAACTCCTCAAACTGCTGAACGGGAATGTTGCATCTTGAATAATCAAGCGGATGAGGATCCTGAGTAAGCATGCTAAGCTCCGAGCTGTATGTTGAAATGTTTGCATTCATCTGAGCGTATTTAGTAAAGAATTTCTTATAATCAAAGCCTTCAACCTTTGATGCCATTCTGAGAGCACACTGAAGTCCTGTTATATCCGCAGCCATCTCACCGTCAATGTTTGATCCGACAAAATGGTTATCACCAAATGCAACAATAGTATCAAGATAACTATCCATCTTATCCAATCTGCTTTGGAACTCTTTTTTATCTTCCTCTGTCCACCAGTCTTTCAGATAGCCTTCAGCATCGAACTGAGAACCGTCTCTGTCAAAGGCATGAGAGATCTCGTGTCCTACCCAGAAAGCTCCGATTGAAGCATAGAGCTCCTCTGTACTCATATCACTTGAAAAGAAGGGTTCACCCATCATTCCAATGACCATGTTGATACTGTTATCAAGAGGATTATAAAAAGCATTGCAATCAGTTACAGACATATCCTGAGCCCATTTTTCTTTATCGACTTTTGTGCCCATAAGCTTCTTATTCTCATTAATCGTGTTAAGCGTGATCCTCTCATCGGCCTCAATAAGAGTGCATCCGTCAATGTTAATGCCGTTTGTATCATTGAATTTATCGGGATATGCTGCGTTGATAGTTATCTTATCAAGCTTCTCGATCGCATAATTCTTAACCTCATCAGAAGCCCACTCATTTTCAGAAAGCAGTTCTCTGTAGGTACCTATTACTTCCTTACAAAGCTCAGTCATCTTCTGTCTTTCTTCTTCAGAGCCGTATTTATCGATGTAAACCATCTGCATTGAATCCGGAAGCTCTTCCTTTACAAATTTGTAAGCCATCTCCTCATCGCTTAATGCTCCGGTTGTTCCAAAATACGTATTCTTAAGCTCATTTGCCTTATCATAGGTATCCTTATCTGTTATGTTTGAATATTCCAAAACAAATTTCACTGTCAAAAGAGCCTTGATATCCTCTACATTTTCCTGTGTGTAAACTTCATCAAGAAGCGCCAGATAATCAGGATTGGTATTAAGATATGCTCCGTCATATACATAGCCCGTGCTTGTCAAAATATCTTTTAACGGGAAATTCTTCATCTTGGAAACAGCATCGTTTAATGACATTTCATTATTGATCTTTTCATAAAAATCTGCGGAATACTGATCGTTTGAGGTATATATCTTGGTCGCAAGCTTGGTCTCAAGGTTTATTGCTTTATCAAAGCACTTGCCCGCCGCATCTTCAGTCATTCCGAACTTCTGTGCCATATAGGTAAAAAGATCCTTATTATAGCCATAGTACATATCTCCAAGCTCGGTCCTGTTTGCGTATTCAGCGGAATCTTTGAGAATCACCCCGGGATTTTCAATCCATACTATATATTTCTTTGAATCATTAAGCCCCGGAAACGCCGAGTAATTTACAAAATCATAGTACTCATTGACATTATCCTTGTCTGTAATAAGCCCTGTGATATCATCGATACTCTGAGCCTCTGCGATCTTGTTGTATTTATCTGTAAGCTCTGAAACGCCAAGCTTATTTCTGCTATCCCAGTCAAGAACAAGCTTATTGAATGTCTGAACCAGCTCTGCATCATGCCCCGTTAAGCTCGCATCCTTTAAAAGCTCCATGCACTGCTTCTTTACTTCGAGGCTGCGCTCAGCGTAGTGGCTCCATGATGAATAGCCGTCGGGAATGTTATTTTCAAGGATCCAATCCTTGTTTACATAAAGGCAGAAATCATCCTTAGGATCTGTCTTGGTATCCGCTGTCACATTTTCTTTTATATCGGAATCTATCCAAGGTGTTCCTCCTGTGCCCTTTCCGGCATCATCTGTTCCTTCTTGTGCAGTTGAAGCTTCTTGTGCAGCTGTATCTGAGCTCTGCTCACTTGCCCCAGCCGATGAATCTGCATCGGACGGTCCGAATTCACCGTTAGCACTGCATCCGGTTATAGCTATTGCCATAATACAAGTTGATAATAATAAAGAAATTGTTTTCTTTTTCACTTTTACTCTCCTTCTATCATTTATTTAAAATAATTGGTATCAGAAATGTAGCATGCAAGCCATCTGGTCTCACCGACATATCTGTAATTTCTTGCAATTTTTTCTGATACATAATCTGTCAGCTTGTTAAAATTTGGTATTGCTATCACGTTTTTATCACCGTAATAGTCAAACTCTTTTTCCTGAGTATAATAATTTCTTTCAAGATATATGCTCTCGTCTTCGCTTTCGTAGCAGGCGTATTTCTTGGTATCATCTGCTGCCTTACACATAACTGCGGTGTCTCTGTCATCAGCAATAAATACGGTATCTACATCAAGCGTATCGAAGTACTCGGTCATCTCTACGATATAGTCTTTCTCCGGCATTTTATCGCTGGTCTCCTTGAAATTACCCGCAAGAATATAGGCAAATGCAATCAAAAGAACCGACATTACCGGAATGAACTTCCTGTCACCGAATCTTGAAACGCATCTATTAAGCATGATCCCTACTCCGGCAATAAGGAGCGGAAGCCCGATAAAAAGATATCTGTACGGAATAAAATCATTGCTTCCTCTCATATCGCTGACAATAAGAACTGCCATATTAAAAATTATTACTGCAAAAAAGAGTATGTAATAGTCGTAGTTATTCTTATTTTTAAGCCATTTGACCGTAACAACTATCGCCGCAACAAACAATGCTATGACAAACAATATCTTAAGGCCGTAAAAGAGTCCCAGCTTGGAAAAAGCCGGCTCATTACCGTTTATAAGTACTCCAAAGGATTGGAATACGCCTACAAATACTTCTCTTAAATTTTCAAAAAACTCTTCGGGCTTTACAAGCGTCGTGACAGGCGAGCTTCCTGTATATATCTTTTTATGAATATACAATCCGACAAATGATACTACTGCGCTAAGCGGTGTTACCGGCCACAGCCCCTTTTTTAACCCGAATCCTTTTTTTACAAAAGATAAATGTCTTACAAAAAGAATCGGAATAACGCCGCATACAAATGTGTATGCACCGGTAGAAGCGCTTGTAACAAACAATAAAAATAAGTATGTGCCCAAAAAAGCATATCTTTTCCATTTGGAAAAAGAACTCTTAAATTTGTCATCAAATGCCATAAGGCAAAGCACCAGCATGATCGGAATAAGAGCCTTGATGCTGTAATTGGCATGTGCAAAAAACAGCATTTTGAAATAATCAAGCCAGTCATAGTTATATGGCGTTATGATAACTGCAAGTGTCAAAAACCTGATTCCTATCCGTACACGGAGCACCCTTAGGATGCTCCATATAACGGTTATATATATAAACACGATCAAAAGGTCGGAGAGACCAACTGCCAAAAATGCATTGTTCGTGATCGCGTACAAAGGAATTGCAAACAGTAGCGTTGAATCAAATTCCATACTGGTCGTAGCGACCCAATTCGGAAGTATAAGCGTGCCTTTATGCACGATCTCTTTTAAGTGATAAACGACTGTTGCAAAGTCCGGATCGAGCGACAGTCTAAGGTCAGATAGGTTGAAGTAAAATATACCCGCCATATTGACTATAAACAGTAGCATCGCTCCAAATTCCCATAAGCGCATGTTCTTTAAGTTATTTAATAAATTGTCTTTAATTCTTTTCCCCAAGTTCTTCATTGTAATTTCCTTTATTTCTGCTCTTTTTTGCTACGTTTATTTTACTATGTTTATTTTACTATGTGTGGCGTAGTACATCTGACGAGGTAAATGATAGTCTATAAAAAATAGATTGTCAACACTTATTTTTTTGATATTTTTTGAATATGTTTTATATCAGGTGTTATTTCACACAACAAACATGCCAATATTATCAGGAATTATCTGGGTTTACCTTGGATTTAGCTTACAGAACAAAGAGATAACCTTACAATTTTGTAAGATATTGCAATAAAAAAGGGCCCTGCGTAAAACAAGGCCCTAGGATTCTGATATATTCAGTTATCATAATATTTCTTTTCAAGTCGTTTCTCGAAGTCATCCATCGGCATGGGATTGTCATATAAAAAGCCCTGAACGACGTGGCATCCTACCTCTTTAAGGAAATCAGTCTGCTCCGTTCTCTCGACACCTTCGGTTACAACATCGATTCCAAGCTCTCTCGCCATGGCTACGATATTCTTAAGTACGATCTCATCGTTCTTATTAAGGTTGTCATTACTGATAAAAGATCTGTCAATCTTAATGACCTTAACGGGGAAATCTCTAAGCGTTGACAGTGAAGAGAAGCCCGTTCCGAAGTCGTCGATCGCGGTGCTGATATTCATGTCTTTGAGCTTTTTAAGGAAGGTCGTCATAAGGCCTCTCTCATCTTCGCTCGCAGTCTCGGTAACCTCTATCTGGATAAACTTTCTGTCAATGCCGTAATCGTCGATTATTTGCGCGATCTCTTTTGCCAAGTGCTTGTAACCAAGGTCACGTCTTGAGAAGTTAACGGAAACCGGAACGATCGGAATACCCTTGTCCTGCCAGCTTCTGATGTACTCGCAGGCTTTCTTAAGAACGTAGAGATCAAGCGTCGCAACAAGTCCCTCTTGCTCAAGAATAGGTACAAATTCAGTGGGATAAAGAACTATTCCGTTGCAAAACCACCTCGCGAGAGCCTCTGCTCCAACAATTTCACCTGTTACGGTATCGACCTTGGGTTGCAGATAGATCCTGAATTCGTCGTTCTGGAGCGCTTCCTCATATCGCTCTTCGATTTGTTTCTGCCTGTATATCTTGGTGCTCATCGCCTTATTTACAAATACGTAAGGCTTATTGGCAACATTCTTTGCATAGCTGCAAGCCATTCCGGCTCTGGAAATGAGCTGTCCCGGCTCTTTTAACGAATCATCGACAGAATACACGCCTGCGACTGCAGATATTGTTATAGGTTCTTCTTTATCGTTCTTAATTCCGTACACTTCAATTCCGGACAAAAGCTCCAGGAAATCATTGGTTCTGTCTTTTTTAATGAGCGCAGTAAAGTTATCTCCGCCGAGGTGAGCCACGATCTCGTCCTGCTCACAGAACTCGCGAAGTTTCTTGGCGTAGCGCTTCATGATCTCGTCGCCTTCGGTAATACCGAAACGGCGGCTTACGAGGCCAAAACTCTTAAGATTAAAGTAAAAGGAATTGTAGTCTTGAATGCGTTCTTCCTCAAAGAGTCTTCCGGCAAACGCAAGGAAGCCTCCTGCATTCGGAAGCCTGGTCAAATACTGAATAAACGTGCTCTCCTTAACGATACCGTTTAGAAGATAACGCTCTAAATGAAAAGATAATATGTCAATGATAACAGAAAAGCTCTTATACTCCTCTTCTGTCCATCTCTTGTCCCCCAATAGATAGATATTGTATGTAACTATCCTCTTGCCTGCCATTTCATTCTTGAAATAATAAGCAGGTGCTTCCCCTTCCGGAACAGGACCGAACAGTGAAATAACCGTGTCCGGCTCGCCTTCTTCATCCGCCCCTTTAGCGAACGAAACAACCGCCACTATAGAACGCAACGCATACTCCTTAGAAATGTCTGCGAGCGCACTGGGGGTAATTTCAGAAGTAACTTCCTCCTCAGATAGAATCTGAACAAAGTTCTCGAAGCTCTTTTCGAAATTCATCTTATCCACCCTCATATAAAAATTGTAGGAATATAATATAATTTTAATAAAAATTTTACGATTTTTCAATACTTTTGCGGTTGCACAAAAAAAGAGCGCGTCGCATGACACGCTCTTTTCCGTATAATATTAAATTACTTCTTGTTTACAAGATCCTTAAGAGCCTTACCAGCCTTGAACTTAGGTGCTACAGATGCAGGGATCTTGATAGCAGCGCCAGTCTGAGGATTCTTACCTGTTCTAGCAGCTCTCTTTGTTGTCTCGAATGTACCGAAACCAACAAGCTGAACCTTACCCTTCTTCTTAAGCTCCTTTGTTACAGTGTCTGTGAATGCGTTAAGTGCTGCGCCAGCGTCCTTCTTTGAAAGACCTGCTTCCTTAGCAATTGCATCGATAAGTTCTGTCTTGTTCATGTAATTTTCCCTCCAAAAAGAAATTTATTTACTACAATGCCCATTTTACCACTATTAAATGCACATAACAACACCAAAATGCGGAAAAATCGGCATATTTTACAAAATGTTTACAAAAAGGAGCCCAACTGACGAGGTTTTTCATCAAAGAATATCCTGGAAACCAGGTCTGTAGAGGTGTCTCGGGATACCATCTACCATGATAGGGCCTACATCACCCTGGATAAGAGGTCTTACATATGTAATAAACTCGCTGGTTACATATGTTCCATCCTTGCTGATCCAGTTTCTCGGAACTGTACGCTCATCGTTGGCAATCTTATGAACATCCTTAACCTCTGTTCCTGCCTGATAAGGATCGTCTGAAAGTCTCTCGATAACAACCATCTTGCCGCTATCACCTTCATCAGCAGCCTTCATAGCTGCACCGCCAACTTCATATGCCTCAAGTATATCAACACGGGAAGCACAGTGGCTTGCTGCTCTCTGAAGAGTTGAAAGCTCAATGGCTCTGGTCTTACAACCACACTCTGCAGAAACGATGTTGCACAGATATCTTGCTGTACCGGTGAGCTGCTTGTGTCCAAATGCGTCCACGTACTCAACTGAATTATCAAGATCGCTCACATACTTGCCGTCCTTGGTCCTGATACCTTCGGAAACAGCAACTACAATAGAAGCCTTAGTCTTAAGAAGGTTCTTTATCTTCTTTATAAACGCATCCATGTCAAAAGGAATCTCTGGAAGATAGATAGCATCAGGTCCGTCGCAATCCTCGCCCTTAGAAAGAGCTGTTGCTCCCGTAAGCCATCCGGCATTTCTACCCATAACCTCTACGATGATAACCTGTCCATGGCTTGTCTCAAGTGACCAACTGTCTCGAATAATCTCTTTTACGGAAGTTCCTATATACTTAGCTGCGGAACCATAACCGGGAGTATGGTCTGTAAGAGCCAGATCGTTATCAATAGTCTTGGGACATCCGACAAATCTGATGTCCGAACCGGTTATTATGGCATAATCCGATAATTTCTTGATGGTATCCATAGAATCATTGCCGCCGATGTAGATAAAGCAGTCAATTTCCAATTTGACGAGAATATCAAAGATCTTCTCATAGATATCTTTGCTTTCAAAGATTTCCGGAAGCTTGTATCTGCATGAACCCAGATAAGCTGAGGGAGTTCTCTTAAGTAACTCGATATCAAGTCCTGACTGAATGTGATCTGAAAGGTCAACGTATCTGCCTTCCATGAGCCCCTGGACGCCGTGGATCATACCGTATACCTTGTTGTATCCACGATCGATGGCGGTTCTGTACACACCGGCAAGTGAAGAATTGATTGCTGCCGTAGGTCCGCCCGACTGTCCAACAATAACATTTCTTTTCTTTTTCTGTACCATTACTCCTGTCCCCTTTCGAAAGATTAATACCTCTTTATTATAATCGTTATAACGTTTAGTGTCATCATGATTTGCATCGTCAAATCCCACTAAAATAAAGGGCTTTTCATGGTACTAATAAATAAAAAGCGCGAAAACACGGGCCCATTCAGGGTTCGAATTTTCGCGTTCTTGTTTTTTTAAGCTTCAGCCAAAAGACTCCAAAAGTTTTCGCTAAGATATGGTTAGTTTAAGATTATAATCAGAAGTCCTCTTCGAAAACAGACCTTCTGCCATGGGACTTGCCTATGCTATAGGCAATGGCACAGATGACTATAACAGAAACCGCTACAACTGCGCATCCAATAAGGAGCTTCTTCTTGTCCTCATCAAGTCCTTCCCATTTATCCATAACATAATCTATTTTATCCTTGGCAAATGAAACAGCGTTATCTAAAAATTCCATATTATCCCCTCGCTCTCATATAATCCAAAAGCATGTACACATTTTGTCTTCCGCCACCTATATCATACTACATATTGTACCGCTGTGCGTGCTTTTCCTCAAGCTTTTTTAGCACATAGTCCTTGAAAACGAAGTCAAGTATAGCTGCAAAAGGGATAGCCAACAGGATTCCGGGAACTCCAAAGAGTCTACCGCCAAGGATGATAGAGATAAGTATCATAAGAGGCGAAACTCCAAGGCTCTCACCAAAGAGTCTGGGCTTTAGGATATAGCCGTCAATTGTCTGCAAGATGACCGTAAATATAATAAACCACAGCGCATACCAGGGATTAACAAGTACCAGGATAAAAGATCCTATGGCGCAACCAACTATCGGTCCAAATGTCGGTGCCAGATTGGTAATTGCAACTATCACGGAGATGAGTACCGAATAGGGCTGACCCGCAATGAGCATATATAGGAAATTAACAACACCTACAATGATACCGTCTACAATATCAAAGCTTATATATCTGATGAGGATAGCATTACATCTCTCAACAAGCTCTCCGCCGTTCTTATATGACTTTTCCTTCATAATAAGACTTAAGAATTTGCTGAACCCGAAAATAATCCTCTTTTTATCAATAAGGAAATAAACCGCAAGGATAAAGGCAATGGCGGTATCAAACAAGCCCTTTCCGGCGCTAACAGAGCTGCTTACAAAAGTATCCATATTATTGGAAAAATAATCGCTCAGATTATCAAGAAGCTTCTCACCAAAATCGGCAAGACCGCTGACATCAAAGCCAAATCGCCTTCTGGATCCGCCGTTTTCTATCTCCCTAAGGAGCTTCTGCGATGAATCTATGTATCCTCCTATATTGGAAAAGAAAGTCGATACACTGTCTACAAGCTGCGGGATAAGCGCCACAAACAAAAGAGTGATCGCAGCAACTATCACAATGAGCGCAGCAGCCACAGAAAGCTTCCATCTGGTACTTGGCTTTTTTATCTTCTTAAATACCGATTTTTCCATAAGCTTAGCAACAGGATCAAAGATATATGCGATAACTATTGCGATAATGATAGGTCTTATAAAAGCAAAAAAGCTTTTTACCACGGCAAAAATCCCCATGATATGCGCCAGGATCATATACAAAATAACCGCTGAGCATGTTGCAATGGTGTAGGCTACCCATTTTTTCTTAAACCACTTGTTATTAAATTTCATTCTTTCCTCCGTCGTTTACTTTCTCTTAAGCTGACTGGTCTTCTTCCTAACATTTCTCTGAACCACCTTGTGGTGATGATCATCGTAAAGAACTTTCACCGCAGGATGGAAAAATTTGTTTATAAAGGCGCCAACAAGAAAGATATATATGCAAAAATACAACCAAAACATCATGATAACCGGTGTAGCAAGGCTTCCATAGAGTGAATAGCTGTCCGTGGAATCAACATATATGGAAAACAGCCACGAAAACACATACCACACTACTGCAGAAAAGACTGCACCCGGCAGCTGATATACATATCTGAGCTTGGCGCTTGGTATATATGTGTACATAAGCGCAAAAAGAAAAATAGCTATTCCAATTATCAGTATAAACCTAAACCCCAATAAAAACGAGACCATTACACCAAAAGGAGGATAATAACCTATGATAAAATCACGTATCTTATTACCAAAAACCATTAAAAGCAGCATCATCAGTACAATAGCGATCATTGCAACTGTATATAATGCCGCAATAAGCCTTAGATATATATAGTTTCTGACTTCATCCACGTCATAGATGCAGTTAAGCCCTCGCATAATGGCAAGCATTCCTAGTGAGCCTGTCCACAAAGTTATCAGTGCAGATATGGAAAAAACAGCTTCGGATTTTTCATAAGCCTCATTAATAAATCTGATTATGGTCTCATCGGTAAAATTAGGCGTGATCCTAACAAAAGCCTGCACCATATCAGCCTCAGTGATGGGCGTATATGGAATAACGGATGATATCATTATTAGTAATGGAATAAGAGAAACAATTAGAAAAAACGCCGTGCTACTGGCGTATGAATCGATATTTTTTTGCTGTTTTTTGTGAGAAAAATCTCTCACCAAAGAAAAAAGGGTCCCCCACACATTCATAATATTCCCCCTATCAACAAGGAAAAAGCAGCCATGTTACTGACTGCTTCGTTTTCCTTTTTAAAATCCCAAAATGCCGGTTCCTGTTATTTGACTCCTAGCTATCGCCAGGTGGGTTACCGCAACCATAATGCCTGTCTTCCTCTCCCATAGCTGGTCTGCGCATGCGCAGGGCCGAAGGCGTGACATTTATTACAGTAATGTAGGAGTCCCGTTTAAAGTAACTGTAGGTTCAAATTACACAGGAGTTGTCGGACACCCCAGGAGAACTACTAGGTAGTTCCTAATTATTATTATATTCGCCAAAATCAATTTTTCAAGCGAAAATCCCGTATTTAACAGACTTTTTAGACATCCATTACATTTATAAAACACTCATTATTTAATTATAAAAATAAGACTGTGAGGATTAACTGCTCACAGTCTTATGTCGATATATCTATTTTTATTTCATATAGGAAACAGCCTTAGATTGCCCTTGTAGCTTCCTTAAGCCAGGCTTTTATCTCAGGATCGTTTATAAGGGGCTCAATCTTTTTGTAAACCTCGCTGTGGTACTTATTAAGAAGCTCTATGCTCTTGGAATCCATATACTTTTTATCTATTGCCTCAAGATCGATCGGCACATAGGTAAGATGATCAAAGCCGTAGAACTTGCCATATTCACTCTCAAAACGGTTTACAACCTCAACAATATTCTCAATACGTATACCGTGACTTCCCTCAATATAAACACCCGGCTCATCAGATACGATCATACCGGGCTTAAGAACTGCTTCATTTGCCCCCTTAGTAAATCTCCATCTGATGCTGTGTGGTCCCTCGTGAACATTGAGCATATATCCGATGCCATGTCCTGTTCCGTGGTTATAATCTATTCCGATATCCCACAAAGGTCTTCTGGCATATACATCAAGATTTCTTCCGGTACATCCATCCTTAAACACAGCATCTGCTAGGTTAAGCATTCCGGATACAGTAGCTGTGTAGTGTTTAATGATATCATCCGATATCTTACCCACAACAATAGTCCTTGTCACATCAGTGGTTCCGCCCATGTAGGTTCCGCCTGAATCCACAAGAAGCATACCTTCCGCCTTAACTTCGGCGCAAGCTTCTTGCGTCGCCTCGTAGTGCGCCATAGCTGCATTGGCATTATATGCGCTTATTGTAGGAAAAGAAAGCTCGATAAATCCGGGCAATGCCGCTCTCATGCCATCAAGCTTCATCGCAGCGCTGTACTCTGTCATCGGTATCTTTCCAACATTCTTTTTTACCCAATAAATAAACTCTGTAAGTGCTGCACTGTCTCTTGCATAGACCTCTCTGATATTCTCAAGCTCTGTATCGTTCTTGACTGCCTTCATAAGCTCAGTAGGGTCCTCACGGTTTATCATTGAAACCTTGGACGCTGTAGCCTTATCAAAAAGGGTCTTGTAAGTATAAAAGTTAGTATTTCTCTTATCATAAAGGATATTTCCGTCAAAAGAGCTGTCTAATACGTAGCTCATTACTTCGGCATAATCCCCCAGCTCAATTCCAACCTTATCGCAATACTCCTTCACTGCTATAGTAACCTCAGAAGGTTGAACGAACAGCACAAACTTATCTGCTGTGATATATGCATAGGAAAGCGCAACAGGATTGCACTCAACATCATTTCCTCTAAGGTTTGTAAGCCACATGATATCATCAAGCTTGGACAAAAGATATGCCGAAGCGCCATACTCCTTCATCTTGGCCCTAACATCCTTAAGCTTATCTGCAAAAGATTTACCGCAGAGCTCATCGGAAATAACATAAATATCGTGACATGGAAGGGCAGGTCTGTCTATCCATACTTCCTGCGCAAGATCCTTATCGATCTTAAGACTTATCTTTTTACCGGAAAGCTTCTTTTCAAGCCTCTCTCCGATTTCTGTGGAAACAACTCTTCCGTCAAAACCAAGTACCTCTTTTTCCTGCATTTTATCAGCCAGGTACTCCTCTATTGTCGGAACGCCCTCTTCTCCCATTCTATAAAGGGTTACTGAAGTTCCTGCAAGCTGGTTCTCAGCCTGGATAAAGTATCTTCCATCCGTCCAAAGCCCTGCTTCATCAGCACTTACAACAAGTGTTCCGTTAGATCCGTCAAATCCGCAAAAATACTCTCTTACCTTGAAAAAATCTGCGGAATACTCCGAATTGTGGAAATCTGATGTTGGCATCATATAATAATCGATACCGTTCTCCTTCATTTTGGCGCGAAGGCTTACGAGCCTTCCTTTAATAACTTCGTTCTCTGACATTTTATATAAAAACTCCTTAAAAATAATTATAAGCTTTGGTTAATCCAGAAGATTCTCCCTGCGGGTTATGACCTTGTTCCTTCCGGTTTCTTTGGCTTCGTAAAGCCTGTCATCAGCTCTTTTTACTATATCTACGATAGTCATGCCGCTCTCATAGTGAGCCGCGCCTATAGAAACCGTCACGGTAAGTTCGTTGTTGTCAGCGATAAAGCCCGTTCCGGCTATTTTCTTGTTGAGATTTTCAAGCTCTTTGCAGAAATCATCGTAGCTAAGCTCGTAAGAACCAAGGATCACAAACTCCTCACCGCCCCAACGGCCTACGGTGTACTTTCCTTCACCCTCAGATCTGAATATACCTGCAAGATCAATAAGAATCTCGTCTCCGGCGTTGTGACCATAAGTATCATTTATCTTTTTGAAGAAATCAATATCCAAAATCGCAATTGAGATATCTCCACTCTCGCCCTTGTCCATGCGATCGACCTCTTTATTAAAAAGAGCTATCATGGATTTCCTGTTATAGAGCCCCGTCAGGTAATCGGTATCATTCATCCTCTTGAGAGTAGCGTTATATCTGTTCATATGATGTGAATAAACAATAAGCTGGATAACTACTATACTGGATGCAATTATCGCATTGGCCACAAACAAAACACCCGACACCCCGGGAGAAGGCACATACTTATCAGGTAGATAACCATAATCCGCTAAATATTTAAGCGCAACAAAAGCGACTATAGTAAGTGTGCCGTATACTACGGCCATACCTTTGGCAAATGCATTGGTAATAGGAACATAGAATGAAACAAACAACATTGAAAATAAAGAGATTATCCAAAAGAAATAACCACTGTTATATCCCATAAAAACTGTCGCAACAACAGCATGCATGAATATATCCCACAATATACACCATGCAACGATTATCTTGTGCTCAGTCTTATTAAGAAAATACAGCCCTATATAGATCAATATGCTGATTATGTTGATATAGGCCATAGGAGTACATCCGCAGCCTATGTATACTGCCTCCAAAAGAATATGGATGCAAAAATAAAAGATGATCAGCACTACATATCCATGAGAAATCTCATATAAGTTCTTCTCCCCATAAAACGAGTCCATAAACGACATAAAAATGTCCTCCCAACACCATTAATACAATTAGCATTTTACCACATATAACAGCAGGCAAAAATATGGTAAAATACATAAAGAATAGATTTAATTTTTTCGAAAAAAGGAGAATTTATCGTGGAAGAAAAAGATATTTTAAAACTTATCGATCACACACTTCTACAGGCAGATGCTACATGGGAAGGAATTATAGAGTTATGCGATGAGGCAGTTAAGTACGGAACAGCTTCCGTATGCATCCCTCCCACATATCTTAAGAGAGTTCATGACAAATACGGCGACAAGCTCAACCTTTGCACAGTAATCGGATTCCCTCTGGGCTACAGCTGCCCCGAGTCCAAGGTCGTAGAGGCTAAAAAAGCCATCGAGGACGGAGCTTCAGAGATTGACACAGTTATCAACGTAAGTGATGTAAAGAATCACAGATATGACGAAGTTAAAAAAGAGCTTGAAATGATCCGCGAGGCATGCTCAGGCAAGCTCCTCAAAGTCATCATTGAGACATGTTATCTTACAGAGGAAGAAAAGATCAAGATGTGCGAGATCGTTACCGAAGTAAAGGCTGATTATATCAAGACTTCAACAGGCTTTGGATCAGCAGGCGCTACTCTCGAGGACATCGCCCTCTTTAAAAAGCACATCGGCCCTGACGTTAAGATCAAAGCTGCCGGCGGTATCCGCACCATCGAGGATGCCCTCGCCTACGCTGAGGCAGGATGCAGCCGTATCGGTTCATCCAAGGTCGCTCCTCTTATCGCAAAGAAGTATTCACTCTAAGCGACAGACCGCGAAGAATCTATAATAAATAAACAATCCGGCGAGACTTATGTCCCGCCGGATTTTATATATCTAAATATCTAATACAATCGTCACCGGACCGTCATTTTCGGACGTTACTTTCATATCCGCGCCGAATTCTCCGGTTCCTACTTCAAAGCCCCTATCTCTACACTCTTTTATTACAAGCTCATATAACGGGATTGCAAGATCGGGACGCGCAGCTTCCGTAAATCCCGGTCTTCTTGATGAACAATCGGCATATAAAGTAAACTGGCTTACGATAAGGAGCTTAGCCCCTGCGTCCTTGGGAGTAATGTTCATCTTTCCGTTCTCATCCTCAAAGATCCTTAACCCGCAAATTTTATCAGCCATCTTCTTGGCCTTTTCCTCGGTATCCGATACATGTACTCCCAGAAGTACCAAAAATCCCTTACCTATCTCTGCCACTCTCTTACCGTCAATGTCTACCGATGCCGATAAAACCCTTGTCAAAACTGCTTTCAAGTCTATTCTCCCACTATTATTATTTTAAAGCATCTTCTTATTTCGTTTACTTGCAACATCATCAGTTGTATGTCTTATATCATCAACAATATCATATTTAACTTGTTTTTTTCAATGATGATAATTCCATAACTGTGAAAAGTGCACTTAAATTCAGTTGATTTTTTGGTGGAAATTTCACAATAAAAAGCAATAAATAGCTTGAGTTTTGTGGGATGTGCACATATAATGTATGTAATGTTATTTTTTTAACAAGATTTTGAAGGAGGTATTTGTTATGTCACGTTTTACACTGCCCAGAGATGTTTATCACGGAAAGGGTGCTCTTGAAGCACTTAAGACTTTTGAGGGCAAACGCGCCATCATCTGCACAGGTGGCGGCTCAATGAAAAGAGGGGGATTCTTGCAGAAAGTAGAGGCTTACCTTAAGGAAGCCGGAATGGAAGTAGAACTCTTTGAGGGTATCGAGTCAGATCCTTCCGTTGAGACAGTTATGAAGGGTGCAGAAGCTATGCAGAAATTCCAGCCTGACTGGATCGTAGCTATTGGTGGTGGTTCACCTATCGATGCAGCTAAGGCTATGTGGATCAAATATGAGTATCCCGAGACAACATTTGAAGATATGTGCAAGGTATTCGGACTTCCCAAGCTCCGTACCAAGGCTAAATTCTGCGCTATTTCTTCTACATCGGGAACAGCTACCGAGGTTACAGCTTTCTCAATCATCACTGATTATCAGAAGGGTATCAAATTCCCTATCGCAGATTTCGAGATCACACCCGATGTTGCTATCGTAGATCCCGAGCTTGCGCACACAATGCCTAAGAAGCTCGTTGCACACACAGGTATGGACGCTATGACACATGCCGTTGAGGCTTATGTTTCAACAGCAAACTGTGACTATACAGATCCTCTTGCAATTCATGCTATCGAGATGATCATGGACAACCTTGTTAAGTCCTACAACGAAGATATGAACGCAAGAGATGCTATGCACAACGCGCAGTGTCTTGCCGGAATGGCATTCTCAAATGCTCTCCTTGGTATCGTTCATTCAATGGCTCACAAGACAGGTGCAGTATTTGCAGACCTCGGAGCACACATCATCCACGGCGCAGCTAATGCTATGTACCTTCCAAAGGTTGTTGCATTCAACGCCAAGGATCCCACAGCTAAGAAGCGCTACGGCGTGATTGCAGATTACATGCACCTTGGCGGCACCAATGACGACGAAAAGGTTAAGCTTCTTATCGAGTACCTCCGCAAGATGAATGACGATCTCAACATTCCTCATTGTATCGCTCACTACGGAGCAGACGGACTTCCCGCTGAGCAGGGCTTTGTTCCTGAGAATATATTCCTTGAGAGACTCCATGACATCGCAGCTAACGCTATCCTCGATGCATGCACAGGCTCCAATCCTCGTCAGCCCAGCCAGGAAGAGATGGAAAAACTCCTTAAGTGCTGCTACTATGACACCGAAGTAGATTTCTAAGACTATAAATCATTGTGGCCGGTGGTTTGAGCAATAGCCCAACCACCGGCCACATTAATTTCATCAATCCTCCGTGGGAATCAGTTCAACATCTCCACCATCGTCTCCGCCGTCGTCATCGCCGGAGTCTATTTCTTCTTCATTCTCACCTTCGTCATATTCCTCGGAATCGCCGGAATCATCGCCGTCCTCGCCGCCATCGGAAGGGTCCTCAACAGGCACATCTTCTACAACGTCGCCTCCGTCATCAGGATTGTCTTCTCCGCCTTCCACATCTTCTCCATCCTCGGGATCGTTTGTGACCCAGCGGTAAAAGAATGCGTGATTGCCGATCATGGTATATTCGCTGATTCTGTAGTAATCCGCATAATACTTGGTCATGAAAAACAGGTAATCGCCGACACGGGCGCCGTCCAAAACCTCCTGGGCTGCCTGAATGCAGGTGGAATTGGGGCCGTTGGCGATGATAAGCTCAACTTTACCCGACCTGTAGGACGCAAACTGAAGGTTCTGTGTGATAACACTGATGATGGTATTTGGAAAAGCAGAGCTCTTTACCCTGTTCATGATGACCGATCCCACCGCAAGCTTACCTGTGTAGGATTCGCCACCGGCTTCCGCCTGAATAGTTGCTGCCAGCCATTCAAGCTCCGTAGCGTTGGCCGCATATGCGCCGGATGTATCTTCCTTGGTCAGGGCAAGTCTCTCCGCAATCTGCTGAGCCAGCTTTGCCTGAGCAGCTGCTACCTGGGATTCCAGTGCCTTCATCTTCTGATCAAGGGCTGTCAGCTGCTTGTCAAAGTCCGCCAGCTTGTTTTTTTCCGAAGAAAGTGAGTTTTTGGTTGAGTTTAGCTGCCCCTTGACGGTGTCTGTAAGATCTGTAAGCTCATCGTGCTTTTCATCAAGCATCGCCTGATACTCATCAAGCTTTGCCTCTTTTTCCCGAACAACCGCAGTTTTCTGCTCTATATCTTCCTGAAGGGCTTTGTATTCGGCTATGACTCTGCTGTCATACCTCATAATTGCCTTGAAATACTCAAATTTCGTAAGAAATTCCTGTATAGTTCCCGATTCCAAAAGAATAATCAGCATGCCCTTTGATCCACCGCTTTCATAAGTGGATTTCATACGGTGCATCAGTAGGTCATGCCGCTCCTGCTCTTTCTGTCTGGCTTCCTGGAGCTCTTTATCCAGCTGTACAATCTCAGCAGATACTTCTGCCATTTCCTCTTCCGCCACGGAAATCTCTTCATTCAGATCATTGAGCTTACTTGAATAGCCATTGATCGTGCTCTGAAGGGCATTACTCTTGCTCTCAAGGTTTGAAATATTGCCCTGAGTCTGGCTCTTTTGCCCCTGCAGTGCGGATATGGCATCCTTAGTCTCTTTGGTCTGCTTCTCCAGATTCGATATGGTTTCCTTGGTCTGGGCTTCCTGCTGCTGCATGTTTGCGATGGTTTCATCCAGTTCATTTGCGTATGCCACACTTGAAATCTGTCCCAGACACAAGAAAAAGATTATTAAAGCTGTGATTATCCTTTTTCTCATAGACATGTGTTAAAGATTATCAGTCTTCGAGGTATTTGTAAACAACTGCTGCAAGAGCAGCACCAACGAGAGGGCCAACAATAAATACCCAA
>JAEEGK010011183.1_pt1 | contig 20549 bp, 19 predicted proteins | sample 8958771 | NCBI WGS metagenome assembly JAEEGK01 (sample SAMN16246547, study PRJNA631951) | gut metagenome | biome: gut microbiome; feature: rumen; material: SC-attached | host: Bos | place: Iran: Karaj | collected 2018-10
GTCTACATCTCACACCCCACGGAGTACGGCACACTCTACTCCCTCTCAGAGCTGAGTCAGATATCTGAGACCTGTCACGAGTTCGGCCTGAACCTGTTTTTGGACGGAGCAAGGCTCGGCTACGGCCTCATGAGCTATCAGACAGATGTCACATTGCCAGACATCGCCCGCCTCTGTGATGTCTTCTACATCGGAGGCACAAAGGTCGGAGCCCTCTGCGGAGAGGCCGTGGTCTTCACCCACAACAACAGGCCTAAGCACTTTCTGACGATGAAGAAACAGAACGGAGCCCTCCTTGCCAAGGGCCGCCTTCTCGGAGTCCAGTTCGACACCCTCTTCACCGACGGCCTTTACTTCAGGATCGCAAAACATGCCATAGACATGGCTGAGAGAATCAAGACAATCATGAGGAATGCAGGCATCCCCTTCTTCCTGGAGTCCCCCACAAACCAGCAGTTCGTCATCCTGGACAACGACACGATCGAGAGGCTCAAGAAGGATGTCGGATTCGAGCGCTGGGAGATTGTTGACGAGGATCACACCGCAGTGAGATTCGCCACCAGCTGGTCCACGACAAATGAAGACCTAGACAAATTGGAGAAGCTGCTCAAATAATAGATACGGAGGCCTAATATGTCAGATTACATGAACGGAACCGGTATTCAGTACCACCTCAGGATAAAGAAAGGCGATGTCGGCAAATACGTCATCCTGCCCGGAGACCCCAAGCGCGTCCCTGTGATCGCAGGCTTTCTGGACGATGCCGAACAGGTTGCAGACTCCAGGGAATATGTGACATATACAGGCCATATTGACGGGACTCCTGTCAGCGTCACCTCAACTGGCATCGGCGGACCTTCCGCCTCCATTGCCATGGAGGAGCTCTACAAATGCGGAGCTGACACCTTCATCAGGATGGGAACCTGCGGAGGCATAGCCCTTCCTGTCATGGGCGGCGATGCCGTCATAGCCACAGGTGCCGTCAGGATGGACGGAACCAGCCGTGAGTATGCCCCGATAGAGTTTCCGGCAGTAGCTGACTATGAGGTGGTGACGGCAATCAAAGAGGCCTCAGAGAAGATGGGAGTGAGACATCATCTGGGCATTGTGCAGTGCAAGGACTCCTTCTACGGCCAGCACAACCCTGAGATCATGCCGGTAAGCTATGAGCTTCAGAACAAGTGGGAGGCCTGGAAGCGCCTTGGCGTCCTTGCTTCGGAGATGGAGAGCGCCACCCTTTTCACCGTGGCAAGCTTCCTCCGTGCCCGCTGCGGCTCTGTGTTCTTCGTGGTCGGAAACCAGGAGCGTGAGGCCCTTGGAATGGACAACCCCAAGCTCCATGACACCACACAGATCTGCCACCTTGCAGTTGAGTCCATCAGAACCCTGATCCAGCACGACAGAAAGACCGGAAGAATCTGATCACTTATAAAGATCAAGACCCTCTGAGAGAGCAGAAAGCCTGCCCTCATCATCGGTGCGCTCAATGGTGTCGAACCTGAAGACCTCAAGACCTGTCTGGGTATAATCCTTCTGAAGAGACGCGCAGGGGTGCATGCCCAGGTCCAGCTTGAAGCGCATGTCCACGCAGTCCTTCTTAATATCCTTTGAGAAAAAGAGATAAACCTTATCCGTCTTGAGATTTCTCAGTGCAACAACACCTGATTCCTTTTCCATGGCCTCTCCTATTTCAGCGTGACATAGGTCTTGCCCTGCCCTCCGTCATCAGGAAGTGCGAACCTATAGCTCTCAACAAGTGAGTTCTGCCCCAGATGCTTATGGATTCCGGTGGACAGGATTCCGTCTCCGTAACCGTGGATAATGGAGAAACTCTTTATTCCATGGACGCAGCAGGCCTCAATCTGTGAGTCAATGGCATCCAGTGCCTCCAAAAGCCTGTAACCCCTGAGATCAAGGCTCATCTTCGGAGCCGGTGCCCTGGAGCCTGAGTCAAAGGAATAGGAGCGCACGGACTGGCTGCGTCTGGGAACAGTCAGCTCAGTTTCCTTGAAGGTGAACTTCATAGGACCGATTGCAACCTGCCATTTACCCTTTCCGAGGTTGCGCACTACTGTGCCCTCCCTCTTTGACGGGCCGCAAAGCACATCCATTCCGACCTTGAGCTCAACGCTGTCAGCAGATGAGTTATCCTCCTCAAGCTGCTTTGCATCCAGCTCCTCAGCCTCAGCATCAAGGGCGGCCTTGAAGGCCTCCTCCTTCTCCTGAAGATCTGTGAACATAGCCTTCATCTTCAAGGTCTTCTCACGTGTTATCTCACCGCTTCTGAGCTCAGCTACCATGTTCTCCATATCCCGGCGGGATGTGCGCATGAAGTCATCGAACTCGTTGAGCTTCTGGTGCTTGAGCCTGTTCTCGTAGGCCTGGAGCCTGCGCTTCTCCTTGGCTATGTGATTCTCCTCGTTCTCAACACCTCGCAGCCTTCTCTCAAGCTCTGCCTTCCTCTCGTCGGCCTCACGCCTGAGGGTCTCGAGGTTGCGGATGATGGAGGATATCTTCATGGCCTCCTGACCCATGTATTTCTGAGCTGACAGGGTCACGCTCTTGGGCAGTCTCATGCGGCGGGCCGTGTCAATGGCATGGCTCTCACCGGGAAGACCCTCTATGACGCGGAACGTCGGCTCAAGGGTCTTCTCGTCGAATTCCATGGAGGCGTTCAGGACTATATCAGAGCCGTAGGCATACTGCTTCAAAACTCCATGATGGCTTGTTGTAAGGGTAAGGCTGCCTTTTTTAGTGCAGAACTCAAGAATTGAGCGTGCAAGAGCTGCTCCTTCCTGAGGATCGGTCCCACTTCCGAGCTCGTCCAGGATCACAAGAGAGTCCTTTGTCATGGTACGCAGTATGAAGCCGATGCTCTTCATGTGTCCGCTGAAAGTTGAAAGGTGGTTCTCTATGCTCTGGTCGTCTCCGATATCCGTGAAGACCCTGTCGAACAGGGCCATCCTGCTTCCGTCGGACGCAGGGACATAGCCGCAGATCTGGTTCAGCAGGGAGAACAGCCCCACCGTCTTCATGGTGACTGTCTTTCCTCCGGCGTTCGGTCCGGTAAGCACCACTGCCTTAATTCCGGACGGCACGGAGAGGTCGATCGGAACACATTTGGCCCCCAGAAGCGGATGCCTTGCATGTATGAGGTTGCAGCTGTAATCACCGGGGACAGTGGGCTCTCCTATCTGGACCCTGCAGCAGTCATTCGACTTCGCCCAGGATGCGAAGGCATATAGGAAATCAGCCTCGGTCACCTGTGAGCTCAGGATCCTCAGGTCCTCCTCGGACTCCCTGACCATGTCGGAGAGCTTTCCGATCAGGCGCGCGATCTCCAGCTGGATCTCCTCCTGAGCCATGATCACGGCATTGTTCATGTCAACAAGCCTGAACGGCTCCATGAACACGGTACCGCCGCTTGAGGAAGCGCTCTGCACATAACCGTCAAGCATGGACTTTGACTCATTGCGCACCGGAAGAAGGATCCTGCCGTCACGCATGACGGCGGCGTCAGACTGCATGATTGAGGAGTTGCTTCTCATCAGGTCCGCAGCCAGGCGGCTTCTCTCCAAGCGTCTTGAGTCTGCCTTCTCCCTGAGTGCCTTGATGGTAGGATAATTCTCCTTGACCACACCCGGGGACTCCAGGATCCTGAATATCTCCTGCTCAAGATAAAGCAGGTTCTCAGGAATCTCGGTGATTATGGAGTCAACACCGCTGTCCTTGTCCTTGCATCCGAGCCTTAGGGACAGACCCAGAAGGGTCCTGAGAAGTCTTGCGCTTCTGATGTAAAGGCCCACATTGAACACCTGCTCCCCCTCAAGGGACATGGTGGGATTGCGCATTATTGAGTCAAACACAGGGCCAAGGTCAGGAAAAGACTCCACCCTCATGTCGTTCTCAGAGCTTGCCTCTGAGATCGCAAACATGACGGCTGAGACCTGGCTCTGCCTCTTAAGATATTCTTCCTGGTGAAATACGGGTATGGCGTTAATGACCGCCTGAGACCCGTTCGGACTCAAAGCATGGCCCGAGACGGCTTTCAGGACCAGGTCAAGCCCCAGATCTACTGCTGTCCTTTTGAACATTTTCTGCCCCAGTTCCTTCCCCACACGGGAAGCCTGTCTTCCATTGTATCGAGCATGCGCAGGTAACTCTCATACCTGTCAGCGTTGATCTTTCCTTTCTCGACAAGACGCCTGACCTCGCAGTCCGGCTCATTGACATGAAGGCACCCGTCATAGGCGCACTTAGCAGATGCCTTCACGAACTCCGGGAACGACTGGGCCACAAGATGCGGATCATCATGCGGCACCGATATCTCCCTGAAACCCGGAGTGTCTATGAGCGTGAATCCCGGGCCGTCCAGCATCAGCGCATGGTTGGTGGTATGGTTGCCCCTGTTGTACTTGGCATTCAGGTCCCCGACCCTCTGGTCGGTTCCCAGGATGCGGTTGATCAATGAGCTCTTACCCACTCCGCTCTGTCCTACAAAGGCCGCTGTCTTACCCTCCAGCATCTTCACGAAGCGCTCAACATTCTCACCGGTCTCCGCGGAGACACTGGCTGTCTGATAGCCCAGTTTCTTATACAACTCAAATCTTTCAAGCTCGTCCTCGGTCAAGAGGATATCGCACTTGTTCAGCACTATCATCACGGGAACGCTCTTGCAGCAGGCTATGACCCTGTCTATGAACCTTGGCCTGAACGGCGGGCTCTCCACGCTGCAGACACAGACCACAACATCCATGTTGGCGCAGATCGTCTGGTTGAGGGACCTCTTGTCATTCCATCTGGAGAACTCGCTTCTCCTGTCATGACGGAATGTCACAAGTCCCTCTGACGACCCCTCACCGGACAAGGTGAAGTCAACCACATCACCCACCACTATGGGATTGTACTCTCCCTTTGCCTGGGCGAGCTGCTTTCCCTTGATCCTGCAGCTGTACACCACACCCTCTTCAGAGCGCACCGAGTATATATTGTTGATGGACCTTAATACAATTCCTTCCATATCAGCTGTTTCTCAGTTTCTCCTCAAGGACCTTGAACCTCTCCGGAAGCGGAGCCTCGAAGCGCATCATCTCCCCAGTCGTCGGATGGGCTATCTCCAGTATGGCGCTGTGAAGCATCAGCGGCTCGCCGGGGAACCTCGAGAGCCTGTTGTTGTACATCACATCCCCTATCACAGGATGTCCGATATACTTCATGTGCACCCTTATCTGATGCGTCCTCCCCGTGAAGATTCGCACCTTCACCAGCGCAGCCTGCGGAAGCTGCCTGACAACCTCATAATGGCTCTTGCTGTACTTACCCTGCACCCTGTCCAAAGATCCGCCTATCCTGTACTTGGGATCGTTGTAGACCTCATTCTCGATCTCCGCGGTCCTCTTTGCCGAGAGACCGCCCTGAATGATATATTCGCGCTGCTCCCTTACAGGCGCGAACAGCTTGCGGTCATTGCGGTCACGGGCGATCATGCACTCTATGTCATCCTCATGATTCTGGAAGATCCCGTCACAGAAGGCATAGTAGTACTTCTCAATCTCCCTGTTCTGGAACTGCTCGCTCAATGCGGCATGGGCACGCGGGTTAAGCGCAATGACCATCACTCCGCTTGTGTCCTTGTCCAGCCTGTGCACGATGCCGGGCCTTGAGATGTCGCACTCATCAGCCATCTGGTCAATGAAGTCCTGTCCGTAGCGGTATGCAAGCGCGTTGACAATGGTCCCGTGCGTGTTCCCGGCCCCCGGATGGACCACCATCCCCTGGGCCTTGTTTATCACAAGCATGTCGGAGTCCTCATAAAGGACGTCCAGCTCAATATCCTCAGGCTCGACCTTCTCAAAGACATCAGCCACATAGCTGAGCTCAACACGGTCACCCAGGGCCACCTTGTCGCTCTTCTTCGCCTTCTTGCCGTTGATCAGGATGCTGCACTCATCACCAGTGAGCGCGGACCTGGACAGCTCAGTGATTCGCTGTGCCAGAAAGGCATCCACCCTGAGCTTGCCGCCGGAGAGGTCAGACTCCTCCACGGTCAGGTCATAGCTTCTCTCAATCCGCATTGATCACCCCCAGGACATAGTCCACAACGGTGATGACCGCGGAGATGGCGCACGCCACCCCCAGAGTCTCAAGGAAAGACGCATCCTTATTTGCCAGGTTGAACGCAAGCGCGCTCACAGGGAAAGTGATGGGAATCCCGCCGAAGAAAATGCACTCTGCGCGCCTGAGGTCCAGCGACCACTTTGGGAACTCCCCATTATTGTACGGCTCATAGCCCTCCAGCGACAGGCTGAAAAGCGGCATTGAGAGCATCATGCATGCAAGTATGATAATTGCGATGAACCTCTTCATTTGCTGTAATCCCTTGCCCCGAAAATCGCTGTTCCTATGCGCACCTCCGTCGAGCCGTTCCTGACGCCGATCATGTAATCCCCGCTCATCCCCATTGAAAGGATACTGAAATCCACATCCGCGAACCTGCTCCTGCACTCATCACGCAGCGCCGCCAGCTCCTTGAACGCCCTGTCCGTCAGCTCATCCTTCTGAGATGCGTCGCAGTCCACAGGACCCACCGTCATCAGGCCGCGGATTCTCACACCAGCCATCGAGGCCGATGCCTCAATGCACTCAAACAGCTCATCTTTTGTCAGAAAACCGCTCTTTGCGGCCTCATTTGAGGTGTTGTACTCAAGAAGCACATCCATCACCTTGCCGCATTTCTCAGCCGCATTGCTGATCTTCTGAAGCAGATGAAGAGAATCAACGCTCTCAATCATATCAACCAGCGGAACCACCTTCCCCACCTTGTTGGACTGCAGGTGCCCTATCATGTGAAGCTCCAGGTCAGCAGGCTTTGTCTGGAACTTGGCCACAATCTCCTGGACATGGTTCTCACCGAAAAGACGCACGCCCGCCTCATAGACGGCCATTATCTCCTCTATGGTACGGGTCTTGCTGACGGCCATCAGCCGGGCAGATCCTATTGAGCTTTCTATATCCTGAATCACACTCTTATAATCCATTACCATAGCATAGATTCTAGCTTAATAAGGTAGTTAAGACAATATTGACAGTATCAGGGCAAAATGCTAACTTTTACCAGCACGGCCGTGTAGCTCAGCGGGAGAGCCCCAGTCTTACACACTGGTTGTCGTTGGTTCAATCCCAACCGCGGTCAAAAACAGAAACCGACTGAGAGGTCGGTTTTTTTCTCTTCAGACAAAATGTTCAATCAAAACGGCCAATTAAACCAAGTTTAGGCTGAAGAGTTCAAATTTTAAGGCCATCTAAACAATGTTTAGTTTGAACTTTTCATCAAACGGGCAAAAAAAAGGGCTGAGACCTAAGCCTCAGCCCTTATAAGGCAGGTAGATATTACTGGATGACAGTGATTCTTCCCTGCGGCTCTGCGTACTGCTCGCCGATCACGCCGTTGAGGACCTTTGTGATGTAGTCCATCAGGACCTCATCAAGAGGAAGACCTGTGTCGAACTGTGATGTTGCGGCAGCGAATGCATAGTAGGTGTCTCCACCGACTGCACAGAAGTTGTTTGTGACAACAGCATATGTGGCGGCCGGATCAAACGGCTTGCCGTTAATCTCGTTGATGGTGACTCTCCTGATCTCGGACGGTCCGAAGTATGTTGACTCAGGATAGCTCTCCGCGTTAGGAGCATACTCCTTTGTCGTGTCGATCGTGTACTTCATTCCTGCGACCTGTGGGAATCCGCCGACTGCTGCAGGAGTGCAGTATGTTGAAGCCTCAAGGGCCTCAAGAAGCTCAGCACCTGAGACATAGACGACTGCGACAGTGTTTCCGAACGGAAGGACTGTGTTGATGTCATTCATTGAGACATCACCCTTTCTGATCCATGCGCGGATTCCGCCGCCGTTTGTGACAGCGACAACGTTCTCCATCGGAACCTCGAGGGCTGAAGGATTGCTGACGATAGCCCAGAGCATTGAATCAGTGATCAGGTCACCGTTATTGGTCTCCATGTTTCTGTTTCCAGGAGTCTTATCACCGTTGAGGTCAACCTTTGACTCAGCGAACTTGACACCGTAATCGGCATCGACCTCTGCAATAATCTGCTTGGCAGCGGCAAGGACTTCCGGATCATCCTCGATGCTCTCTGCCGGGATAAGGAAGTTGTCCTCGATCTTTCCTGTGGCGTTGTCAATGACTATGACACCGACGTTGGCGAACTTGGTTCCGGTCTGCTGCATCGGAAGGCCCTCTTCCTCAGAGAAGACTGAGTGTGAGTGACCGTCGATGAAGAAGTCGATTCCATTGACGTTCCTCATGAGCTCGATGGATGTGTTCGGGGAAGCTGACTCATCGATTCCGAGGTGTCCGATACAGATGATGACGTCACATTTTTCCTCAGTCCTCATCTGGTTGACGACCTGCTGTGAGAGAGCGTAAAGGTCCTTGCCCTCCGGGAAGCGGAATCCCTTGATGAGTGACGGGTTGACCTTTGTCTGTGTCTGAGGAGTGATAATGCCGAAGAAACCGATATTGAGTCCTGTTCCAGTGGTGTATACCTGATAAGGCTGGAAGAGCAGCTCACCTGTCGGGCCCATGACATCTGCGCAGAGAACCTTGAACTCGGCGTCCTTGATGTTCTCGGCAAGCTGAGGATATCCGAAATCAAAATCGTGGTTTCCGAGTCCTACAGCATCATAGCCGGCGATGTTCATCATGTAGATGGCGCTTGCACCCTTTGCAAGGCTGACATAGGGATTTCCCTGGCTGAAGTCACCGTTATCGACGACAATGACGAGGGCTTCCTTGTCCTCATAGAACTTGCGGAGTGTGGGGATCTTCGCATAGCCCTCAAGGGCACCATGGACATCATTTGAATGAATTACAACGGTCTTGCCGTAATACTCACCATGCTTGACCTCGCTGATTGACTGCGCAAAGACAAATGTCATTGCGGCAAGAAGGACAAGCATCACTGCAATAGCTTTTCTGGAAAAGTTTCTCACGTGTTCCTCCTGTAAAAGTGGTAATGTTATTCTAATCCGAAACAGCTATAATTGGAAGTTCTAAAGAGGAAGATTACATAAGGAAAGTGGCATCGCCGTAGCTGAAGAAATGATAGCGCTCCTCAACCGCGTGGCGGTATGCCGCAAGGATGTGCTCTCGTCCGGCAAATGCAGACACCAGAACAAGTAACGTGGATTCAGGGGTATGGAAGTTCGTCAGCATCTGGTCCACTATCATGAACTGGAAGCCGGGCTTGATGAACAGGTTCGTGGCACTTGAGCCGGCCTTAAGAAGACCTGTCTGCCTGTCCACCGCGCTCTCCAGCGTCCTGACGCTGGTTGTGCCTATGGCAACTATCCTGCGGCCTTCGGCCTTTGCCCTGTTTATCTTCTGGGCCACATCCTCGGAGACATGGTAGCTCTCGGTGTGCATCACATGGTCCTCAAGGTTCTCCGTCCTGACGGGAAGGAACGTGCCCATGCCCACATGAAGGGTTATGTGAAGGATCTCAACGCCCTTCTTCTCCAGCTCTGTCACCATCTCAGGTGTGAAATGAAGACCGGCTGTGGGGCTGGCCATTGAGCCGCACTCATTGGCGAAGATCGTCTGGTAGCGCTTCTCGTCGTTGAAGTCATCCTCACGTTTGATATAAGGAGGAAGAGGCACATGGCCGCAGACCTGGAAGAAGGACTCGTCGACAGGCCTGTCAAAGCGGACCACCTTCAGGCTTGAGCCGGAGTCATTGTCATCAACATCAGTATCTATCACGGCCTTGCAGTAAAGCTCCCCGGACGGTGTGAGGAACTCAAAACCCTTGCCCGGGCGCTGCTTGCGGCTCTTGGAGACCATGGCCTGCCAGCGGTCAGGGCCCACTGCGCCTGTGAAAAGGAACTCCACCTTCCCTCCTGTCTCGGAGATGCCGAACACACGTGCCTTGCGCACACGGGTGTCATTGACCACGACCACGCTGCCCGGCTCTATCAGAGACGGGAAATCGCTCATGTGAAGGTCCCGGTACTCACCGGTTTTGCGGTCAATCGCAAGAAGCCTGTCGTCACCGCGCCTCTGCGCCGGTGTCTGGGCGATAAGCTCCTGAGGAAGCTCGAAAGTGAATTCACTGATTTTCATATCTTCAAACCCAATAAGTAATTATTCAAACAGGTCCAAGGTACCCTGCTGGTCCCCTGCGCCACCGAATCCAGGCAGGAAGTTGCTGCCGTTGGTGTTCATCTGGGCCTGCATCAGGTCCTGGAGACCCAGAAGCTCATAGGCCTTTGCGGTGACCATGCGGCCGCGCGGGGTTCTCTTGAGGTAGCCCTTCTGGATCAGGTACGGCTCATAGAAGTCCTCAAGGGACTCAATCGCCTCTCCTACAGAGATGGAGAGAGTCTCCGCCCCGACAGGGCCTCCGCCGTAGAACTCTATGATTGTCCTGAGAATGTTGCGGTCCTGGTCCTCAAGACCGTTCAGGTCAATGCCCAGGTTCTTGATGCTGCTGTTGACCACCTCAGGCGTGATGACGCCGTTTGACTTCACCTCCGCGAAGTCCCTGAAGCGTCTCAGAAGCCTGTTGGCGATTCTGGGGGTTCCCCTTGAGCACTTTGCAAGAAGCGTCACCGCCTCATCCTCAATGGGGACATTGATGAGCGATGCGCTTCTCTTGATGATCTGGCCAAGCTCCTGCTCATTGTAGAACTCGATGCGGCAGTTTATGCCGAACCTTGTCTGAAGCGGAGAGCTGACCATACCGGCCTTTGTTGTGGCTCCGATCAGGGTGAAATGAGGGATTGGGATCCTCATGGTGCGGGCGCTGGGGCCCTGCCCTATGACCCAGTCTATCTCAAAGTCCTCCATGGCGATGTAGAGCATCTCCTCCAGGGCGGGCTTCAGGCGGTGTATCTCATCTATGAAGAAAACGGAGTTCTCCGTGACATTTGTCAGGATTCCGGCAAGGTCCTTCGGCTTGTCCAGGGCAGGTGCGCTTGTCATGCGGATCTCGGAGCCCATCTCATTGGCCACGATGGATGCCAGTGTGGTCTTTCCCAGTCCCGGAGGGCCGATCAGGAACACGTGGTCAAGGGCCTCGCCCCTCTCACGGGCTGCCATGATGAAGACACCGAGGTTCTCCTTGATCTTCTTCTGCCCCTGGAAATCCTTCAGGAACTTGGGCCTGAGGATGTTATCCTGTGCATCTGCCTCCTGAGCGGAGGTGGACATTATAGATGTGCTCTGCAGGAAATCAACGTCATCCATCTTCTAAACCACCTTGTCAGCTCAGTCCCACCACCGCGCTGCGGAAAAGCCATTCCTCAACAGCGCTCTGGTTGTGGGTCGCCACATACTGCTCATTGTCCTTGAGGAGATTGGCAATGGTCTCCATGACCTTCTTCTTGTCGTATCCCATCTCAACTAGGGCATCGATTATATCCTGATACTTCTTGGAGTTACCTGTTGCCACGTTCTGCGGCTTAGCGGCCTCCTGGGTGAACACAAGGGTGTCACGCAGGGCAAGGATGATCTTCTGGGAGGTCTTTGCGCCGAGGCCTGGGATCTTTGAGAGGAAGTTGATGTCGCTCTGGTCAAGGGCACTGATGAAGTCCCTCACACGCACGCCGGAGAGGATCTTCATGGCCTGTTTGGGCCCTATACCGTTGACCTTGATCAGCTCCAGGAAGAGCCTTCTCTCATCCTCGTCAGAGAAGCCGAAGAGCGTCATGCCGTCCTCGCGGTGCTGGAGCCATGCAAGGAGCCTGACGTTGTTGCGCTCAGCCCCCTGCAGGTTGGACAGCCTCTGTGCTGTCTGAGACGATATGATCAGCTCATACTCAAGGCTTCCGCCCAGTATGATGGCACTCTGCGCGTTCACGCAGACCAGCTGACCTATTACCGCATTGATCATCTTTCACCTCATCTCAAAAAACCGAGCTTCCCTGTTGTGGAGCTCGTGTTGCAGAAGCAAACGGCCGCAGCCAGCGCATCCGCAGCATGGTCAGGCCTGGGGATCTTGTCCAGCTTGAGAAGGATGCGGCACATCTCCTGCACCTGCTTCTTCTCAGCCTTCCCGTAGCCTGTTATGGCGATCTTTATCTGCATTGGCGTGAACATGGTCACAGGGACCTCAAGCTTGTACGCGGCATAGCAGATGCCACCAATGACCTTGGCCACACCAATTGCCGATACCTCGTTCTTGGCAAAGAAGATATCCTCCATGGAGATCTGCTTCACCTCATACTTCTGAGCTATCTGGCTCACGCTCTCGGCAATGACGGCGATCCTGTGGTCAAGCCTGTCATCCGGATCAGTGTTGATCACGCCATAACAAACAGGCTGGAACCTCTGTCCTGAAAAATCGACAATGCCCCAGCCTGTGTTAGCGATTCCTGGATCAATACCCAGAACCAGCATATCTGTTACTCTTCGTCGTAATCGTCCGGAAGCTCCAGATTGGTTGCGACGCTCTGAACGTCATCCAGATCCTCAAGACGCTCGACGATGTTCATGACCTTCCTGGCCTTCTCCTTGTCCAGTGTGACTGTCTGGTCGGCGATCCTGCTGACATCAGCGCTGTCCTGCTCGAAACCAGCGGCCTGCATGGCCTCAAGGACTGTTCCGAAATCAGCCGGTGAGGTGGTGACCTCAATCACGCCGTCCTCATTGGTGACATCCTCAGCTCCGTTCTCAAGGGCGGCGTTGAAGATCTCGTCCTCAGAGTACTTGGAGGCGTCATAGGTGATGACTCCCTTGGTCTGGAACATGTAGGAGACGCATCCGGATGAACCGAGTGATCCGCCGAGCTTTGTCAGTGTGCTCCTGACATCGGCAGCCGTTCTATTCTTGTTGTCTGTCAGTGTATCAACGATGATGGCAACTCCGCCAGGTGCATAACCCTCATAAACCAGCTCCATGAAGACCGCGTTGCCCATCTCACCGGAACCCTTCTTGATGGCTCTCTCGATGTTGTCCTTAGGCATGTTCTCGGCTCTTGCCTTGAGAATGGCAGTCCTGAGTGCTGCGTTCATATCGGGATCCGCACCGCCCATTCTGGCTGCGACGCTGATCTCCTTGATGAGTTTTGTGAACTTCTGACCACGCTTCTGGTCAGCAATCCCCTTCTTGTGCTTGATGGTTGCCCATTTACTGTGACCTGACATTAGTTAATACCTCTGTGATTATATAAAAGAATACCCGTCAAATTTACCATGCCTCTATTTTTACTGTCAATACAGGCGGTCCAATAATGTTGAGGCTGCAGCATCCGCAACCATAAGGCCTTCGTCATCTGGAACAAGGAATCCGCCCTCAAGATGAAAGCCACCCAGGGTGCTGACAAAACCGGGATCAATGGCCCGTCCGATGCTCACACCTGAGAATTCCTCGACTCTTGAAAGATCCAGGCCGCCTTTGTAGCGCATGCCCATCAGCACAAGCTCCTCGCAGGCCTCCTTGGATGAAAGGACCTCCCTGTCAAAACCTTCAAACAGGCCGCCTCCCGCATAAGCGGATGCAGACGGTCTGAAGCTGATCCTGCTCACCTTGCCGTCCGGACTGAACGCCGTTGACGCCGCTCCCGGCCCAAGGCCCATATACTGGCGGTATGCCCAGTAACGGCAGTTATGCTCACAGCGGAAACCGCGCCTGGCGAAGTTGGAGACCTCATAATGATCAAAGCCCATAGACTCCAGAAGAGACCAGATTCCCTTCAGGATCTCATATTGCCTGTCCGGGTCCGGGAGATCAGGGTTCCTGCGCCACAGCGGTGTGCCCTCCTCAAGGGTCAGAGCATAGACACTCAGATGGTCAGAAGGATAGCCGGAAGTGATGGCCTTAATATCAGAGAGCTCGTCATGCCAGTCACCAAGGCAGGTGATCATGTCATAGCTCAGATCACATCCGCTGAAAGCCTTGAGCTTCTGGGAGAGCTCAAGGCCCCTTCTTGTCCTGTCCAGGTCCGCATTGCGTCCCAGGAACCTCAGAGCTGCAGGATCCAGGCTCTGCACACCCATGCTAAGTCTTGTGAGAGCGCCGTCAAACAGCGGGAAATAATCCTCGGAAAGGCTCTCAGGGTTCATCTCAGTGCTGAACTCAGACGGCCTGCCGTTGGCGCAGACCGCCTGTACAATACGGCCCAGCCTGACAGGCCCCAGACATCCGGGATTGCCGCCGCCTATGAAAGCGGTGACAAACGGCCTGCCCTCCATCCTCCTGCTTACGGCATCTATCTCCGAAACAAGACGTGCGGTATAGGCGTCCAGAACATCGTCTGAGAGGCAAGGCACCGAATAGAAGGCGCAGTAATCGCACTTTGAGATGCAGAAAGGCACATGGATGTAGAGTGAGAGTTCCTTTGAGAAATCGAAGCTGTCCAGAAAGCTTTCAGGCATCATTCGCCGATCAGTGATCTTATCCTGTTGAGCGGCCAGATCCTGAATACGACCTTACCGTTGATGTTGTCAGCGTTTATCGGACCGAAATAGCGGCCGTCCTGTGAGTTGTCGCGGTTATCGCCAAGCGGAAGGACATGGCCCTCCGGGACATAGACGCCTGTGGCGTATTTTGCCCAGGTGCTTCTGGCGCTCATGTCCATGGGATCAGCCATCATCGTGCCCAGGGCTGTCTGCTTGTTGTACTCATACAGGTCCGTGAATGAGATGCTCTCATCCAGTGCCCTGTAGTCATTGACAAGGTATCTGGGCATGTAGCCGCTTGACACTCCGGCGGCGGAAAGCCCGTTGATCCTTCCCATGGAGTTATACCAGGTGTAGGCCTCCTCGGGGATTGTCCTGTGCGGGGCTGTTGAGAGGCCGTTGGCCTCACGGAAATCCGACTCAAGGACAAACTCAGAAGTGCCTGCAGGCATTATGTATGCGTTTCCGTCAATGAACGTCACAGTGTCACCAGATGCGGCAGCGCTTCTCTTGACCAGAAGCTTCTCCCTCATGTTGCCCTCTTCATCCACATCGATGTTCACAAGTGAGAACGTGATCATGTAGAGGATCTGGCTGAAGATGTTGAAGAAGGCGCCCTTGCTCTCATACTGCGGGTTGTAGAACGTGATTATCTCATCTCGGTCCGGGATACGCGAGTCAAGGATCTTAGGCCCCTGCGGGAACAACTCCAGGCCGTATGTGAGCTTTGAGACCATGACCCTGTCCTTGACAAGAAGGGTATTCAGCATTGACGGTGACGGGATGATGAAGAACTGGAACAGGAACTGGTTGACCAGGAAGATCACTACAACGGCGAAAAGGATAGCATCGAGCCACTCCAGTGTCTCACTGAGGAAAGTCCTCTTCTTCCTCTTGTTCGCCAGCCTTCTGGCCTTTTTCTTTGTTAGATATCTCTCAGTCCAAGACTGGACTCCGTCAAAGAACCTGTCCACCTTATGTTCTCCTCAGACACCGATTAATGCATAAAGTATAATGACAAAAGCTGTCGTTGACAATAACGGTCAATCTAGGTAACTTTGAGGCATGTTTGGAAAAAAGAAGAAAGAACTACCGAAGGTAGATCCTGTAAAGATAAAACCCCTTTTCGGAATGAAGCCAGGCCTCTGGCTCACAATAGCCTACATTCTCGCCTTGCTTCTCATTCTTTTTCTGGTGGCCGTCCTTCCGGACATCATTGACGCCCATAAGCGCGTCACCTTCACCAGCGATTCCGGAACCGTGGCAGTCTATCTGGACGATGTCTACCAGGGCGGAACACCCTTCACGCGCAAGATCAAGAGCGGAACCCACCAGGTCTCCTACAGGCTCAACGGATATGAGATCGACAGCTTCAGCCTCAAGGTCGGAACGCCCGTGTTCTTCAACTGGCTCTTCCCGCGCACCCAGGCTGTCTCAAGCAGCGCAACAATCAACCAGGAGGCTTTTGACGCAGTAAGCCTCGAGCTTCTTGAGAAGGCAAACGCCTACTCGGCCATCCTTGAGTACGACAGTGTCCATAGATATCCGGGAATCTTCACCAAATACGCAGATAACGTCGCAAACAGCACATTCAGGACTAACGGAGATTCCTTTGAGGCTGCCAGCCTCTTCATCACCACAGATGAGATGCTCAAGGACTTCGAGAATGCCGCGTCCATAATCGGCATCAACCTCCTTCCTCTCTACAAGACTCTTGATGAGAGCAGGACAACAGGCGTCCAGGATGCCCAGACCCCGGTCCTGAAGGCAGGCAAGACCAGCCTCAAAACCGAATGGTTCACAATCGATGGCTTCACAATCCCGGAAGCCGACTTCTCAAACGGAAAGACAGTCAAGGCCACCTTCCCCGAGATCATGGAGGCCGGAAAGACAGTCCACACCGATGCCTTCAATATCGGCTCCTACCTCATAACCGAGGCGCAGTTCCAGCAGTTCATCGCAAGCAACCCCCAGTGGGGCAAGGACAACAAGGATGAGCTAATAGCAAAGGGCCTTGTGGATGAATACTATCTCTCAGGAATTGACTTCAGCTCCGGCACCGCCAACAGGCCGGTCAACAACATCAGCTGGTACGCAGCCGATGCCTTCTGCAAGTGGCTCTCCGCTGCAACAGGCAGGAACATCACCCTGCCCTCAGAGAACCAGTGGATGGCCGCCTGCCTCTCAGATTCTGAGGGCGGCTACCAGAAGTCCCTCATGCCGTCAGCTGCGGAGAAAGCACCCGCATCGCTTCTAGGCGGACTCTGGGACATGACAAGCACCCGCTTCATCCCCCTCTCCCGCATCGCGGCAGACAGCCAGGTTGAGAAAGCCGTCGAGGTCCTTGACCGCTATGATGCGGACACCGACATGGTCGTAAAGGGCGGCTCATACGTCAACGACCAGTCCGAGATCAGCATGTACACCACCGGTCTGACATCCAGGAGCTTCTGCTCCTCATTCATCGGATTCAGGATCGTCTGGAACTGAGCGGAGGCCGGCATGGAACAGAAGAGAAACGAGATAAAGGTCGTCCAGACCAACAAGAAGGCCTACTTCAACTACGAGGTCCTGGAGGACCTTGAGGCCGGAATATCGCTTGCGGGAACCGAGGTCAAATCCATCAGGGCCGGACGCTTCTCATTCACCGACTCATATGTGAAGATCGATGGCGGTGAGATGTGGCTCATAGGCTTCACCATCCAGCCCTATGACAAGGGCTCCATCTTCAACCATGTCTCAGACCGCAACCGCCGCCTGCTGGTTCACAAGCAGGAGATCAAGCGCCTCAGGCGCAAGGTCGAGGAGAAAGGACTGACAATCGTCCCCACACGCATCTATCTCAAGGGAAACCTGGTCAAGGTCCAGGTCTCGCTCTGCCGTGGAAAAGCCCTCCACGACAAGAAAGAAGCCATCAAGGAACGCGACCTCAACCGCCAGGCCCAGCGCGAGGCCCGCGACTACAAGTTCTGATTATCTTTCCTTGCCAAACTTCCTCAGCTTGCGGAACAGCTTGGTGTTATCCTTCTCGATGTGCCTGTAGACATCGTTATACAGCTCCAGATAGACCTTGTGGTTCTCGGCATTAGGCATGAAGACATCCTTGTCATGCACCATCGCCCTGCAGGCCTCCTGGAATGACGGGAACTCCTTCATGTGCACGAAAGCCGCGATGGAGGACCCTATCCCGCTTGCCTCATGCGTCTGGATTCTCTTCACCGGAAGCCCGAACACATCGCTGCAGATCTGCACCACGCTGTCGCTGACAGAACCGCCGCCCGCGATATAAAGCTCCTTGATGCGCTGTCCCGAGCGCCTCTGCATCCTCAGCATCGCATGATAGAGCTCAAGGTCGATGCCCTCTATTATGGCACGGTAGACATGGGCCTTCTCATGATAGTCGCTCAGCCCCATCAGAACACCCTTGGCAAACGGGTTGTTGTTTCCCGGAGACAGGTGAGGTGTCAGAACAAGACCTCCGCTACCTGCGGGAACCGAGTCAAGATAGGTGTCAAGGATGGCCTCAACGGCAACACCCTTCTCCGCTGCCATGCGTCTCTCCTCATCACAGAAGTTGCGGATGAACCATGTCAGGATCCAGTAGCCCCTGTAAAGCTGATACTCGCCGTTGTAGAAGCCCGGCATCACAGACGGATAAGACGGCAGGAACGGACAGGGCTCGAAGTAATGCGGGCTGCAGAACTGGATTGTCGACGCCGTTCCCAGAGAGATGGCCGCCTTGTCCTCGGTCATGACGGAAAGGCCTAGGGCCTCGCATGCCTTGTCGGTTGCCGTGGCAATCAGCGGAAGGCCCTCAGGGATTCCGGTCCTCTCACTTGTCTCCCTGTTGATCTGGCCGACAATACCCGGTGAGTCCACAAGCTCAACAAGCTTCTCGACAGGGATGTCGGCCACACACTTGGACAGGCCCTTCTTCATCCACCTCCTGTTGCGGTAGTCGAACGGGATGTGCCCCACCTGGTTGGCAGCCCCGTCACGGAGCTCACCGGTGAGCTTGTAGTTCATATAGGATGAGAGCATCACGAACTTGTCCGTCTTTGCCCAGAGCTCAGGCTCCTCCTCCATGATCCAGTTGCAGAATGCGCTCTTGTACAGCAGGTCTATCGTCTCCGTCATGCCTACGGAAGCGAACAGTATCTTGTGAAGAAGAGGCGGCTTGGGGTCGCCCTTGGCCCTTCTCTCATCCATCCAGACAATGATGTTCCTCAGCGGCTTATGGTCCTTGTCCAGGATCAGGACGGTGTCCCTGATGCAGGTGATGGTCACCGCAATTATGTTCTTGAACAGGTTCTTAGTATCCTTCTGCTTCAGGAGGGCTCCTGCCTCACAGAGCCTGTCATAGTAGAAATCAGGCTCCTGCTCCGCCTTTCCCCTCTCTTCTGTGGGTATGCACGGATAATCATATTTGACCTGAGAGGAAAGGACGGTGTCCCCGTTCTTGTCTATCAGAAGAGCCTTCATGCTCTGGGTGCCAAGATCAAACGTCAGTACAAGTGGATTGCTCATGGAACCAATGATACCATAATTGAGGTCCGTTTGATGCAATATCTTGATTTTTCCGGCGATTATGCTTATATTCCCATTACACCAATAAATTCCTACGGGGGTGTATTGGTTTCGACTGGCGGATTTTCATGCCACCAGCTGCAGGTCAAGCGCCAACTTGTTAAACTAGCAAAACCTTTAACTGCCAAGAAAGAAGACGATTTCGTCCTCGACGAAGCAGAATTCGCTCTCGCTGCTTAATCGCAGCCAGAACGGACAAGGTTTGGGAAGCCTAGCCCTAGGCCCCAAGCCCTGTAAACCCTTAGGGCTTATCTACAGCTGACGGATGTAGGTTGTAGAGACATCTTTCACCCTGGGTTCCCCTAGGACCGACCGACTGCCGCCGGGAACTAAGATTCATTAGCCGGATCTAAGCCTGTAGACGCTGATGGATGGGCTGTTAGGACAGGAGTTCGACTCTCCTCACCTCCATATTGGAGTTAGTTTTTTGATACAATTTCAAAGACTAACTCCAATTCTTTTATTTTCTTGTACGATATAAAATTACAGAGTTCTAATTCTCAAAGAAATTGTCTCGTATGCTAGTTACAAGCTGTTTGAGAAGCTACAAAGCATCATGTATTCTATTGGCTACAGGTTTTGGCTTAGAGGAATAATGTCAGAATACAAGGAAAATGTCAGAGTACGACCAATAGTATCAGACTACAAACGCAAAGTATCAGATTACGATTATGCTCGCTACCAGTAGTAGTAATCACAAGTTGAAATAAGATTGAACAATAGCAATCTCTGATGAACCCGTTTTATTTCACTGAGCCCTTTCTTTCAATTGTGCTACAATAGAGATGAACTGGAGAAGTATCAGATGGCAGAATATGGTCTAAAAGACAAAGTCGCAATTGTCACAGGAGTGAATAATCCTCAAGGAATCGGAGCTGCAACCGCACTGGCCTTTGCCCGCGAAGGAGCAAGACTTGTGCTTGTGTACAAGAAGGTTTCCAGACCTTTTGATGAGAATAAAACCGACAGAAACGGTGCAGACAGATATTACGCCGCAAACGCGGGAAATGCAGATGACGTGGAACACAGACTCCAAGCTCTTGGTGCTGACTATCTTTTGCTTGAGAGCGATATCTCTGATGAGGCTGAAGTAAAGAAAATCTATTCAAAAGCCATTGAACGGTTTGGCAGAGTTGATATTCTGGTCAACAATGCCGCAACAGATGATGAGACAGGCCTTGATACCATAGAAAAGATCACTCGGAAGGTAATCGATGATACATTTGCGGTCAACGTCCGAGGAAGCATCATGATGATGAGGGAGATGATCAATCATCGCAGTGACTACGGAAGAATCATCAATATTTCAACGGATTCAGCTCAGGTTTTTGCAGGACAGATCATCTATGGTGCCAGCAAGGCAACTTTAGAAGCATTAACCCGCAGCATCGCCCTTGAAGTCGCACAGTATGGAATCACAGTAAACTGTGTTGCCCCTGGTCCGACACAAACCGGATGGATTGATTCTGAATTTGAGAAACAGGTTATTCCAATAATTCCAATGGGACAACTGATTCAACCGGAAGACATTGCTGACACGGTTTTGTTTC
>JAEEGK010011184.1_pt1 | contig 20548 bp, 15 predicted proteins | sample 8958771 | NCBI WGS metagenome assembly JAEEGK01 (sample SAMN16246547, study PRJNA631951) | gut metagenome | biome: gut microbiome; feature: rumen; material: SC-attached | host: Bos | place: Iran: Karaj | collected 2018-10
CCATTTTAGGTATGGGGAAAAAGCGCTTAAAAAGCACCGGATCTATCAATATGTTTTTTCCTGATACCTGTAAAAGTATGGATGAATGTCCGAACCAGGTAAACTTTAGTTTTCCTTTTTCAGGAATATTAAAATCGGGTGTATATACCGGCAGCTTAAAATCGGGTCTGGTACCTTTTGAAGATACTTTTTCGTTTGTCGAAAGCCCGTCCATTTTCCATTCATCGGGATAGATAAATTTCTTGCCCTTCATATACCTGCATCTGGACTTATAGCTTTCTCTGTCTTCATCTGTGACTTTACCGCCGAATCCGGGATACAGCCTGAAAAAAGCTTCGATGCCTGCTACAACGCCCAAAATCGTAATAAGTTTCTTATATATTTTTTTCATAACTTCCAGAAGCCCGTTCCTGTTTCTTCATTATATGTTCTGCCGATACTGCCGCCTATGGTGGGCTTGAGCTCAATCTCGGCTGTATAAAGTACTGTGGTTTCTTTTAAATGACCGCCTATACTGCAATGTGTATCTCCGTCTCTATATGCGAACATTGCCAATATAAGCTGCAGATTTGTTTGCTATGGATACTATACCTCTGTTTGAATACTTATCAAAAACACCTGTTATTTCATTCAAATAATCGTTGTACCCGGCATCGCCTTCTTTTAAAGAATATGATCCCGAAAGGTTTCTGGCTATGAACTTCTCTCTGTCATAATACAAAGGATTATCAAATGATACATAGTCATACCGATCATCAAAGAATGCTTTTATCCTCGGATCATCCTTAACTATACCACCGCCAAAGCCCTTAAAATCAGGGCAATACTTTGTAAAGATATGGTGCAGGTCCTGATTTAACGGCTCGGCTTCATCACGAATATTCCATATTAGTATAGCCTTACCGTTATCCCTTAATATCCTTGAACACTCCTGTTTAAACTTTTGAACATCAAACCAGTGAAATGCCTGTGCTGTAGTAATAAAATCTACAGAATCATCTTCAAGAGTCGTATTTTCAGCATCTCCATTTACAGAAAGGAAATTACTAAACCCGCAAAGTTCATTCTCAGCCGTCGCCCTCATATCATCATTAGGTTCCACACAATAAACCGTACTTTCCCTTTCGAGCAGATGTCTTGCGAATTTTCCTGTACCCGATCCGATATCGGCGATAACAGATGCGGCTGACATTCCATACTCATTATACAGACAATCTATAAGTTCCATTGCATATCCGGGTCTGCCCACCGTATAATTCTTTGAATATCCGTCAAATTTGTTTGTTGTATCCATGCAACATTAATCCTTCTTTTAAATCTGCATTTTGTTTTGTAACCAATATTTTATTTATTATATTTAACACCCGCTGATACGAACAATACGATACAAACTACAATCCCTACTATCATCGGTATAAAACTTAGCAGCGCACCTGAAACCATCGTCCAAATGCCTGATGCGATAAAACCAAACCCCATTACCAATAATCCAAGCCCGGATAGTCTGCAAAAAGCTGGTTTATTATCTTCACTCACTTTATCCATATGATAAACTATGATCAGATTGATGTTCTGCTTTTTCCAGATGCTATAGCCCAGCCAGATAAATACAAGACCCAATACGATCAGTATGATACCGATTATGATAAACCAGATAGTATCACCCATATATACCTCCTTGATTGTCAATATCCCCTCGTTTTGTTAAATCAGAGATTCTTGTCTATATAAGCCAGTTCATTTAATTCTATAAACTTCTCGCCATCAAATCTCATTTCAACTATATAAGGCATCCAACTGACAATCCTTAAGAAATCATTCAGACCGAAATCATGGTTATAATTCCTAAGTATCGTGCTTAATGCAGTTCCATGAGTCCCTACAACTATGGTCTTTCCTTTATACGTTTTAAGGATTTCTGTAAATGCTTCCATATTTCGCTTCTGAACTTCTCCCAGGCTCTCCCCACCATTCTCGGCGAAAGAGAAATCCTTCCATCTTTTTTCCAACAGGTCGGCTTCGAAACTGCCTGTTTTTCGCTCCCTCAATCGTTCATCACAGATTATCTCTGAACCAAAATAATCGGATGCCGGTTTTATGGTGTCTATACTTCTTTTGTAAGGACTGCATAAAAAAGCATCTATCTTTCTGTCTTTTAATACTTCTAATACAATCTGTCTGTCCTTAAGTCCGTCTTCGCTTAACGGCCTGTTTCTGTCATCTTCGCCATATACAGACTGTGCATGACGAACAAATATGATATCGGTTAATGCGGATAATGGCAACTCGCATATCATCTTTACCTTTAACGGCCTTCTTGTTAAAAACTCTGCATTCGGATCCATCGTAGTCCTCGGATGCTGATAAATATCCACGCCTACGGTTACAGGTTCATCAATAATATACAGATAACCATTCTCTTTCCCGTTATGCGATATTACACCGTTATCATCATAGTTAAGTCTCGACGGTTGGTGTGAAAATGCTTCGGCGAGTCCTCTCCACGGTGTAACAGTACTGTTTTCTCTTAATTCCGTAAAAACGCAATTTGAACCATGATACCATATACCATCAGGATTTATTTCAATTTTCATATCTAGTATACCTTATTATTCAACTTTGATTGTTATCACTGAATACTCTTCTTTATCAAAACCTTCACCGAAAACTCTTAAGGTTATATTACCTTTTTCATATCCTGAACGGATAATTGCCTGAGCTCTGCCATTGTAGCTGACTGTTTTATTATCTGTATAATCCTCGTCAGTAATAGGGTTTGCAGAACCGAATCCGGCAAGTGTCCCGCAGCCGGATACAATAATCTCTATCGGTATCTCAGCATATGGTACAACATTTCCATTATCGTCTATTATCTCAACATCGACATATGCCACATCATGACCGTCGGCTTTCATATTCAGTTTATCAGGCTCCAGTCTGATACTTATGGGGTTAAATACAGACTTCAGTTCTGTACGGCTTACTTCTTTTCCGTCTGTGTAGCTTACAGCTTCAACCTTTCCCGGCTGATATACGGTTTCAAAACGCACACTGCAGGGCAAAGGTCTTTCGTTTGATACCTTTTTACGTCCTGCAGATTCACCGTTTATAAGTATCTCGACTTCATCAGCGTTCGAGAATACTACAAGCTCTATGGGTTTACCTACGTAATCATCATAGCTCCAACAAGACAGAACATCGGTGAATCCCCAAGGGCTTATCATCTCATACTTACCGAAATATTTCGGATGTACGGAATACAGAAAAGTATTCTTGCTTCCCCAGACTACGCTTCTGTAAGCTCCCTGCGGACGCATATGACCCGTGATATCAAAATCTGCGTCATTTGCAGTCCTCCATGGACACGGTGAAGAATACTGAGGCATCAATGCCCAGCAGGTGTTATCCTTCAAGAACGGATCGTCGGGCTCAAAATACTTGGTCTTTCCGATACCTGCTTCACCCAGATAATCCCATGCAGTCCACGTAAAGTCACCGATGATATAAGGATGCTTCTTAACTAAAGGCCACCTGAATCCTATCTCCTGAGGGAAGTTCTCCGAGCCGAGTATCACTCTTTCAGGGAAAAGCTCATGGTCATGCTCGTACTGATCCTCCATGTAGTTATATCCGACTATATCGAGTCCGTTGGTAAAAGGCTCGGTAACATTCTCCCAAAGGTCCTTAAATGAATCATTTTTTGCATTCTGTAAGTGACTAAGGCCTTCACATATTTCATCATCCAATCCGCTCCAGAGCGAGCATATACCGTTGCTGATAGGTCTTGTCCCGTCAAGTTTTCTTATAGCTTCAGCTAACATCGTAGCTTTCTTATATCCGTCATTTAAGCCGCCGCGCTCGGGTATCTCATTGCCTGTAGACCACATGATGACACAAGGATGTGTCCTGTCCCTTCTGATAAATGAAGTTAAGTCCTTCTCCCAGCACTCATCGAAAAACTGGCTGTAGTCGCCGGCACGTTTACCTATGCCCCAAGCATCAAAAGCCTCATCAAACACATACATGCCGTATCTGTCACATGCCTCTATAAGTGCAGCAGAGGGCGGATTATGTGCCGTACGTATGGCATTAAAGCCCACGGACTTAAGCTTTTGTACCTTACGGGCTTCTGATCCATATAATGATACGGAGCCAATAAGTCCGTTGTCATGATGCAGGCAGCCGCCTTTCAGTTTAACGCTTTTCCCGTTTATGCGAAGACCGCGTACCGCATCAGCTGTGATAGTCCTGATACCGAATATTGTATCAGCCTCATCCACAGTGCATTCTTCAGGTGCATAAGGGGTAAAATGAGTACGGTATACTCCTGTATCCGTTACTTTGACATTGACTTTGTAAAGTTCGGGACTGTCAACATCCCAAAGTACAGGATCCTCAACTGCAAAAGCCATCCTGGCTGTCGTAGTAGAAAGAGGTTCCGCACATATAGTTTTTTTGGCGATAACGGGCTTGGCATTTTCATTATCAGTTTTTTCTGGAGTAAGCACGATCTCTACTTCTGCCAGCCTCTTTTCAGAGTAGTCATTTACTACATCTATCTGAGCCTCTAAGAATGCATATCCGTCAGCTACTTCCTTAGTATACAGGTATATGCCGTCCTGTGCGATATGCAGCTTAGGGCCGTGCACAAGCTCCACGCCGCGGTACAGACCTGAGCCGGTATACCAGCGTGAGTTAGGCTGCATACTCGCATTGATATTAACTGTTATCCTGTTTTCCTTACCAAAGGTCACAAGGTTTGTGATATCAAGGCTAAAAGGTACATAACCGTAATGCTGTTTTCCGGCTTTTGCTCCGTTTACATCCACAGCAGCATTCAGCATGGCACCGTCAAAATGAAGCGCAATATAGTCATTTTTCCATTCTTCCGGGATAAATACGAATTTGGTATAATTAGATAATCCGCCGGTAAAATACCCCATATCCATCTGTGCCGGAGCATCGGGAGTAACAGGCGTCCCTATCATCCCGTCATGCGGCAGATTCACAGAAACACCCGGATCCGACTTTAACATCCCCGGATTATCAAGGTAACCCCTTCTAAAAGTCCAGTTTTCATCAAGTTTAATTCTTTTCATGTTTTTAACCCCATTCTTTTTATAATTTGTGACAAGGGGACGGTTCTCCTGTCACACTCCCAACATTTTCTCGGCATCTGCGATATTACCGGATTTAATATCCTCACGTATACGCGAACTGCTCACAACATCACCTGCGTACTCGACCATCGGGATCACATATACGTCAAAGCCGTATTTTTCTCCGAGTACTTTTAATGTATCTGCATCACCTTTAGCCCCTTTTCCGAATCTGAAATTATCCCCCACTACCAAGGCTTTTGCACCAAGCTTTCCCTGCAGCACTTCATAAGCGAACTCTTCCGGACTTTGGTTCTTTGTCGTATCATCAAAAGGATAATCGATCAGCAAGTCAATACCGCACTCTTTTAAAAGTGCCCTTTTCTCCTCCTTGGTATTAAGCCTTTTTTCAGAGGTATTAAAATAATCAAGATCAAAAGTAAAAACAGTGCTCTTATAACCGAACTCTCCGCTTAATTCCAGGACCTTGTCGAGTATCCTCCGATGTCCGATATGGATACCGTCAAACTTACCTATGGTGACACAGGTATTCTCATATTTAAAGTTTTTCCCCTGTATGATATCCACTTACGGAACCTCCTTAATACACCTCATCAGTCTGCTACGCAGACAGCTTCCCCTCAAGGGGAAGCCTGATATATTCTTAATCCTTTATGCTAATAAAAACTTTCACTGGTCTGTACAGTTTTCTTTCTTCTACCCACTCGTACAATGCCTTAAAATCATTATTGCTGTCATATACACGGTTGATGGCATCTGGTACTTCTATATATTCCTTAAAATGCCTCATACGCATCAGATTGCCGTTACAGAGCACACTGTCATATTTTTCTTTACAGTGTAGTGCAGGATACTCCATAAAACATCTGTCGGCTGAGATCAAAACCTTTTTATCTCGTAACTGTGCATCTATATCATCATTACCATTACCGGACGAATTATCTGATGCATCCTTTATATTCTTAACTATCTCCTCAAGTTCTGCCAGGCTGTGGCTTTCCTCTATGGTAAAGGCACCGGACCTTGTACGGAGAAGTCTCTCCATACATCCGCCGCAACCAAGCTTTCTGCCTATATCGGCACATATAGTACGGATATATGTACCTTTTTCACATGATATTCTTAGAGCCACACGTATCACAGGAATATCCCTGTTCTCATCCTTACGGATATCATTATTCTCCCAGTGCCATCTGCCTTCTTCCGGATCTTCCTCTTCCTTAAATCTTGCAAGCATACTGTCTTCATAAGGTTTAAAAGCATCTTTTTCCGATAAATGACATCTCGTAATATCCGATATCACATTTATAAAATCAATATGTACGTCTTTTGCTTCACGCTTTATGCTCTGTCCCTTACGCGCCAGATCGTAATATCTCTGTCCGTTTATCCTCGTAGCCGAGAACATCGGTGGCACCTGGGATATATCACCTTCAAATGCTTTTATAGCCTCCATGATCATCTCATCGGTAATCTGGGACACATCACCTACGGATACTATCTCTCCGGTAGCATCCTCGGTATTTGTCTCTATACCGAGCAGCAGAACTGTCTCATATTCCTTACCCTTTTCTGTTAATAGCTCACACGCTTTTGTCGCAGTACCCAGGCACATCGGAAGCACTCCTGCGGCAGCAGGATCAAGCGTCCCGGTATGTCCTATATGTCTTTCTCCGGTAATGCCTCGTAGCCTTGCCACCACATCATGCGAGGTATAGCCTTTTTCTTTGTAAACATTAATAATTCCGTCCATTTAATTACCACCTAAAACAGCCGAAGCCTTGATCCATACCGCAGGTCTGATCGCGTATTCTTCATTGTATTCACAATGATATCTCACAATCCTGTCCGTATCGGAAACCGCTTCTGTCACGCTGTATACATATAATACGTTATCTTGAGCTTTATTCATGATGACTGTTTTTCCGCGGTAGCCATTTACATCACGTAATACCCATTCATCAGGAATATCTGTAATACTCTTTTTATATTTCTCAAATTCTTCCTCTGATAAAAGGAATATCATATCATCATATTCCGATGTATCAGTCGTTATATGATAAGGTATGATCACGTCCTTCTCAATGTCACTGAATTTCTTTAACAAGGTTCCGTTCAGCCATTTCCTTACATCGCTCTGACCCCAGTCATATACGGGAAGCTCTTTTAAGTTCTTGCCAAGCTGGTCATCACTGAAAAACGTTCTGGTATCTACCTTTTCCGAACAAAGGAGCAATACTTTATCGTCCTCAACAGCAACTATATCCCATTGAAGTTTCTTGCCGCCGTAGGTTCCCATCTCCACTTTGACATCCGCATACTGATTCATCTTCTTTATTTCTGCTTTGATCGATTTAGCACTAAGTGTGGATACCTGTACAGGCAGCTTATACAATGCATTGTAAGTCAATGCATACAGATAATTGCCATAGATTTCTATATCCAAGATCTCATTCTTCGTACATGGAAGCTGTATCTTCCTGCAGGACGAAAATCCATCGGCAGAAATGTAAAAATAATCACCCTCTAAAACTACTGACCAGCCCTTATTGGTATTGGCACATGCATATCCCGGGTTATACTTATCCGTAACAAACGGAAGTAAAATCCTTGTTTTTTCACCTTTACTGTTTATCAGGTATGAACCGGAATTGCTTTCAGCACTGAGAAGACAGTATTTTACCTTTATCTGATCATTTATATTTGTCTTGGCAGTGATAACACTTCCATATACTATTTTGCCTATTCTGTCGAACTCGCTTTTGATATCGCCTTCTATCGGGAAATTAACATTATATCTTTTTTCACTGCCTGTTTCCCCATATGTGGCATGATAAGTATCATCATCGGCCCAGCAAAAAGTGTAGAAACGCTCATATCCGCCGATATAAGCATCCCTGTATTCATTTTTTGCAATCTGAGTAAGTTTACCGAATTCTTTAGTTGAGCCGGTACTTAAGAAGTATTCCGTGATATATTTGGTTTTTCTGTTGTACGTGCTGGTATTTCCGAAATCCTGCAACACATATAACCTTATGCCTGACTTTTCTACCACCATATACATGTCGATATCAAAACCATAAGCATATTCACTCATATCATATTGCAGAGAGTCAATAAAATACAATTCTTTCAATGAATCAAGCGAACTACCATAGTAACCGATAGGCTTTTTAACATTAAAAGTGGTGAGACCGTTTTTACTATCTCCTTCTTTATCACTCAGCTCGAAAGAAACCACCTTATACATATAGTAAAACTTGCCATTAGCTTTAGAGAGGCACGGTAATGCACCGTTACTGAAAATACTGTAAGTATCTATGGTATCCGAAAACATCTCATATACTTTATATGATTTAAAGTCTTTTGTCTCGGCAATATAATATACTACATTTTTCTGATATCCGTAATCAGAATAATCATTAGCATAAAAACAGATATAAAACCTGTTATCCCATTGTGACATATCATAGCAATTGATATCCGCGCTCTTGCTTAAGTCAAGCTCTTCCCTGATCTTTTGTTCTACGTCGCATTTATACAGTTTTTTCCCGTTCTTACTGTATAATATCTGGTACTTATAATCTATCACACATAGCTGTGCCACATATTTTCTTGATCTGGCAGGACATATAACCTTGTTGATCTTATAAGAGATATCTACTTTCTTAAAACTTTTGTCAACATCAGTCACTACAGATTTTATAAGCTTATCACTATCCTGAGCGGCTTTTGCGGATATACCGGCAGGTAAAAATGACATAAATACAGAAATTATAATTAAAGTAACAAAAATTCTTTTAATGACGTTCTTCTTATTATTTTTTTTCATACCTGCCTCCTCTTATTTGCTTTATGATATCCCTTATTCTTTTCAGATAACATATTTATAGTTACGCACATACATAATAATTATACAATAATATCCTTAAATTTCAAACTATAAATTTTCCCGTTTCATGACAAAAAAAAGAATGCTTCCGACAACATTTAGGATCGGCCTGCATTCTCTTTATAAATTCTTGCGTTTCATCTTTTCTACAATTTCAATATAAAAGCAGAATTTGACAAAACTATGTTATAAATTTGACATTTTCGAAAACTCTAAAAAAAGGGGCTTTTTCACAGCCCCAAATGATCCTGATCAAAGTCCGAGTCCGTTAAGCAGGGATTCTATATCCTCTGATGAGGGCTCTTTTGCATTTAATGCTTCTGCAGGTATCTCGACCTCAGGACAATCACTTTCGTATTCGATATCAAACTTGGTCATGGTTATCTCCATGCCTTCTTCTTCGCCCTTAAACGGCTCGCTGAGATACATCTTGTATCCTGATACTTTTCCATCGGTATCGATGTAAATCTCGCAGTCAAGCTTGAGTAACATTCCATCCTCTTCCGCACGCATCTGGCCTGTTACGGTATAACCGGTAGATGTCTCAACTATACGGCCGTTTTCAAATATATTGGCGAATTCTTCAATATTATTTCCTATAGGCATATCAAAAGAAGCAACAGCACCTGCACTCTTAGTCCATGTCTGGCCCCCGTCATAAGTAGTATATGACATGGTCTTTCCGGACTCATCTACAGTATACTGGTCAATAGACATATCTCCGCCCAGCATATTTGTATAGGTGATCATATGCTGGATGTTTTTATACTTGTATAATGTTTCCGTCATGATCACATCCATGGTCTGTCCGCCCATATCCATGCTCATTTCGGTATCCATATACATATACATCTTTTCGTTTTTAGCTATTTCAGTCAATGCCTGAGCTATTTTGATAAGTTCATCACGTGTAAGCTCTCTGCCATCACCGGTTATACCTGACAGATCAAGGCCGCCGTTAACATCGACTACGGGCTCCGAGGTAGGTTCAGGGGTAGGCTCTGCAGTGGGCTCAACGGTAGGCTCTGCGGTAGGTTCAGGTGTAGCGGTAACTACAGGCTCAGATGTAGGCTCAGCAGTAACCTCAGGTACAGCAGTAACATCAGCTACATCCACATCAGGTACAGGTGTAGAAGTAACATCAGGTACATTTCCATCAGGTACATCTGTAACAGCCTCGGTAGGCTTGTCATCCTCAGGTGCTTCAGTAACCCTGCGTCTTCCGCGTCCTTCATCCTCATCAGACTCATCCTTGCTGCATGCGGTAAATGCCAGACACAGGCACAGCATAACAGCCAGCAACTTAAATAAATTCTTTTTCATCTTCCTAATCCTTTCATAGATAAAATGTTTGCTTATAGGTTGACATTTCGCTTTATTATATGATTATTATAGAAAAATGTCAAATGCTCCGGTATGACAGGTGCCCTTTCCTATAGCATCATATAACCTAAAGCATCTTTACAGTTAAAAAGTATATCAAACTGTTATATTACATAAAAGTGCTATCAGAACATAATAAGATATCTTTATATCGCATTCATGAGAAAATAAAGAGTGTGACAGGAGAACCGTCCCTCTGTCACACTCTCAGAGTCACATTATGTCAAATTCTTCTGTGTTGAGCACTTCAGCAGGTATCTCAATTTCGGGACAATCGTATATGTATCCGATATCAAACTTATTCACAGTTACTTCTGCGCCGTCCATATCACCTTTTACCGGCTCATCAAGGTACATCTTATATCCTAATACATTTTTCTGAGCATCAAGATATATCTCGCATTCAAGCTCGTACGACAGACCTTGCTCATTCACACACATCTTCCCTGTAATGGCATAACCCGAAGTGATCTCAAATATACGTCCTTCCTTGAAAAAATCAACGAATTCCTCAGCATTATCTCCTATCGGAATATCGAATAAGAAGAAAGAGTCATTGCTCTTTGTCCATGTATTGCCACTGTCATAGCTTGTATAAGACACAGTATTGCCCGATTCATCTATATCAGAATATTGTTCAATATATGTATCCTCACCAAACATATTTGTATTTGTGATCATGTGATGGATATTATAATATTTGTATACTGTTCCCGTCATAATGACATCCATACGCTGTCCGCCAAGTTCCATGTTCATATCGGAATTATTATACATATACACTTTGTCGTATTTTTGTATCCCTGTAAGCAGACGGGCTATATCAATAAGTTCGTCGCGGGAAAGCTCTCTGCCTTCCCCGGTAATACCTGACAGATTTAAAACACTATCTATATCGATCACAGGCCCTTGAGCAGGCTTTGCTGTAGGTTCAGGTGTAATCTCCGGAGTGGGCTCAGCAGTGGGCTCGGGCGTAAGCTCCGGGGTAGGCTCAACAGTAGGCTCAGGAGTTGTCGTAACTACAGGCTCTGCTGTAGGCTCAGGTGTAGCAGTCAACACAGGCTCAGATGTGGGCTTTATTTCATCATCTGCATCACTGCCTTCTACTGTATTAATATCAGTTACATTCGCGTCAGGTACATCTGTTACAATATTGCCGAGCTTTTCATCTTTGGATATCACCATAACATCTTTATCAATGTCATCATCAGGCACATCAGTAACCCTACGTCTGCCGCGTCCTTCATCTTCCTCGGGCTCAGCCTTGCTGCACGCAGTAAATACCAGGCACAGGCACAGCATAATAGCAAATAACTTAAATAATCTCTTCTTCATTTTCCCAATCCTTTCATTATGCAAATGTATTTTTTTGTTCCTACATACATTTGACGAAAGAAACCTAAAACAAGTTCCATCAAAAAATATAAGGGAGACAGAAAACCATCTCCCTTTTTTCTCAAAACAGACCTCTAACCCCGTCCCAAGAGTCCAAAATCACTTATTTGCAGAATATAAAACCTGAATTGTATTCTTATACCCTGACTTCTTGATCAGTCTAGCTATCTTCTTACGTGTATCTGACTTAACTTTCATGACAAATACAGCATCTTTTGATATCCCGTTAAATGCCTTATTGCCGAACTTAGTGATGGTCTTGCCCAGTACTACACATTTTACAGAAGAAGCTTTTTTAAATGCATTCTTACCTATAGTCGTAACTGTGTATGAAGTTCCGTTGATAGATATCTTGGATGGTATGGTTACCTTTTCAGATGCGGTAATGCATTTTACAAGCTTTGCCTTCTTATCCGATGTGGTTGTATATCTAAGTTCTTCTACTGTCTCTGCATCTGCAGGTAATGAAGTATCAGGTGCGGTGATAGATACTGATACCTTAGCTACCATATCGCTGATAGTAGTATCATCCACTTTACTTCCGAATGTGCCAAATACAGCACTACCTGTAACACCGGATGAAGGTGTCATACCTGCAAGTATATCAGATGCAAATACTTCGGACGTAGACTTTTCAGATCCCGATTTATCCGATCCTGATACACTGCCTGAATTAGTTTTAGATGTATCATTTTTATCATCGGCTACTGAAGTATCAGCTGTATACTTACAGAATGTGATATCAGCTGTACCGTCAGCTTTTACTTTCACGCTGTTCTTTGTTATATTACCGTCAGAATAAGTTACTGTCTTTTCATAAGACGAGGATTTATCCGCATTGGTTATCTTTACTTCCGATACTTCTTTACCTGACTTTGTAGTCTTGACCTCACTCTGGTAATTATATCCGTTTACAGCCTGGATATTGGTTGATATAGTCGTGGTACCTTTCTTGTCGGTCTTTATAGCCTCTGAAGCTTTGATCAGGTTCACACCCTTATCATTGGTCAGGGTAAGCTTGGTGGTCTTATTGCCATTGGTGTATTCTCTGACAGATGTCTCAGTCTTACTGCCGTCTTTATTATATGTGGTCTCTATCTTGGTTGCAGAGCCATCCTTGTTGGTCACGGTCTCATTGGTAGTATAGGGAAGCTCAGGCTCCTTTACTTCCGGCTCCGGTGAAGGCTGAGGTTTAACCACCGGGGCAGGATCGGGTATGATCGCAGGCGTAGGATCGGGAGCAGGCTCACTTACAGTCACAACTACATCTATATCCTCTATTGTGTTGTAGTTGGCAGTATCCTCAGGAGTATAGACAGCCTTAAATTTATTTGCCCCCGCTGCTCCTACTGATGCGTCTTTATCTATCCACGTCCAGCCATCAGGCAAGCTTACATCACTTAATGTTTTTCCTGTAAGTGCGGTAAGCCCTGTAGGTACGTTGTATGCAGGATCTGCTTTTTCTATAGTAAATGCTGCTGTACCGCTTACATTATAGTTCCCGCCTGCTACATCAGTCACGGTTACTGTGGCTGTACCCGCATTTATGTTGTTGGTTATGGTTACTTCGTACTCTGCGGCAGGTATAATTGTAGTACCTGTGCTGACTGTTACTGTAGGTACTTTTTCAGTACCATCATATGTATATGTATCTTGTGACAATGTAATATCATATATATTTTCAGTACTGGTGGTAATGGTATATATACCGGGCACATATGTTACAGTATAATTACCCTGCTCTGCTTCACCTGCGGGTGTGATCGCATATGTACCTGCATTCTCTCCCTCTGTACGTGATAAGATATATTTTATCATATCGGCTGTATCAGTACCTTTAAGACCGGATACGGTAGCTGTAAGAGCTGCATCGACAGCACCATAGCTCTTAGTCTTATCATCAGCTGTTACAGTCACGCTTGCCCTAGATATGCTTACAGGTATGCATGCGGCTTCATCATCGGTAGAGTGATTATCGTCTGCTACTGCCTTAAACCATACATAGTATGTACCTGCATCTTTAGCGGAAGGTATAGCAGTACCCCATGTATTATCAGCATCAGGTGCGGGAGCAGTGATGTTGTCAGCTCCCAGTGCATAATATATAGTGATGCCATCTTCCGGAGTACCTGAAGTTACCAGTTCCTGATTATTACCGTCATATTCCAGACCTTTTACAGCATCAGGGTTCTTAGTTATACCTGCGAGCTGTTTAATAATGGTCAAAGTACCGGGTACATATGTTACGTTATAATTACCCTGAACCGCATCTCCGCCGGGTGTAATGATGTAAGCACCAACATCTGTACCTTCAGTTCTTGAAACAGTGTATGTGATAAGATTCTGTTTATTCTCATCTGCCGCAACTATACCGGATATATTAGCAGTGAGATTGGGGATAGCATCGCCGTAAGTTATGGTGATATCATCAGCCTTAACTCTTGCCTCTGCCCTATTGATGGTAAAGGTCATAGTAGTACCGCTTACATTATAGTTACCGTTAGCATTGTCAGTTACGGTAACTGTCGCTGTACCTGCATTTATATTATCCGAGTAAGTTACTTCGTACTCGGTGGTAGGTATAACTACTGTTTCAGTCTTAACTGTTATAGTAGGTTTCTTTTCTGTACCATCATAGACATAATCATCTTTAGATAATTCTATGATAAATGTATCCACCGTACTTGTAACGATCTTATATATGCCTGAGACATAAGTTACATTATAATTGCCCTGCACTACATCACCCTCAGGTGTGATAGTATAATCACCTACATTCTCACCTGTGATACGTGATATAGTATATTCTATCATATCTACTGTATCAGTACCTTTAAGACCAGAAATGGTAACTGTAAGATTTTCATCTGCAGTGCCATAACTCTTTTCCTTATTATCTGCAGTTACAGTAGCATCGGCTCTGCTAATGGTAAACTCCTTTCTTATCGCAGAATGACCACCTACTTCCACACAATAATTTCCGGCATCTTTGCACTCCTCACATCCGGAAAGAAGTTGCCAATTACCCTCAGCATCTTTTTTATAATACTTAGAATTACTATCTATGATGGAATATACTTTTTCTGTTGTCTCAGTATCACTGAGCTTTATAGAAATCTTGTAAGTTCCAGGTTCATCAGGTTCATCCGAAATATCCTTCCAATTTCCATTAATATTCAGCACATAATATTTTACATTGGCATTTTCAGGGTACGAATCATCTCCTACTTTTAGCATCAACTCAGGATATAATGCTGAACCGTTATACACATAAGATTCAGGTTCCATATATGTAACAGTACCCTCTACGTAGGCAGGCCAATTTGTTATTTTTGCAGGATTACTTATAACATTCCCTTCGTTATCAACATCAAACCCCTTTAAGTGAGGATAATACCATTTAAAACCATTATCAGTTACCTCATCTTCTTTTACAATCCAGGGGTTTTCATTTGAATCATCATAAACAAATTGAATTTTTATTGCTTCGTCATCAGACGTACCAGTCATCTCTGCAGTTGTTAAGCCAAAAACCGTCTCTGTATCAGTTTCATCCATTCCTTTTAAATCTCCAATAATATCTTTATTATAATAACAGTATGTGATGATTCCTTCTTCATTATTTCCAGTGACGCCACCTACAGAATGCATTTTTCTTGTAACAATTCCGATATTATAGCAGTTAATGATATTTGATTCATTTGTAAAAATACGTCCAACCAAGCCGCCGATATATTTTTGTCCATTTACATAACCGGTATTATAGCTGTTAGTTATTTCACCAATTCCAAATAGTCCAACCACACCGCCGACTTCGTCAATCCCTGTAATCGTTCCAGTGTTATAACTGTTTATGATTCTTCCACCAAATTCATTCTCTCCCGCCACGCCACCGACAAATTCAATACCAGTAACTGTTCCAGTATTATAACTATTGATGATTTTTCCATTACTACTTCCAGCTATACCACCAACACTATATTCACCAACTATTTTACATCCTACTAAACCTAAATCTTTTACTTCTCCATGAGATATATATCCAAATAATCCTTGATCTTTTTTATCATAGATTTGCTCAACATTTTCGTTACTAAGTCCGATTATCTTTTTATTATTTCCATCAAAATGTCCGGTATATTTTTTATTATTATTACCATCTCCTATTGGTATCCACAGTTTATCTGTACATACTATATCATTTGTTATAATCGCACAAGCATCCGTTTTTTTATTGTACCCGTTATATCCGTTTACAATATCCGAAAACTGTTTAAGCATGTTGTAATCGGATATCTCATAAGGATTATTTTGGCTTCCTCCATTTTCACTTCCGCTTAATATACGTGCAGGCCAGTCTTTTACAGGTACTATACTTTTATCTACAACATGAGTTTCCGAAATTCCGGTTTTCTTAGTAAAATTAACACCATTTAAGTGAGGATAGAAATAATTATTATTATCATTCTCCTGATAAAGCCAAGGGTTAACTTCATCAGGTCCAAAGGCAAATTTCATATTCTGATCAACATTACTGCCGGTCATTTCTTCTGTTGTCAAACCTTCGACTCTACCATCATCATCCTGATTACCGATAGCGTTTGAAACATTACTTCTATTACTATCATAATAACAGTTGGTTATTGGTCCAGAATTATATCCGGCCACGCCTCCGACATAAGCATAATCTCCGTTACCACTAATCGAGCCTGTGTTATAACAGTTGGTTATTGTTCCTTCATTTCTTCCGGCCACGCCTCCGACATAAGCATAATCTCCGTTACCACTAATCGAGCCTGTGTTATAACAGTTGGTTATTGTTCCATCAAGATTTCTTCCGGCCACGCCTCCGACATAAGCATAAGCTCCGCTACCACTAAACGAGCCTGTGTTATAACAGTTGGTTATTGTTCCATAATTATTATATCCAGCCACGCCTCCGACATAAGCATAAGCTCCACCAGCACTAATCAAGCCTGTGTTATAACAGTTGGTTATTGTTCCTTCATTTATTCCGGCCACGCCTCCGACCCATGCACTAGCTCCGCTACCACTAATCGAGCCTGTGTTATAACAGTTGGTTATTGTTCCTTCATTTTCTCCGGCCACGCCTCCGATAAAATCTTTTCCTTTTATTTCTCCGCCTTCAATGCCTATGTTCTTTACAATTCCATTGCTATCGATATAACCAAATAATCCCTGATATTTTTTATCATCTACATCATTAAATCCGGTATTATTCAGACCGATTATCTTTTTAATTTCTTCATCATTATCATTAAAATGACCATTGTACTTATTATTTGCATTTCCTATCGGCACCCATAGTTTATCGGTACATACTATATCATTCATCAGTTTTGCACATACATCAGTCTGTCCATCATTAACTATTCCGGCAAATTCTTTTAACTGGGTATAATTTGTTATCTGGTAAGGATCTCCTTCTGATCCAGAACCCTGCATAGTTACCGGTTCCTGAGCATATGTTTTTACGAACCCAAGATCGAGTCCCGCAAAATTTGATATTGCTAAAGCCAGCACCAACATAGCACACAATATGACTTTAAATACCTTCTTGTTATTCATACCTAAAAATCCTCCAATATATTTTAATTAATTAAATGTTTTTGTCATCTATATCGTCCGGTTTGCCTTTGTTTTTCTCATTTATCTTTATGCATATGATAGTTATGGCTACTGCGGCGATGAAGGATATGACCGCTGTCAGTACATATCCGCCTGCATCCGCCGACAGTAGCGAGTTCCCGGCGAAGTCGGCATCAGCTATACTATGCATTCTTCCGTCAGCTATATATATCCATCCGACCAGCAATGCAAATATCCCAAACGATACCGCACCCAGCGTCTTTATCATTCTTTCTTCTATTTTTCTCTTTTTCTTATAGGCCAGCTCGTGCATCAGGTCTATCCTTTGTCTGTTTGTTCTCATAGTATTCACCTTTTCTTAAAGTGTGTGGATATATTATCCATTATATTTTTATTTTACCTTACATATAAAAAGAGTCCTGTTTCGGATAAAATCCAGACAGGACTCAAAGTTAATCTTTTTATAGATTTCAGTACTATTTACAGACTATTCAAAGTATTTTTTCAATTTTTTGCGGTATTTCTTAACTATCAGTACAGCTATGACCGTCACTATCGGGAACATATATCCTATATATGCGGGTACTCCGGTCTGGGATACCAGGATATTAAATGATGCATGATATACTATCGCTATGGTGAGCAGTCCCAAAGTCCCTGCCAGACGCAGCCAGAGCTTTTCCCATACTGCTTTCATGCCAAGCATAACTACCATACCTGTCACCACATGCATAGTACCGGTACCGAATCCCCTTATCAGGAGGTGCTGTATGTTAGATGTATCGTTGCCCAAGAGATAACATACATTTTCAAATGTTGCAAAGCCTATGGCTACCGTGATGGTATTACCCGCCATCCTGTTCTTAGGAGGCTCAAATACCAAAAGATAAAATATAACCGGCAACAGCTTCATCACTTCTTCCACCGTAGGTGATATCTCCACCGAAGCGGTGAGTGCATTAAGGCCGTATACAGCAGCCAAGAATGTATTGATATATGATGACAGCAGACACATCGTCATGCCGCTGAGCATAAATATGATGATCCTGCGACGGTATGACTCAAGGCATAAAACAGCAACCATCAATGGTGCCGCAAGACATATATAGATATTTTCGATGTAATTCATCCTCAGCCTCCCGACTTAAGATTCTGAATCATAGACGATCCGTCCGCTTTAGCCACCCTGTCTTTTACAATTCTATCCACTGCCGGGATAAATAAGATATACGATATACTCAGCATTATATCGCTCCAGTAATACGGATTTGTCCAGCTGTCATCAAAGAAAAAGCATGACAGGACCCATGTCTGGTATTCCAGATAACAGAATATGAAAGAGGCTCTGTATAACCATTTTGAAGTGTAGGTTTTCCCATATTTTTCCCTGTTATACAACCCGCCCTTTACCGTTTCTCTTATAAGCATCCACATCAGTAAGGCACATATTACATTGCTCAACACATCACCTTCGGAATACATGATAAATCCCATCGCCATAGCGAAAGTAAATATCGGGATAAGTATCAGAGATCTATATCTTTTACTGTCCATTTCCTTTTCTCTTATGTATTGTAAAAGAATTATCAGGAAAAGATAGGATACATAACATCCAAGCTCATATATATGTCCGGAATGCGCCTCATCACCCAACAAAAGCGCATACAGCTCGTAGTAAAGTGCCGATAGGAAAATAAGAGTATGATAAAGAAAGAGCAGCATCCACTCTCTTGTTCGGAATTTAACTGCTCTGATTATATCTATGGTCATACATGTAGCAAGTATGAATAAGGTTATCGAATTATTAAAGATATCTAACGAATTCATATTCTTTACGCTTTAATCCTCTTTATCGTTCATCCTTTTCCTCACCGGATTCTTTTCTCCACCTGTTCAGCTTGTAGCAGAATATAGTGAGTACTGCTCCCAGTATAAATGCAAATATCCCGACGATAACATAGTTCAGAATATCCTTGTCGCTGAATATGCTTCCGTACATAACATTCTGTGTCTGGCTGATGACCCCATCAGCTGAGCTGCCGGAAAGCCCCGGAAGGATAAACACTATAAAAAACATCGCAGCCGCAGCCACAAGTCCTGCACATACATAATACAGCCTTGCTTTTGCTTCTCTAGCTTTTTTCTCTATCATAGCCGCTCTTTTATGCATTTCATCTATCCTCTGCTCATTACTTTTAAGCATATGCGCTATATCCCTCCTTTTCCATTTCTCTTTTTAATACAGTCTTGGCTCTGGTGAGCCAATAATCCACTTTCTTCTTAGACACATCCATGACTCCGGCAGCCTGTTCATAGCTTAGTTTTTCAAAATATACAAGCCATACTGCCTCTCTCAGTTCCGGTTCAAGCCTGCCTATACATCTGTGCAGAGCCTTTTCCTGAGCATCCTTACAAAGCGTATCCTCAAAATTTACGCCATCCGCAGTCATCTCTTCTTCTAAGTCATCGAGGCTGAATACTTTCAGTCTTTTTTCCTTGGCATACAGGTGATAGACCAGGTTGTGCCCCGTCCTAAACAGATAAGCCTTAAACCCCTGCTTTATCTTCGGCTTTTTAGCCATGATATTGGCAAAGGCCTCTATCATCAGGTCCTCCGCATCCTCAAAGCTTTGAAGATAACCCTTAAGATATGCAGTAAGAGCATCCCCATAACGCACCATAAGCTCATCATAGCATTCGGTATGACCGTCTAAAAAAAGCCGGTAAAGCTCTTCGTCGCTTTTCATGGGACCTCCTATTTAAAAATATGGACGGTAATCCCGTCCAAATTTTACATTATCTTTTATACAATAATACCCTAATTATAGTTAAGCGTCAAGTTGTTTTGATATCTCTTTTGTAAGAGAATTTATACAGTCATGAGCCGATCCGTACATTGTACAACCTGCGGCTCTGACATGCCCGCCGCCGGCAAACATAACCGAGATCTTACTGACATCAACTATGCTGTTTGAACGAAGGCTGACCTTCCATTCACGCTTGTTGCATTCCTTAAGAAGGATTGCCACTTCAACGCCCTTTGTCACACGCAGCTGGTCAATGATGCCGCTCATATCTGCATTGCCTATGCCGTAAAGCTTTTGGACATCTGCAGGCACATAAGAAACTATAACCTTTCCGTCCATAA
>JAEEGK010011186.1_pt1 | contig 20545 bp, 15 predicted proteins | sample 8958771 | NCBI WGS metagenome assembly JAEEGK01 (sample SAMN16246547, study PRJNA631951) | gut metagenome | biome: gut microbiome; feature: rumen; material: SC-attached | host: Bos | place: Iran: Karaj | collected 2018-10
TAATTTATTTAATTATAAAAATATTTTAAAAAATATGGTTAAAAATGATAATGAAAATGGAGGTAAAATTGATAAATCAAATACAAATGTTGATAATAATAATAATATTAATGTTAATGATAATAATAATAATATTAATAATAACAATAATATAGAAAATGAAAATGAAATAAAAAAACAAAATACATATTTAAATGATAATATAGATTTTTTAAATGAATTAAATGGAAAGGAAAATAAAAATAAAAAAAGAAGTAAAACAAAAAATACTAATATATTATGTGAATCTCATCATATTAAAAATAATTTATCTGCTCACAAAATTGATATAAATAATGAAGCATTAGAAGATGTATTAAAAATAATAGATTCATCAGGAAAATATAATGATATGACTACTAATAATTTTGATAATGATAATTTTGAAAATAATAATCCTTTCAAAAAAAATAAAAAAATAAGTAAAAGTGTTTTAAAAGAACCAAGTTTATTTGATAGAATTTTTAATGCATTTAAATGTGGTACAAAATAAGTATAAATTTATATATATTATATATATTATATATATATTAATATCAAAATGTGTATATATTAATATATATAATAAATACAATTATTATATAAATCTTAAAAACTTAATTTTTATTAAATTTTTATTATTTATATTTTATATTATATTATTTTTATTTAATTTCAGTTATAAAATAAAAAAAAATAAAATTTATTTAAAAAAATTTATATTATATTTTAAATAAAAATGTCTGTGGATGTCGATGCAATTCGTTCAAATGCTCTTAAAGAAAGAGCAGTAATTATAAATGACATGGACTTATTTGCAGGACCATATGAAAGATTTAAAGAAAAAAATTACTATGGTAACCCTAATTATACAGATACTAAAATATTACCAACAGAAAATTTTAATAGTTCTATAATTCCAAAAAGAAAAAATTTATTTCAAATTTTAATCACTCGTCCTAAAAAATGTTTTGAAGCACCTATAATAAATTTATTTCAAGATAAAAATGCTAATGAAGAATCTACTGTAGGTAATAATGAAGTAAAAGGTGTTAAATTAGCAAATGAATATCCTTTATTAGAAAGATCATCTATTGAAATGGGATTTCAAACAGCAAATGTAACAACACCAAAAATATTTCAAGTTGCTAAAAAAGAATATATTAATGCATATACACAAGTTGAAGATAATTTATCAGATATAAAAGATAGATTTATTTCAAAAACCGAAAAATATTTAAGTAATAGTAATTCATTAATGGCAATTGAAAACTTTTTAAATAAAGTAAAACCAAAAATGGAAGAATCTTTACAATCAAATGAAACAATAAATATATTCATGAATGATTTTAATTTAGATAGATTTCAAATTTCTGCTGAAGAATCAGGAACAACAAAACAAAAAGGAGAAGGTGAAGCAAGAACATATAGAGATAATTCAGCAGGTAATAAAGCTAAAAAAGAAAAAAATGTTCATTATATAAGATCTATCGCTGAAACAGAAGCAGTTATTGCACATTCATTATATAGAAATTTTACTTTCGATGAATATATTAAAGTTCAAGGAATTCCATATCAATCAGATATTTTATTTTGGAATATTAAAGATGTAGAACAAAATTCTCCTATTTTTATGGTGAGCGCTCCCGGAGAGGTCACATGCTTTGAATTTTCTACAACAAATAAAGATAATTTTGTTTTAAGCTTATCAAGTGGACAATTAATGTTTATTAAGTTTAATGATATTATTTCAATATTAAGAGAACATTTAAATACTGATGTTAATTCATATATAAAAAAAGCAAATTTAAAAGATTTTTACATATATAATTTATCTTCTCTATATGAATCACATAAAAGTAAAGTAACATCTTTAAAATGGTTCCCTCCTGGGTATTTTATAAATAAAAAAAAACAAATTATATATGACCCTGAAGAAAAAAATTGTTGTATTATTGCATCTTTAGGAGAAGATGGTCAAATAATATTATGGGATTATAAAGGATTAGAATTAGGAGATCCAAAAAGTGTATGTAATGATATTAATAAATATATTCTTGCAATTCATATTGAAGTAAATAAAGTAGATAGTATAGGTAGAGTATGTGGAACCAATCTTCAATTTGATATAACCCCTGAAACTAAATTATTTTATATATCAACAGATGAAGGACAAGTATATTGTGTAGATATGAGTATTAAAAATACAACAGATAACCCAACAGCAAATGTAGTTCAACATTATTATAATAGATATTTTAGACCTATCTTATTTTTCCAAGTCTCTCCTTTCTTTAATGATATATTTTTAACAGTACATGACTTTCATTTTTGTTTATGGACAAAAAATAGAAATAAACCTATTTTTATAAGTCCTAATTTAAAAAAATCTTCTTATACCTGTGGATGTTTCTCTCCAAGTAGACCCGCAGTTCTTTATTTATGTAGATCTAATGGAAAAATAGATATATGGGATTTCTTAGATGAAAGTCACAAACCTTCAGTTAAAGATTCATTTATAAAAGATACAATAACTTCATTTGATATATTTAGATATATCAAACCAGTTGATGAAAATGCTGAAAATCAAACTAAGACATATAATGAATTTATGTGTGTTGGAGATATAAGTGGACAAATGACTTTATTAGAAGTTCCTAAGTTATTTAGTGAAATGGCTCAAGATGAAAATAATATAATGCAAAACTTTTTTGATAATGAAATTAAAAGACAAGAATATATGGATATGAGATATAAAACAATAGAAGAAGAAATAAATGCTAAAGAAGGAAAAGATGAAAAAAAAGAACCTGAAAATGAGGCTGAAAGAGAATTAGAATTAAAATATGCTGAAGAACAATTTAATGCTGATAAAAGAGATATTTTAATTGAATTAGATTTACCTGTTCCTAAAACTGCTGAAGAATTAGAAAGAGAAAGAAAAGCAAAAGAAAATGAAGAAAATGCTGATTAAATAAATATTAAATTAATAATATATAATAATAATAAATATAATAATCAAATTTTATTTTTGAATTATAATAATTTAAATAGTATTTAAATTTTTTTTAAGAAAAATTATATAATATAATATATATAATAAAATTAAATTATTTATATATATATATAAATATAATTTTTTTCTTTTTATAAATTTATTGAATTTCGAAATGTATTAAATGTAAATTGTTTAATTTGTGAAAAGGAAAAATTTTTTGTACTACTATTATTACTATTATTAATACTATTATAATTATTATTATTTAAAATATTATTAGTTGAATTTATAGAATAAGATTTCGTTAATCTATTAAAGAAATTTTTCCTTTCAAATTCTTTATTATTATTAATATTATTAATACTTTTATTTTTTAATAATTTATTATTTATTAATATATTTCTTTTTTTAAATTCTTTTATTATTTTTTGTTCATAATTTTTAGAAATACTTTTAGAATATTCATTAATTTTAGGTTTAAATAAAATTTTTTGGCTTTGTGAAAGATTTTTTATTAGTTTACAATTATCAGAAAATTCATTTAAAATTAATTTTTTATCAACAATATTTAAATCAATAAAATAAGCAGAAATTAATTCAATAAATTCATTTTGATCTAAAGTAATATTTTCTTTTATAATTTTATTTAAAAATGGTTCAAAAATTTTAAAAATATTTTTATTTTTAAAATATTTATATTTATTATTACTTAATTGAATTGAATTTATAAATCCATCTTCATCTTTGTCAATTATTTTAAAAATTTTTAAAAAAATTTTATTTTCAAAATTTGAATTAATAATAATTGAATTTATATTTTTATTATAATTTAATTTTGAATTATAATTATTTCTTGAAATATTATTATTACCGTTATAATATTTTTTATATAATAATTCTTTATGTAAATAATGTTTTTCCATTGAAATATAAAAATGTTTTAAAATTTTATTTATAGAAACTTTTTTATTATTATTTTTATTATTATTCATATTATTATTATAATATTCTTCAATTAATTTATTATTGTTATTTTTTTTTTTTAATTCAAAAATTTTTTCTCTTTCCAAAAAACGTTCAAAATTATAATTTTTATTTTTTAATTTTTTATCAAAATAATTTTTATCTTCTAAAATTTTCGATTTTATTAAATTATTTTTTAATTCCTTTGCAATTTTATCATTATAAATATTATTATAATAATTTATTTTTTCTTCTTCATAATTCATATTATTATTTTTATTTTATGAAAAAATTATTAAATATTTTATTATAAAATTAAATAATAAATATAAACAAAATTTATAAATAATTTTAACAACAATTTTTTTCTTTTATTCCCAATTTTTCTTCTATTTCTTTGTCCGGCCATTTCATTATTTTTATTCCACTTTCATTATTATTCCAATTTAATTCTCCTCTTTCTAATTCTTCTACAATTTGTTTTGCACTTTCTTCAAATATTTTATCTACATTTTCTCCATTTAAAGCACTTGTTTCATAAAAATCTTTAATTTGATTTTTTTCAGCAAATTCTTCACATTCATTTAATTCAACTTGTCTATCTTCTTCTAAATCTTTTTTATTTCCTACTAAAACAATTTTCACATGTTTACTACAATTTTCAGAAACTTCTTTTAACCAAGTTTCTAAATTATTAAATGATTTTTTATTAGTTATATCATAAACTATTATAGAACATGCACAATTTTTATAATAACTTCTTGTTATAGCTCTAAAAGCTTCTTGACCTGCAGTATCCCATATTTGAATTCTTACTATTCTATTTTTTATTATTATGTTCTTTGCCATAAATTCACATCCAATTGTTATTTCATGCTCAGGATTAAATCGTTTTGTTGTGTATTGAGAAAGTAAATTTGATTTTCCTACAAATGTGTCACCTATCATTATAAATTTAAATAAATAATTATATGATTTATCATCAATATTGTTATTCATTAAAATTCAAATATTTTTAAATAAAAATATTATTAAAAATAAATAAATAATTAAATAATATATATTTTAATAGAAAAGGTTTATATTAATATTATATTTTCTTTTCTTTTGAAAATAAACCAAATCCGCTTGAAGGTAGAAAATATTTACTTACATATTCATTTTCGTTTTCGTTTATTTCATTTATAAAATTTCTATTATTTAACATTGTATGTGATTTTAATAAAGGATTTTTTCCTTTTATTGAATTTTTATTATTTATTTCTTGACGATTAAATATATCTAATGATTTTCTTAATGTTAAAAAATTTGAATTGAAGTTATTTAATAAAAATTTAAAACTGTTTTTTTCAGTATTATAAAAATAATTATTACTATTATTAATATTTAAATTAAAATTATTATTTTTAACTGGATTTAATTTAATTCTAATTGATATTATTTTTTCATTTAAATTTTTATATATTTTATTATTTTTGTTTATATTTTTTATCTTATTAATAATTACTTTTTTATTATTTGTTTTAATATTATTTTTAGATAATATACTTAATTTCAAATTAGATTTTAATTTTATTGGTGGATTTTTATTTTCAATTTCTAATAATAAATTTGATTCTTTTTTTTTAACTAAGTTTTTTTCTTCTTCTTTTTCATTATTAATATCATCTTTAAAAAAATTTTTAAAATTTTTAGTATTACTATATTTATTAAAATTAAATTTTTCTCTTAATTTATTTTTTTTAATTTCATTTATATTTTTACTTATTATTGCCATTTTTTCTTTTTGAATTTTTTTTTCTTGATTATATTTTTTTAAAGAATTAAAATCCTTATTTAATATTTTATCGAATTCATCAATATTCATTATTAAAATTAAATAATAATAAATTAATATTTAAAAAAAAAATAGAATCATAAAATAATTTTTAATTCTTATTTTTAATATAACAAATATTATATAATTTAATTTTATTTTAATGATTATTTAAAATATGTAAAATAAATTATTATTAAAATTATTAATGAATTTTATATAAAAATTATTATGCAAAACAAAATGAAAAAAAAAGGAAGATTTGTAATACAAGAAATAAATGAAGAAATTCCTGAAGAAATAAAACCTATTTTAAATGAAATAAATTATTTAAAAAAATCTTATATTCATCATTCTAGTTTTAAACTTAAAAATTTTAAACAAAATATAGTTTCAAATTTTATTGAATCATTTGATAATAATAATAAAAATAAAGTTTTAATATTTGATCATAAGAAAAAAACATGGATTAATTTTGATAAAATTTTTTCTAAAAATATTAAAATTGACTCAAATATTTTTGAAAAAATATTTTCTTATTTTCATACATTTAATGAAGAAAATACTGAAAATAAAAAATTAATTGATAATTTAGGTTTTAGTAGTTCAAATTTAAGTGTTAATAGTTTCGATTCAAAAAAACAAAATCATAATCATACAAATTTAGAAATGTTTAAAAGAGAAAATAATAATAAATCCCTAACTCTAAAAAATTTTGAAAATAATCAAAAATATATTGAAATTATTAATCAATTAAAAAACGGTTATTTTTTTAGTCAAAAAAAAAAGAGAATAAAATGTCAAAATGATATTGATGATAATAGTGAAAACAATTCTTTTGAAAAAAAATATTTTAATGGTGAAGAAGTAGATAATAATAAAAAATTAAAAAGTCAATCAACAAATAAATTACCAAAATTTCAAAAAAAACACTATTCTGTTTTAAGTGATAAAATAAATAAAAATTTATTAAAACCAAGTTTTAATAATAAAAAATTAAAAAAAATTGATATTGATAATTTTGAAGTTATAAATAATAAAATACATAAATTTTCTATTTTAAAAATTCAAAAACAATTTTGTATTACTATTAAATAATTTAAATATTAACATAATATAAATAATATGTATTTTATTTATATAAATATTTTGAATTATATACAATAGAATTAAATATATTAATTTATAAAATCAAATATATAATTTATATATTAAAAATAAAATGTAAATAACATTTTAATTAATAACATTATTATTATTAATATAAAACTATTAATAATGGCTTCAATGTCATATAAATTTAATGAACATGAATATATAATTAAAAAAATGTTAGGAAAAGGAAAATATGGTTATACTTATTATGCTGTTGATAATTCAAATCCTGAAAAGCCAAAAAATATTGCATTTAAAATATTTTATAAAAATTCTTCAAATTTATCAAATAAAAATTCATTTATTCAAGAAAAAGATTTTTTAAAACAAATTGAATGTGAGAATTCTGTAAAAATTTATGAATGTTTTGATGATAAAAATGCATATTATATAGCAATGGAATTATGTGATTGTAATTTAAAACAATTATTAGATGAAACAAAAGATGGATTTGAATACAATAAAGTTATTGAAATTTTGAAACAATTAAATAATGTTTTAAAAAAAATGCATAAATTAAAAAAAGTTCATAAAGACATTAAATTGGAAAATATTTTAGTTAAATATATTAATAAAGAGAAAAATGAATTTATTATAAAATTAATGGATTATGAATTAAATGATGATATTAAAAAAACATTATCAGTTACATTGAATAATTTAAATCTTTCCATAGCACCTGAATTAATTGAAAGAGAAAAAAATAAGATTGATATAGGTGATGATGATAAAAATAATAGTTATTCTTTTGAAAAAAAATCTGATTTGTGGAGTATAGGCTTTATTGCTTATCAATTATTTTTTAAAAAAAGTCCATATAATTCAGCAGAAGAAATAGATAATAATATTAATATATTTGAAGGAAGTATAAAAATTTATAATTTTCCATATTTAAAAGAATTAATAGAAAAATGTTTAATTAAAAATCCTAAAGAAAGAATTGAATGGAAAAATTATTTTAAATTGGCTATTTTTAATTAATCTATTTTAATTAATATTTATATGAATTATAAAATTTATTTATTATATTTATAGGTAAAATAATTTAATTATTTAAAATATTTATTTATTATTCTAAAAATAATAAATTTATTAATTATAATTTAAATATTAAAAATATAAAAATAATTTAAAATATTAAATTTTAAATTTTTTATATTATAAATAATAAAATTATTTTATAATTGTTTAATTATATAATAATAAATAGAATATATTTAATAATTATTATTATCAAAAATAAAATAAATAAAAAATGATAATTTATTTATTAAAAACAAAATTTTAAAAAAACTCTACAAATTCAAATAATATATGTTAATTTACTTCTAACATTATAAATTTTTCGATTCTAGTTAAATATGGTGTTAAATTATTATAATCAATTTTTATTGTTTGTATTTCTTTATTATTTAATTTATTAACTTTGCAATTATTAAAAATCAAATTATTTAAGTTAGATTTAAAAAAATCATTATATGAAAATTTATATTCTTTTTTCTCTTCTTTAAAAATACAATTATTAAATTCAATTTTTTGAATTTTATTAAAACATCCCATTATTTCTACAATTAATTTATCAATTGTATTATCTATTTTAAATATTACATTTTCAAAAACTAATTTTTCTTTAATATTACATTTAATATATTCAAAATATTTTTGTTTTCTATTTAAAAAAGAACAATTTAAAATAGTCAAAATATCAATATTTAATATTGAATCAATATAAAATTTTTTTAATAAAGAATATACATTTGGATATGTTGAATCAAAACAATTTATTATGTAATTATTTTTAAATAATGGATTTAAAGAATTATCATTAAATATAAAATTATTGAAATTGTCGTTATAATAATAAAAATTTTCATTTTCAATTTTTATTAAAGTTGTATTTTCAAAATCACTTACAATATCGATTGATAAATTTGTATTTTTATTTATTGACATAATATTATTTAATTTATCAATTATAATATTTATATTTTCTTTATTTTCTTTACTAATATCTGATTTATTTAATATAATATGAAATTCTTTAAAATTTTTTAAATAAAAATTTTTAAATAAAAAATCAAACATTGATTTATAATTTGATAAACTATGATAATATTTTATAATTAAATTGGGAATATTTTTTATTTTATATAAAATTTTTTTTATTTTATTAAAATTACAATCTTCTATTAAATTTAATTCTTTCAAATTACTTAATAAATTAATATCTTTCAATAAAAAATTAGATGATTTATCATTTAAAATAAAATCTAATTTCTCAATTTTATTAAATTTATTTACATTAAAATTATTTAAATAAAAAACAGCATTTTTTATCTTTTTTTCATTTAAAAATTTATCTTGAAAAATGTCAAAATTTTTCCCATTATTTACTTTTATATCTTCAATATCAATCTTTGAAAATTGGTTATTTGTAAATAAAAAATTTTGAGGAAAATCTTCGAATTCAATTTCTTTAATATTATAATATTTAATTAAATTCATAAACATTATTATATATTTGTTTTTTATTTTTTCATTAAATTTTATTAAAATCTTTTTTTTATTTTTTTTCATAAGTTTTATATATAAACAAAATAAATAATAAATTTGTGATTCAACATTTATAATATCTCTTGAAATAAAATCTATCATTTGAATAAATATTTCTTTTTTTAATATATTATCTTTATAAAATTCATATAACAAAGGAAGATTAAATTTTTCTTTAACTAAAGAAGTTAAAAATTTATTTCCTTGAGTTATTAAAAATATTTTATTTATTTCAATATAGTCAAATATATTTGATATCATGTTTTTATTCTTATATTTTTTAAACAAAGGGATAGACATTTTTAATTAATATATAAAAATTTGATTAAAATTTATATGAATTTTAGAAAATATTTATTTTTATATCTAACTATTAATTAAAAAAAAATAATAAATTAAATATAAAAAATTAAATTTAAAATTTAATATTTTCTAAATCATAAAAATATAATAAAATAAATATATAATGGAAAAAAAAGCACAATTACAAAATTTTTTACAATCATTAAAAGAAAATACATCTTCTAATATTTTAAATAATAAAATAAATGAAATTAAATTAGATATTCCTAATATAACAAATAATGATAACCTACCATCAGATAATTTAATAAATGATACACTTTTAGATGTTCAAACTTCCCCTAGAAATAATATTTCATTACCATCTTTAAATAATATTGATATGGATCAAGAAGCTGAATGTCCTTTTACACATAAAAGAGGAAAAATAAGTGGTTGTCCTTTTATGAATGCACAATCAACTGAAATAAAATCAACTAAATTTGAATATCATTATGAAATTCCTTTTCCTGAAAGTATTAGAGATTTTAGATTTAATCGTTTAAATTATAAAACAGAAGAAGATTATAATAAATCAAAAAAATTGCGTGAATATCCTTCTCATTTAAGAAATACATTATATATAAAAGATGAAAGAATATTAAATGTTAGACAAAAAGAATATACAGTGGCATTTTTAATATGTGAAGAAATTAAAGAAAAAGCATATAAAGCTTATACTTCAAAAGATTATAAAAAAGCAATTGCAATTTATTCAATAATTTATAGTATATTAAAATGGTTAAATATAAAAGACCCAGTTGTAAAAGATAATTATTTAAATCATTTTGATTTTTCAAAAGATTGTGGGTTAAAAGATGATGATATAGAAGTTAGATTATTACCTACTGATGAAAAATATTCTTATGAATATGAAAGTTATAAAGCGTATTTAATAAATATTTTAAAAAGTTTAGCATATTGTTATTTACATTTAAATTATTATACAGAAAGTATAAAATGTATTGATGAAGCATTACCATATGCGAATGCAAGTAAAAATGATTTATTATTTAGAAAAATTCAAGCAATTATGCATAATAAATTTTCAAGTTTAAAAAAATTAGAAAAAATTAAAGAAGATTTAGAAGAAATTGTAAATAAAGATAAAAAAGAAATTTATAGTGAATATTTAGAAGAATTAACTAATTTAGTTAATAAAAAAAAATATGAACCTGTGGGAAATGTTATAAAATTATTAGAAGATACTTTATATTCTTATGATATTATTAAGAAAAAAAAATTAAATGTTCATGAGCATATTTATTGTCAATATGATGATATTCATTTTAATAGTAAAATTGTTGAAGAAATGAAAGAAACTTATTTTTCATCTATAAAATTTTATCAAGAAAATAATAAAGAAGAAAGATTAAAAACATTTATTCCTGAATTTGAAAAATTTTTTGATTTTTATTTAGAATATGTATTTTATTATAATTTAAAAATTACTAATTTAAAAGAAGATTTTATTTCACTTTTCCCTGAAAATTATAAAAATGCAATTAATGAAATGAAAAATAATAATGTATTGTTACTTTTATTTAATGATTATAGATTAAAAAAATGTGAAAAATTATATGATGATTATGATTGGAATATTACATTTTGGAAATATTGTTTTAAAACAGTTAATGAAATAGAAAAAAAGAAACAAAAAAAAAATAATAAAAATAAAAAATGGTATGAATGGAAATTAATTCAAAATCCATTAAGTAGTAATCAATATGCTTTATTTACTATTATTTTTGTTACAATAAGTTTATTAGCTATATTATATCAAGTATTTTTTGTTGAAAATGATGATGCGAATGCAAAATTTAATAAATAAAGAATGGTTATTTGAATTAATTATTTTATTTTCTTAAATTTTAATTATTATTATAATATAAATATGATATATTATGATTTTTAATATAAAATTATTATTATTAATTAACCATAAATACAATTTTTTATTATATTATTTAATTGTTTTTTTTTATATTAATTAATATATATGATGAAACTTTCTCAGCTCACTATGAAATATATTTATATGATTAATTGATAGACTGATTTAATTAAATATAATTTTTTAATTTATAAAAGTATGTTTAAAAAATATATTTATAATTTGATATTAATAAATTATAAAAATATTTTATTTATTACTAATTTGTAATAATTATAAATATCTCATATCTATTAGAAAAAAATATTAACATATAAATTTATATTTTATTTATAATATTTATATTTAATAAAAAACAAATATTAAATTTCATTAAATATAAAACTCAATTTATAATAACCATAAATATTTTAATTATAATATATTTAAAATATATACAAATATTAATTAAAATATTTATATGATGAGTTCTATTTTCTCACTATGAATATTTTATGAATAAACACACTCTAATTCTGATATATAAAAAATAATAATAAAAAAAATAAAAATTAATTTATTTATTATCATAAAAAAATAAAATAAAAATAAAAAACTAATATTATTTAAATTAAATATTACTTTATTCTCCATTTTTCTCTATTATTGATTTTGTCTATTTTGAAGCTTTTTTTTCTTCTTTGCACATCTGGCCAAAGCAGAATATTGTTTTCTTGGATTAAGAAAACTTAAAGGATATTGTCTTTTACAACAGCAACATTTTCCTGTTTCATCACAATTACATACTTCATAATTATTATAATTATTCATTTTATCTTTTTCTCTTTCTAATGCTTTTCTTCTTTCTTTTTCTTTTAATTGATTATCTAAATCTTTTTGTAAATTTAATTTTTTTTGATTTTCTAAGTATAATTTTCTATTATCTTCTTCATCTATTTGTTTTTGAATCATTTGTTGATTTTTTTGTTCATTATATTCATCCATATTTTTTTCATTTAATTTTCTTTTATTTCTTAATTTCACTAAATTTTCATTATCTTTTAAAAATTCATCATTTAATAATTGTCTTTTTTTCTCTAATTCATTTTGTTGACGTAAATAATTTTCATTATCTTCTTCTTGTTCAGCTCTTATTTTTCTATTTAATTCAAAATCATATCGATTTTTAATTCTATTATTTTCTTTTATTTGATTATCTAAATCTTCATTATATTTTTGTTGTAATAATTTTTTATCATAACCATTATCTTCTTCTTTTATTTTATAATTATCAACGTAATTTCTATAGTAATCTTCAACACCTGGTTTATCCATATATGATTTTCCTGTAGATGCATATCTATTTGAACTTCTATATTTTTCTAAAGCTTTTTGTCTTAAATAATCATTTCCAATTTGATTATCATCATTAAAATAAAAAACACCATTTTCATTTTCTTTTATTAATTTTTCTTTATTTAAATCTCCATTTCCCATATTTTTAGCTACTTCTTCGCTTCTTTGAATTCTTTGTTGAACTTGATTGTTAATTCTATTTTTTGATATTTTATTTAATCTATCTTGAATATCATTTGATGATTCTCCATTATAATAATCTCGATCATTTAAATTATTTTTACATTTAATTAATGCATCATTAATACAGTTATTACATATGTATTGATCTCCTGTGGAACTTGAAGATGCAATACTTTCTGATTCTGAACAACATGATGAACGAACTCTTTTGAGACTTGGACGATAATTTGCATTTGAATTGTTTGAATGAACTGAATAATTATTATTATTATTATTGTTATTATAATTGATATTGTTGTTATTATTATAGTTATTATTATTGTTGTTGTTATTAAAATTATTTTTGTAATAATAATTTATGTTGTTAAAATTATTATTATTATTATTGTTGTTATAATTTGAATTAATATTTTGAGAATTATTATTATTATTATTGTAATTTTTTCTTAAACGTTTGAAAGACATTTATATATTATTTATTTAATAATTAATGATTTAAGAAATTTATATAAAATTAATAATAATTTAAATATATGAATAATTATAATAAAAATTAATTTTTTATTTATATTTAAAATATTTTAAAAATTAAAGCATAAAAAATAATTCTTCTTTCAATAATTAAATATAAATATTTATATTATCTGATTTAAAATTTATTTTTCTTTTTTTTCTTCTATTTTACCATTACATTCATTATTATTACATATATTATTAATATTATTAATTTTATTATTGCAGCAACAATTACAACAACATTTTTTAATATTATTACTGCTATCTATATTATTATTATTATTATTCAAATTATTAATTTTATTATTATTACCATCAACATAACAGTTTTCATTATTATTATTATTATTATAATCTTCACTTTTATCAATATATTCACCTTCTTCATCATAATTTTCTTTCTTTGGTCCAAATCTATCAACTACATAAATATATTTACTTATACTTTTTTCCATAATGTTCCCTCTTAATTCAGGACTAGTTATTTTTCTTAAATACTCTGCATAATCTTTATAAATTCTTTTAAGTAAATTTTCTATTAAATTACAACAATTAATATAAGTAGGAAAATTCAAACTACTAACACATAATTGCAAAGGTTCATTAGATTCAGAAAAAACTTTTCCTTCTTTATATCCACTTCCTTTTCCTCTTAATCTAATTTTAGTTGAATTATCACCATATTTAATGCAACTTTCATAAATAATTTTTTTTAAAAAAAAACCATTTTTTCCTATTATTCTTTTAGTAACTTGAAATTTATCATCATTTTCAATTTGAATGTTATAATTTGTTACGTATTTAAAAATATATTCTCTATTTGAAAAAGTGTTAAAATTTATTGTGTTTTTATGATCAAGTGTAAATGATTCAAAATTTATTTTTGGTTCTTTATAAGGATTATTTTTGCTGTTTAAATAAACATCTTTATTTTTCATTATGTTTATCATTTTATAACGATAATTTTGAATATAATTCATCATCATATAATTCATTAAAATTTGACGTTGTTGAGCAAAATAATAATCAGGATCTATATCAAAAGAATTATAATTATTATTAAAATTTGAGATATTATTAATATTATTATTATTATTGAATTTTATTTTGTTGTTATTTTTAAAAAGAGTATCATTATTATATTTATTGTTATTTATAAAATTATTATTATTATTTTCATAATAATCTTCTTCATTATTTTCTTGTTGAGGATAAGTAATATTTGATTTATTAGAAAATGGATTTATTTTTTGATTTATATTAAATGAATTTATAGAATTATTATTATTATTATTTATAATTTGATAATAGTTAATTTTATTATTATTTACATTGTCATTATTTGATTTATTATTTTGATTATTATTATTATTATTAAAATTATTTAAAACATTTATTTTTTCCTTAAAATTATTACTACCTTTAAATTGAAAATCTAATGAACTTTTAACTGGAGTGACCATATTATAATTATTCCCAAAATTATTTACATTATTATTATTATTATTTTCATAATCATTAATATTTTTTTCATCTTCTTCTTTTTCATTTCCATTTTTATTCATAAATAATTTAACATCTATTTTCTCATCATTTCCGCTATTAATAATGTTCTGTCCATCATTATTAATATTTAAAATATCTCTAATAGCATAATAAGCAAACATCGCACTAAAATAAAATTTATATAAAATATAAGCATTACTCTTATCTTCAACAATATTAATATAACTTATTTCACCAAATAAAGAAAAAAATTTATTTAAATCTTCTTTAATTAATTCAATTTTGCTATCTGCTGCGAATTCAATTTGAATGGCAGGAATTACAAAATTATATTTTTTTTTAAGAGAATTTTCTATTTTTGTACATAAATCATCTTCATTTTCTTTATCTGAAATTAATTCTTTGGGAAGCTCTGTTAATTGAAGACTTGTTACAGAATTTTTTATAATATTTGAATAAGAGGGAATTTGATTTGAATAATAAGAGGATATTAATGAAAATGTTTTGTTGTTGTTGTGTTTTTCTAAATGAGAATTATTTAGGAACATATTAAAAATTTTAAGTTGAAATTTTTAAATTGTTTATTTATATTTTTTTTAAGTGATATATATATAATTTTTAGTTAAATTAATTTTTTAAGTAAGAAAAAAATTATTTTTATTTTCATATTTTTAAATTTTAATTTATTTTTTATTTTATTTAGTTAATTTTTTTTATTAATTATTTTTAGTTTTATAATTTTTGTATAAAATATTAAAATAAAATTAATATATTAAGATATAAATTATTTTTTTTATTTATTTATTTGTATTATTAATATAATATTTATTATTATAATATTTTTATTTTATATATTTTTAATAATTATAAATTTTTTCAAATTTAATATTTTTATTTTTAAATATAATAATATTAATAATTATTTCAAAATTCTTTATTACATATTCTATTTAAAGCTATATTCTTCTATTATATTTTATTAATAAAAAATTAAATCTTTTCATAATTTTCCTACATTTATTCAATTTTTTATTAATTATAATCAATTATTTTATATTTATTTAATTTTTATTTTATATTTTTATAATCTAATTAAAAAAATAATAAAATTAATTTAATTTTATTATATAATGGACTATAAATTTAAAAAAATATTAATATTTATTTTCCTTTTAATTACCATTTATTCAAAATCTTTACTTAATAATAAAATTCAAAATTATAAAAAAATTATTTCAAACAACATTTTAACTAATAAAATGAATTTAATATCATTTGCTAAAAATAAAATTTATAATTCAATTATATTTTTTCCAAAAACTAAAATATATTTAAATGTTTATGAATTCGAAATGAACACTACCAGATATTTACTAACTCAATTAAATAAAGATGTAGAATATTATGAAGATCAATTTGCAATCATTGCTCAAATTCAAAGTGAAGATAATTATACAATGATAGAAAATTTATCATATAATTATAATCATTTTTGGATATTTTATACAAATCAACCAAATTTAATTGAATATATATTAGAAAAAACAAAATCAATGAATAAAAATAAATATAATAATAGACTTTTTTATTATAATTTTGCAATAATTTACCCAGAAAATATTTCATATCCGAAAAATAAATCAGAAAAAAATATACCTTTATTTACAATTCCATTAGATGCCATTGAAAATTTTACTAATTATGATTATAATTTAGGTGATAAAAGAATAAATTTTATTTTAAAAACGGAAAATATAATTTATGAATATCCTATTAATTATATGATATTTATATCAATTGTGTTCATAAGCATTGGTATATTTTTTGTAATTTTTTATAACATACGATTAAAATATAATGAACAAGATACATTAACTATACAAAAATTATTTATTTTGATTATTTATTCTAATTTATTAAACTCGATATCTATTTTTATTTGTTGTTTAAATTTAAAAGGAAAAGACCCAAATGCTAAAGAAGAAGAAGATACATCAACTATTACAATTAGTACATTCTTAATATTATTTGATTCTTTTTTTAGAGTATTTTTATGGAGCTTTATATTATTAATAAGTATGGGTTTACAAATAACAAAAGCATTTTTTAATAGAAATGAAATAAAATTAGTAATAAAATTAATAATATTATTTTATGTAGTTTGTACATTTGAACAATTAATGAACGAAATTGATACTAAAACAGTATTCAAAGGAAGTGAAATAAAAAATATTATTTTTTATTCATTTTTAATTTATTTCTTATATATTAAAATTAAAAAAAATATTGAAATTTTAAAAAGAAAAATACAATATTGTTTATTTTTTTCTAGAGAATATATTTCTGCATTGGTTTTAAAATTAAATATGATGAAAGATTTATTAATGTGTTTAATATGTTTTTATATAATGTATATTTTATTAATTTTTATTCATAAAATATTTTTTTTAAAATATAATACTGATTATTTTTTAATTTTTCAATATCATTATTTAGATACATTATTAATGATTGCATTTTTAGTAATATTTAGACCAAGACAATTTCCAGAATTTTTTAATGCTAATTTTGGAGATGATACAGGAACTTTTCCTAATGTTTATCAAATAAAAAATAAAAATTTAAAAAAATTATGTGATAAAAATGTTAATTTTGGTTTTGAAAAAAAGGCAACTGAAAAAGATTTAAAAAATTCTATGAAAAAAAATATTCCATTAATTATTTTAAATCCTATAGATATAAAAAAATTTGAAAAAAAAGATATTAATTTAAATGAAGATGAAAATGATATAAATGTTATTATTGAAAATGTTAATTTAGGATTTATTGAAAATAATAAAAAGAATGTGAAAAAGAAAAAAAAAAATAATCAAAATAATAATAATCAGAATAATAATAATCAAAATAATAATAATCAAAACAATAATAATCAAAACAATAATAATAATAATGTTATGGATGAAGATTTAATTAACTTAATTCTTGGCATACAATAATTAAATTAAATTAGTTTATTATTTATATATAAATTTAATAATATTAATTTAAACATTTTTAATTAATTATTTTATTATAATATATATTATTATTATATATTTAAATAATTTACCAATTTCATACAATTTAAAAGATTAAACTAAAAAAACAAATGGAAAAATTAAAATTAATGCAAACTCAAATAGAATTTCTTCATAAACAACTTCGTAAAACAAAAGCTTTTTATAAAAAATCATCTTCTTTATTTAAATATTTATATAAAAATTTACTTTCATCTCTTCAACAAATAAATAATGGTAATCTTTTTAATGAAATTGATTATATTAACATATCAAATTATAATATAATTGAATTTTTTATTATAAATATTCATAACCAAAGTGAAATTCATAAAAAAATTCATATGTTTTTAAAAGAAGAAGGAAATAAATTAAAAGAACAGGAAAAAAATATTAGTTTAATGTTAAATCAAATTAATAAAAGTAATAAAAATAATAATAAATATAATTATGATGATTTAAATCAAATATTTTTAAATAGTACTTCAATTATATTTGATATTAAAAACAGTATTAAAGAAAGTTTTGATAAATATATTGAAAGTTTATGTACATTTGCTGAAACAAAAAACAAAATGGAAAATATTAAAAATGAAATTAATAAAGGAAGTAATAAAAATATTAATGATAAATTTAGTTTTATTTTTAACAATAATATTAAAGAAAATAATAATTTAACTAATATTGATAATAAATCTGATAATAATAATGATAAAAAATATAATAATAATCAAAATGAAATAATAAACACTGAAACTAATAAAAAATCAACTGAAATAAAATTTTCTGATTTATTAAATACTAGTAGTAATCAATCAAAATTAAAACAAAAAATTCCTTCTAATTCTTTTATTTATACTAAAAACTTAAATAATAATAATTCACCACTTTTTACTGAAAGAATAAGAAATAATAATGAATCTAATAATATAAATAAAAATATTTTTAATCAAAAAAAAATTACGTTAAATTATAAAAAACATAATAAAAGTAGTAGCAATTTAAAAATAAACTCAAATAATATAAGTAATAATAATTATAAAAATTATATCAATAATAATAAAAATAATATTGTTGATAATAATATTATTAATAGTAATGATTATGAATATTCTCAAGATAGAATAGATAAAGTGGATCATTTTTTTAGTTCAGGAATTAATAATAGAACAAAAAAAAATATTAAAAATAATAATTCAAATAATTTAAAAAATAATAATGATAAGTCTGATTCAACAATTATTGAAAATCCTGAAGTTATTTATATAAATAGTTGTGATATAAGTCAAATACCAAATAACAATAAAAATAATAATATATTTTCAAGTTTTAAACCTAATATAATTAAAGATATAAAAAATGATAATAACAACATCGGCATCTCCTGCCATTATCATCTGTGCTGCCTGATTTACACAATTAAGACCTGATCCGCACACTACGTTAGATGTAACTGCGGGTGTTTCGATGGGAAGACCTGCCTTGATGGATGCCTGACGTGCCACGTTCTGGCCCTGTCCTGCCTGTATAACACATCCCATGTATACATGCTCGACATCCTCCGGCTTGATTCCGGCTCTGTTTACTGCCTCCTTGATAACGATAGCTCCCAAATCCGCTACGGGAATGGTTGAAAGTGAACCTCCCATTGTTCCGATAGCTGTACGGCAAGCACTTGCAATAACGACTTTCTTAGACATTCTGTTACCTCCGTTGTTATATTTGAATGTTAATTGGTACCTTTGTTAATTTTTTAACAGTGTCCGAATGGAATTATATCACACAGACACTGTGATTACAATAAAAATGCGGTAAAATACATAAAAATTAAAGGGAGAGCTAAAGCTCCCCCTTAATATCTCATTTAAACTTCCGGTTCGATAAGTCCGTAGGTATTCCCCTTCCTTTTATACACTACGTTCACCTGATCGGTCTCTGCATTACAGAATACATAAAAGCCATGACCCAGAAGTTCCATCTGTACACATGCATCCTCGGGATACATCGGCTTGATATCAAACCTCTTGCTGCGGACTATCTTGATATCATCATCCTCCTCGTACTCCTTCTCCATGAACTCTTCCTTGAGACTTCCGGAACCGTACTTGCCGTCCGCTATCTTGTTCTTGTATTTCTTAAGCTGTCTCTCTATGATCTCCTCTACAAGGTCTATTGATACATACATATCGTTGCTGACCTGTTCAGATCTG
>JAEEGK010011187.1_pt1 | contig 20544 bp, 11 predicted proteins | sample 8958771 | NCBI WGS metagenome assembly JAEEGK01 (sample SAMN16246547, study PRJNA631951) | gut metagenome | biome: gut microbiome; feature: rumen; material: SC-attached | host: Bos | place: Iran: Karaj | collected 2018-10
GAAAACATTACATTTGCTAATTCACGTCCTGATATTTTTCCATCTTTGTCTTTATCATATTGGTCAAATATATCTTGAAATTCCTTTCTTCTTTCATCTGAAATATAATCTTGCTCGTCGTACATTTTTTTTTGATGAGATTTTAAATTTTTTAATCTTTTTTTTTTTTTTATTATTTTTTTTTTAAATTTTTTTTTGTTAAATTTATACAATATTTAATTTAACTTCTATTATACATATATAAAAATTGAAATTTATATTTCATAAAAAAAATTACCGTTTGTAATTATTATTTATAAGAAAATAATATAAAATTTGATTATATTCTAACATTAATTCTTTATAAAAGATTTTAAATTTTTGGATTTATTTAAAAACTTCTTGAAAACTGTATAGATTTATTATTATTAAATGATAAAAATTTATTATTAACATTTACTCTATTATTTTGTTCGAATTAAAAGAATAATTTGAAACAGTATTTAACTTTTTTCTATTTCTTGATATTATTAAACCAGAAATTAATTCATCAACATTGCTTTTTAGGTTTGATAAATTTATAATTTTTTTTTTATTTTGAAAATTACTTTTTTGTTTAAAATTTTCAAATGTTTTTCTTAATTCTGCAATTTGTTTTTCTTTTGTTTCTGAATTTCTTTTTAATTTTGTTAAGGTTTTTTCTGTTACAGTTTTTACAGATTCTTTTTCATCATCAAAAAAAAATTTTCCTTTTTCTCCTAATCTATCATTTGATATATTTGGTAATAAAGATATTAGTTTTTGATTTAATTTCATTGGATCTAAAGATTTATGTTTTTTTTGTTGACTTTTAAATTCTTCTTCAAACGAAACTTCTAAAAATTCTCTTTTTATTTTTACATCCATGGAAGAAATTAATAATTTTTATTATAATATAATTAAATTCTTTAATTTGAATTTAGATTTTACTTGAAAAATATTTTGCTGAAATAATAATCAAAATATATAATTTAATTAATTATATTTTTTATTAAAATTGATTATATGATTTATTTTTTATTTGAATCATTGTAAATTATTTAATTCAATAATAAATAACAAGTCTTAACAAAATATTAAAACAATAAAATCGATTTGGGAAAAAAATGAATCAAATAATTATTCAATATCAATCATTATAAATATTCTACTCAGTTAAAATTTAATTTTAATTATTTTTAGTTGATATAATTCCAAAAAAATAAAAAAAATTTCATTTACTTATAAATTAAATAATCCAAATTAAAAGGAAAATAGAATTGTGTAATGAGAAATAAAACTTTTTCTACAAAATTATTAACTAATAGTAATTAAATCAACAAATATAATCAATATGGTGAGAATTAATGTTTCTCACCATTTATTTTTAAGAAAAAGGTCTGAAAGACACTATAAAATAAAAATAATAATTTCAATTAATGAATATAATTTACAATATAATAAATTCTTTATAAAAATATAAACTTTTCCTTTCTAAATATTCATTAATTTTTTGATTTGTAGTTTATAAAAATTATTTAAAGCTAAAATCAATAAAAATAAATTTTAATTTTATTCTTTGGACTTTGAAAACAGAAAATATTAGAATTAATTATAAATTTTGAATAAAATCATTTAATTAATCAAATAAAATAAACAAATAACTTTATTTATTCATAAATAAAATATAACATTTATTTACATATAATAATAATAAACATACCAAAATAATGTGTCAAAATTAAATACTATATATTTTAATTTTTATTTTTATGAATTATGAAAAATTCCTTTTGTTTAGGAAATTTTACTAAATTCCTACAATGAAGACATAAATTATTTTCAAGAATATTCATTAGAAAACTCAGTTCATTTTTCAATTTTTCATTTTCTTTCATTAAATTTACATATATATATTTATGTCTTTGTCTATATCTTTTAGCACTTTCTTTATTTTTATCTTTAATATATTCTTTTGATTGTATTTTTTTCTTTCTTTTTTTCATTTCATTTTTTGATATTGAAAATTTAGGAATTTGAAAACTCAAATCTGATTCTTTAGTTGTTGTATCTTCATTTTGAATAATTGAATCATTGAAATCAAGTGATTTGATACTCAATATTTCGGATAAATCAAAACTCATTTCAATTTCTTTTTCTTTTTTTGATTCTTCCATCTAAAAATATTTTTAGACAATTGATTATATATATTTTCGACGTCGAATAAATTAAAAAAAAAAATTAATTTTAAAAGAAAAATTATTAAATTCGTTAAATGAATATGAAAAAATATTAATAATAATTTAATTATTCATACATAAAATCCTAAAGAGAAGAAATTATCAAAAAACAAATTATTATAATTAAATTCTTTGTTACAGCAATATTATTCATTTTAAATTCATTCACTTTTTGAATTCGTTTATCTAATGTAAATCTATAATATAGTATATTATTATTTTTTTTCTTTTAAATCAAATCAATAATGTATAATCATTTTAATAATTAAAATAAAGAATCCTAGTAATTATTCAATCTCAAAAACATTTAACTTAGGTATTCATTTAATTCCATAAATAAATTTATAATAATAAAACCAAATAACATTCAATTATTCTCTTTAAATAAATAAATATTATTTAATTATGGAAAGTCAGATAATTTTAGAATAATATGTAATTTTTCTAAGTTTCAATTCCTTTTAAAAAAATGAATATAAAACGATAGATTTAACATTAAAAATTTTAATTTTTTTTCAAAGTTCAAATTACCTAATTTAGATTATTTATAAAATAAATTAAAAACTTTAGGCATTTAATTTGATTACATATATTATTTAATAAAAATAAATAGTTTTGAATATTTAATTATAAATAAATTCAAAAAATTTTTCTTAATCAAATGATTACTTCAAATGAAAACACATTTATGACATCAAATATTTCATCATCATCAAATATTTTTTCCTCACAATTAACAAAAAAATTTGAAAAAGAAACTTCTCAAATTCAATGTTTAATAACATTTTTAATAGACATTAAATCTCAATTTACAGGATTATTAGAATTATCGAAAAAAAATTATAAGCATATAAATATATTTGCATTTTCTTTGCAATCATCATTAAGTTCTTATTCAAATATAGCTCATCAATATAATGATGAACCAAGTAATCTTTATAATATATTAAATTCATTTTTACAATTTATTGGTCAAATTTCTAAGGAATTAGATTCAACTTTAAGAACAATTTTACCAAAATTAAATAATGAAATTCCTGAAATGTGCAATTCTTTTGATTTAACTAAAAATAATATTTTTTTAACTTCAGTAGAAATAATGAATGATATTATTTTATTACAAAAAGAATTAGAATCTTTAAATTTAAAATATAATAATTTAAAAGAAAATTTAGATTCTGCTCAAATTAATCAAAAAAAAATTGAATCAGACCCAAAAACTGCATATGATGAAAATCAAAGAGAAAAAGCAGAAAAAGAAGTATTATCTATTGTTCAAGAAATGGAAAAATTACTTCCTATAATTAATAATAAAAATTCTAATTTAGAAAAAAAACAAGAAATTTTTAATAATCATATGAAAGATACTTTTGAATTATCAATTATAAATATTTTTAAAGGTTTAGTAAGAATTAATCAAATTTTATTCGTTATTTCTAAAAAAAGATATGATACTTTAAATGAATTTAGAAATATTTTATTTAATAAAGTTTTAAAAAATTTAAGAGAAAATTCTTTAACAATTGATGATTTTTCTGAAAGAAATTTTTCTTGTCAAAAAGGATTATATTATGATCCAATTCATTTTAATAATAATAATTTACTTGAATTTAATGATGAAAATGCAATTAATGTTGTTTCTTTATGTGATTCCTATTTACATTTTATATCTACTGAAATTAAATGTTATAAAATAAGAAGAGCTATTATAAAAGTATTATTAAAATTTGTTGAACAATTTGTAAAAGATGAACAAAATTTTATTGAAGGATTATATAAAATTGAAAATTTACAAAAAAAATTTAATAAAATGTTTGAAGGTTATTATTCAACAACTGATATTAAAAAGATTTATAATAATTTTTCAACAATTGTTTCTTTAAGTCTTAATTTTCATAATACAATAAATAAACATATTAGTAGTAATACAATAAGAAAATTAACAATTTATATGGAAGAAATGAAGAAAGATTTTGAAGAATTTGAATCTCAATGGAATAAATTTAAGAAAAAAATTATTAATTATAAAGAAGAATATATTAAAATATATAATAAAAATAATAAAGAAAATAAAGATATCCTTGAATTAGAAAAAAAAATAAAAAAATATTTAACAACTTCATGTTATGATTTTCTATCAGAAAAAACAAAAGAATTAAGAAATGCGGAATCAAAAAAATTAAAAGAAATAATATATACAATTAATTCAATAATTTCATGGTTAAAAGCATTTATAGATACAAAATTAGAAACATATAAAAATATTATAGATAATGTTACAACAAATGATATTTATGATGATGTAATGAAAATTTTTCAATTTTATGTAGATAAGTTTAATATTATGAATTATGAAGTATATATGGATAAAATGAAAGTTAAAGTTATATCTAAAATTGATTTTGATCAAGAAGAAATAAGTAAAGATGCTATTGAATATATTAAAAATGATATTAATTCTAATGTTTTGGGAAATAATCCTGAAAGTTTCTTAAGTAGTGAAAGTGAAAAAGAAATTGAAAATTTAAAGAAAGTCGCTGAAGATGAAAATAATAATGAAAATTCATTTGAAAATCAAATTGATACAAATCAATTAAAAAACAGTAATAATTTTAATCTAAATGGAATTAGTAGTAAAAATATTAATATTATTAACAATGAAAATGCCATAAATAGTAATATTAATAATGAAATATTAACTAACAATAATAAAACAAAAAATAAAAAGAATAATATAAATATTACAGAAGATAAAAAAGAAGATTCAAAAGAATTTGATGAAATTTTTTCTGAAAATATATCAAAGATAGATTTTATAAACAAAGATAATTTTACTCAAGTAAATACATTAAATCCATATCAAAATTTTAAACCAAATGAAATAAAAGAAATATTAAATAAATTAAAAACAGATTCAATTCAAGAAAAAATTGATAATATAGTTAATATAGATGAAGAAGATGAAAAATTAATTGAAAAATATTCATGTAAATTTAAAAATGATTCATTAATTCATCCTGAAGGAAATTTTTATATTACATCATATAAATTGGCTTTTATAAGTTTATCAAAAGATATTAAAATTTATATTCCTTTAAAAGATATTATTGGAGTTGGAAATGAAACAGGACAATCAACTAAAAAAAGACATTATTTAACAGTAAAAACAAAGAAAAAAACTTTAAAATTTTATAAATTTGAAGATAGAGAAAAAGTGATAAATTCAATTAATCAACTTTTAAAAAAATTTTATGAAATAATTGACAATGAAGAAGAAGAAAATAACAAAAATATAGAGAATGAAAATAATATAAATTCAAAATTATCAAAATATCAAAGACAATTATATGAAAGAAATAAAGAAATTCAAGCAATGTTACAAAAAATAAATTTTTATGAAAGATTAAAAGAATTAGATAATAAAAGAAGAGATATTTTATCAGAAAAATTTAAAGACAACAATTTATTATTTAGAAAGCCAAATGAATACACAGGAAAATATTATGAAAAAGAATTAATTTCAAATTGTCCAGTAAATTTAGCATGGGAAATATTAATAAATCCAGATACTAAATTGGAAAGTTTAGGGAGAAATTTAGGTTTTTTTGAAACTTATTATTTAGATAGAGGAGATTTGGATTTAGTGGTAGTAAGACCAGAAAATTGGAATAAGAAGATTCCTAAATTTTACTCGGATAGAGATTATAGTAAATATTTATTTAGTGAATTAAATGAAAACGATTTAAATGAGTTTCTAAATGATGTTAATAATTGGACAACTGATCCAACTGTTTTTGAAGTTAATTTTATTCATCCTTTAAAAAAAATGGTTGTTGGACCTGATAGAATAACAATGAGAAATATAATGAATGTTCATTTTATTTCCCCTTTAAGTTTTGAATTAGATTATCAAAGTTTTGGCTCAAATTTTCCTTTCACTGATTGTTTTGTTAATCTATCAAATTATCAATTTACTGGTGAATATAAATTTAATCAAAAAAAAGGTATTATGGAATTTAAAACTTTTATTACCACAAGAGCAGAAATTGTTTTTATCAAAAGATGTTTATTTGAAAGTATGGTTAAAAGCGAAGGATATAAAACTATTGAACAAGATATGAAATTTAGTACTTTTGATAAAATTAAAACAACAATGGAACAATATTCTATTGATGAATATGAAATGTTTATTAAATTAAGTGAAGAAAATATTAGAAAGAATTTATATAAGTATAAAGGAGACAATATTGATTTTGAAGAAGAAAAAGAAATTGAAGAAGATAATAATAATAATGAGAATGAGAAAGAGAATGTAATTAATGAAGAAAATAAAAATATAGAAAAAGAAAAAGAAGATATAAAGGAAAATGAAATTAAAAAATTAATAAATGCTATAAATAACAATCCAAATAAAAATATTATTTTAATTGTTATAATAATATTAATATTTATGATTTTTCAAACAATAAATAATTCATCCTCTTTTTATCAAAAATTAATAAATTTAATTATGATATTTATCATTGGATTTTTCATGTCAAAAATGATATTAAATCAAAATAAGAAAGAATAAACTACATTTTAAATAACTTTAATTAAATATTTTAAGTATTATTTTAATCAATCATTTAAAAAATTATTATAATTTAATAAAAATATAAATTATAGTTGCTTGTTCATAATATCAATAAAATTTAGATAAAATATTAATATATCAAAATTAATGAAAGAATATAGAAAATTAGCCCTTGAAAATCAAATTACTTCAATGCTTAATCAAGTAATGGATGAAGAAAATAATAATCAAAACAAAGAAAAATTATTTTTCTCAGAAAATGAAGAAGAATTAGAAGAAGAAACAGAACCAAATAATTTAAAAATTAATCATCATTTAAAAAATAAAAAAAGAATTCAATTTAAAGAAGACCAAGAAATGATTCATAATATTAATTCTACTAATTCAAATAATCGTTTTATTAGAAAGGGTCAAAGAATGGATAAAAAATTTCAAACTGTCAATTCAAATAATTCAATTATATACAATAACCCATATTATTATAATAATAGAAATTATTTTCAAACCCAAATTATACATAATCCTTTTAATTTCAATAGTAATTTAATTAATGGAGTTTCAAATAATTTTTATATGAATCCAAATTTATTAATGAATAATAATATAAACAATAATTTATTAAATAATTATAATAATTTTCAAAGAACAGAAAATAGAAGAAATACTTATGATGCAAAAGCAGAAAATGATATTAAAAGAAATGATATAAAAGATAAAAAATTTGGTTCTGTTAAATTTCCAAAAGAAACAAATTTTAAAGTAGAAATATTAATATTTGAAATAAAAAATATTTTACATAGAACAGATAAAATAGACCATTTAATTTATGGTAAAATTCAAGGAAATATTGTAGATATAATAAAAACACATAAAGGAAGTAGAATATTTCAAAATTATTTAAAGAATACACATAGTGATTTATTACATCAAATTTTTTTAGAAATAAATCCTTATTTAAAAGATTTATTAATTGATCCATATGCAAATTATTTTTGCAGAAAATTTTTTACTTTTCTTAATCAAAAAGATAGAATAGATTTTTTAACTAGTATAGAAAAAAATTTAATTCAATTAAGCTCAAATAGTATAGGAACTTTTCCTATTCAAGGTATAATAGAACATATTGGATCAAAAATCGAAAAAGATATTATTATAAATACAATTAAAGATAATATTCAAGAATTATCTATTAATCCTTATTCATGTCATGTTATTGAAAAAATATTATCTTGTTTTGAAGGCCAATATATATCTTTTATATATGATTTTATTCAAGAAAATTTTTTATTTTTAGCTTATAATGCAAATGGAATCTGTTTAATTAGAAAAATTGTTTCCTTTACTCATAAAAAAACATTACATGAATTTATTAAAAAAATAGTGGAAGAAAATTCAATGGAATTAATTATTCATCCTTATGGTAATTATGTAATACAAGAACTTGTTGAAAGTTGGGATTTATTTGAAGTAAAAAAAAGCTTAAATTTATATAAAAATAAATTAACTTCATTATCAATGGAGAAATATTCTTCTAATGTTATGGAAAAATATATTGAAAAAAGCGATGATATTCTAAGTGAATATATTGATGAAATTATTAAAAGTGGAAAAATTAATGAAGTTATGAAAAATAATTTTGGAAATTTTGTGATTCAAAAAGCTCTGAAATTAAGTTCTGGGGAAAATAAAAGAAAATTAGTAATTGAAGTAAGTAGAAATATTTATAAATTAAATGATAAAAAATTAATTGTTAAATGGAGAGAATTAATTATGCAAGATTTAGAAAATTTTAAATGAAGAATTTATATTTAGGAAAAATAAAAGTTAATAATCTTGGATATATAAATTATTTATGTTTTATGTATATATGTAAATTGCTTTATAATTGATTAATAGTATTAAATGTAAAGTAAAAATGGATATTATGTAGAAATTTATATAATGAAAGTATTATTATCTTATAAATTATTGAGGACTCATTTAAATAAGTTTAATGAAGTTTTTATTTTTATTTATTTATTATTTAATTAAATTAAATTACTAAAAAAAAATGAACACTGAAAAATTAAGTGATATACATAGAATTTTTAATCAATTTCAGATTGAAAATCCAAATTCTTTTTCTTCATTAATGGTATTTTTGAATAATGAAAATATAGTTAAAGATAGGAATATTCAAGATTTTTTAATACATGCATTTATAATTAGAAATCATCATTTAAACTTCAAAGAAAATTGGTTAATTGTGAAATTTATTTTTATAAGAGATTTCCTTCATAATGATGATTTACAAAAAAATAATTTAATATCTTCGTTTCTTTACATAAATTATATAGATAATTTAAAGAAGTTTATTTTGAATGATGATTATATCAAGAATAAATTAGAAAATGATATTGAAGTAATTTTTGACATGAGTTGTATATATAAATGTTTATTTAGAGAAAGTACTGAAAAAAATCACATTCAAAGAAAGTTTTTTCTTTTTTTTCAATTAATATTAGAATTAAAAGAAAAAATACTTTTATCAAATAATTTAAGTTTATATAATATTCTAAAGGATATACAAAAATTTGAAAAAAAAACAAAAATAAAAAAATTTGAATTTAAAAATGAAAATAATTCATTAACAAAAAATGAAAATAATAATATGTCAAGTGATATAATAATGAATAGACCATTTCTTATAGAAAATTCATTATCTCAAAAACTTGAAAAAATAATATTAAAATGTAATTCCACAAGAATAGAAATAAATGAATTATTATCTTTTAATTTTTTTAAACAAAAAATAAATGAATTATTTGCTGAACATACTATAAAAAAATTAGGAAGTTTTGCTCTTGGTTTATTCTATTCTATTGATAAAATAAAATATAATATTGATTTAATGTTATTTTATAATGTGAAAAAAACAGAAAATAGGATTAATGATTATAAAACAATAATAAAAAATTTATCTTCAATTCAGGAATTTAATTTTGACTTTTCAAATTCAAACATCGAAAACAAAGAATACATTCCAGTTAAATTTAAAAATAAAAGTATTTCAAATAATAAAATATTTAATTTAAGAATTTACTTTAGTAATCAACTTTATTGGTATTCTTCCACCATAATAGAAAAATTATATTTAATTAAAAATATTAGAGCCACTCATATATTTTATTCTCAAATATTAATAGAAAAAATTAACTTTTTGAAAAGTAATTTTGAATTAATAATATTAATTTTAAATTTTTTAAATAATAATTTCCATTTAATTAATGAAAGAAAAAAAGAAAAATTTGTTTATTTTAAATGTGAAGATCCTTATAATAATTCTTCTTTAACAGAAAATAATATTATTCTATTTTATCCTGAATTTGAAAAAGAAGTTCTAAATAAAATTAATAATATTGATATGACCAAATTAATTTTTGAATTCGGAGATTTTATGAATAATTATTTTTCTTATCTTTTAAATCAAAATAGTGAGAATGAAAAGAATAATTTAATTTTTGATTTTGATGATTTTAGGAACGAAAATTTTATTTTTAATAGAGGAAATATTGATAATAGATATATTAATTTGAATAAACAAGAACTTCAAGATTTTAAAAAGAAAATAAAAAATTTTAATTATTATAAAGGGAATATTTTAGATTAAATTAATTTATAAATTTTAGAAAACATTTAAAACATTAGAAAATATAATTTCACTTTTTTCTTTATTTTCTTTAATACTAAAATACCACAACTAAATATTTATTTTCTTTGACAATTAATCTTTCTCCTTCATAAATATTTAAGATTTAATGTTTTAATTGTATTTAACTGAAAGAATTTCCATTTTATATTAAATGATCTTCCTAATATTCCAAAAGCTTGTTTATTATCCTTATATATTTATCATTGTTTAAAAAATGAATATAAAATGTTTTAATTATTTAATTTATTCTCATAATTTTCAAAAATGATTAAATAAAACAAAATAAAAATAATAATTATTAATTAATTTAAATAGTATTTAAAAAAAACCTATCTTTAAAAACAAAATTAATGGACTTAACAACAACATCCCTTTTTCTTTTTTTTTAATTCATTTCTTTTAATTTGGATAATTTTTTTAGCAAGAATTTCAAAAGCTTCTTTACAATTGAAATTAGTTTCTGCAGAAGTTTCAATATATTCACAACCCCATTTATTAGCTAATTCTTTTGCTTGTGAATAATTTATTTTTCTTTCATTATCTAAATCTTGTTTATTTCCAACTAATAAAATAGGGCAAACTTTTCCATTTTTAATTTGTAAAATTCTTTCTCTTTTATTTATTAAAGCTTTAAAACTTTCTTCATCATTAATTGCAAAAACTAAAAGAAAACCCTCTCCAAAATTTATCCAAGTATCCATTTTATTTTGATATTCTTCTTCTCCTCCTGTATCTAATATTTCTATGTTATATTTATTTTCATCTATTTTTGCTATTGATTTATATTTATCTTCTATTGTTGGATCATGTGATTTTGGAGCATTATAATTTATAAATCTATATGTTAAACATGATTTTCCTACTATTGACTTTCCTATTAAAGATATTCTTATTGGGGAGTCTAGAAATTCTAACTAAATTTTTTTTGTTATTTTAGATTTTTTATACTTACTATGTCTTTTTCCATCTTTTATATAATTAATCCAAATGAAAATTATTTTATTGTTTAACTTTATTATTTTTTTTAATAAAATTATATATTTAAAAACTGTTTTTTTTGATTCAATTAAATAATAAATGTCAAACGACTATTTTCAAAATAAATTTAAAGATCAAATTCAATTTATGGGTAAAGGAGGAATATCTTCTATTCAGTCAAATCAACCAATCCAACCATATCCAAACAATAATAATTATTATATACCTCAAAATAATCAAAATATGATAAATATGAATATGAATTATCCAGTTGTTTTTCAACCCAACCAAATGAATTATGGAAATCCAAATTTAATTCCTAATCAAATGAACATAAATAATCAAAACAATGTTGATAATAATTTTTCAGGTTGGGCTGAAATATATAATAAAGAACAAAAAAATAAAAAGCAGAATAAATCTTCTTCAAAAATAAATAATAGAATTAAAAGTGGAGGAGAAATGATAATGAGAGGAAATAAAAATAAAGAAGGAAATGAAAAAAATAAAAATAAAAGACAAGATAAAGCTGTAACACCTCCTCCTCAAAATAATAATACTATTAATCAATATAATCAATTTCAAATGAATTATATGAATCCACCAATGATGATGAATAATCCAAATTTTAATCCCTACAGTCAATATCAACAAATGATAAATCCAATGAATAATTATTTAAATAATAATAATCTTAACCAAATAAACATGAATAATAATTTCAATAATCAAATTCCAATGAACAATTATAATATGAACAACAATTTTAATCAACAAATACCAAATAATAATATTAACCAAATAAATATGGCAAATAATAATGATAATAATGAATCGACAAAAGTAAATAATTCTGCAAGAAACAGTAAAAATTATCATTTTATTGAATATAAACCCTATACATTAAAAGATTATAAAGAATTAACAAGATCAAAAATTATAATGGGACCTTTAGGAGCAAATATAGGAACAAAAGAATGGGAAGAAAAAAAAGCAAAAATGAAAAGAATGGAAACTTATTCAAATAGAATAAATCAAACACATAAAGGAATAACTAAATTAAAGAAGGATTCTCCTAAAGAAGAAATTGAAAAAAATTTACAATTAAAAAAAGAAAATAGTCATAGATATAGAACATATGAATATGGAAAATTAATAAGAAATGTAAGAGGAAATTATACAAATTCAAAAATGAGTGCTATAACAGGAAATAATGATAATTATTACAAAGATTTAGGAATTATAAATGAAAATGAAGAATTTAAGTTAAAAACTGGAGATTTAAATATTATTAATATTCAAAATAATAAAGATGTTGATTTAAATGATCCTAATAATTTTATGCCTTTAATTAAAGATACTGAAAATATTAATGATACTATTCATAAAATAAATACTCCTTATAAAAGTAATGTTTCTAATTTTGAAGTAAATAATAATTTTGATGAAAATAATAATAATAATCAACCTTCTTTACAATCTTTAATTCAACAAAATGAAGATTTTAAATCAAAAATTGATGATATTAAGAATTCTTTACTTTAATGATTTTTTATATATAATATTGTTAATTTTAAAAAATATAAAAATAAAATAATTCTATTTTTTGAATTACTTCTTTAATTTTCATTTTTTCTAATTCTTTTCTTATTAATATATTCAAAAACAATAATTTCCTTTATAACCATTTCTTAAATCTTGGATAGTTTGTACTAATATTTCCATTTTTTCATTCTCTATTCTTCCATTAATTTCAATTTGATTTGGAACTTATTAAATCATTAATCTTATATAAATCTAATTTATATATATTTAATATTTCATTTCTTTCATTCTTTTCTTAATTTTTCCATATTATTAATTAATTGAATCTCTTTCTATTTTTTCTTTTTTAAGTAATAAGCTATTTAATTCTATTAATTTAATAAATTTTATCTTTGATTTATTTTTATTCTTTTAGTATAATTTCTTCATATGAAGTAAAATAAATTATAAAGATTCTTAATATTTACATTTTCAATTTAGTAATTATCTCTATTTTTTGATTATTTATATATTCATTGTTAAAGGTTTTTATGTATTATTTAATGAATTATTTTTTCAATGCTCCAACTTTGTTAAAACATCTTTTATTGAATCTAATGTATCTTCTCAATTATCCATAAGAATTTAAATATTTTTTTGGGATTTATGATAGTATTATTGACTAAACATTGTAAATTTTTTTTTTTTTTTACTCACACTCATTTTAATTATTAATGCTTAAAAAATAATTAATAAACATTAAATTTTATTAATTAAATCATTAAAGAAATTTAAAAAATAATTATATTTTTTTTTTAAATATGAAAAAAAAATAAAAAGGAAATATGAATTTAAAAAAAACAAAATAAAAAACAACACATCTTCATTAAATTACAATTCTTAAAAAAAAATTAATTTAAATAATTCTTTAATATCTTTTAATCGCCTTATAATCTCTTGAAAAAAATTTTATTGTTTTAAACTAAATAATTAATTAAAAAATTATTTTTTTCAAAAAAATATAATTTATGGAAAATAAAGAAAATTTAACTTCAAATAATATTCAAACAGATAAAGTAAGAGAATGTGTTACAAATTTATTCTTTTATAGTGAAAATGGTAATTCAAAAAAACTAAAAGAATTAATAGAAAATAATATATATTCAACACAAACACTTAACAAAGCATTTAGAAAATTAATTTTTAAATTTGAATTTCAAAATCCCGAATATGAAAAATGTATTCATATCTTAATGAATTTAAATATAAAGATAAACTTACAACTTCCAAAAGAAAATTCTACAATTTTAATGACAATTTTAAAAAAAGGAGATATATATTTAATAAAAACAATATTAGAATATTCAAGAACCAAAGAACAAGATAATGAATTTGAAACAATAGATTTTAATATAAAAGATAAATATAATAGAAATGCAATTCATTATTTATTTATTTATAATTTCCTTGAAAGTGATGTAATTGAAATTTTTGATTATTTACTAAATAATTATTGTAAAAACGATAAAAATTTATATGAAAATATAATTTCTTTACTTGATACTCCTGATGGAGAAGGAGATGTTCCTTTGGGAATTTGTTTAAAAAAAGGATGGTATGTTATGACTTTAAAATTAATTAAATTTGTTAAAAAAAGACATGAAAATAATAAAAAAAATAATTTACTTCATTGTGCTGTTTTAGGTCCTCAAAATTCTATTATGTGCTTAAAAATTATATTATATTATTGTAAAGTTGATGATTTAAAATCTAAAAATGATGATTATTTAACTCCTTATCAATTAGCATATAAAAATGGATTTTATCAATTAAGTAAAATATTAAAAGATTATGAAAAAAATTTTGACAATCAAATATACAAAGAATCTTTTTATGAAGAATCAAAAGACTATTTAAAACAAAATCATAATGATTTAGCTATCAGAACATTAAATTATTTTAATAAAGGATTATATGAAAAATGTATTGTATATTTGAAAAACTGTCAATATTATCAATATTATAATGAACCAGGTTATGATGATAGTAAAATTGATAATTCTTCTCTAGAATGGAATTACCTTTTAATTCGGCATAAAATACTTTTAAATTCAGAAAAAAAAAATAATAATTATTTCTCAAACAAAAAAAAAAAAATAAAAGACCTTGATTCTAAAAAAAATAAAGAATATCAAAATAATAATTCTTTCTTTCCAAATCAAGAAGAATTTAAAAATTTTTTTGATAAAAATTTATATAATTTTAATATATGGAATTCCAATAAAGACATTAATAATGAAGAAATAAACGATAAATTGGCAAAAAGGTATTTGTTACTTTATAATAAAGTAGTCTTTTATTTAAAAAGTGGTGATTTTGATTCTATTTTTTCAACAATATATTTATATATAACAAATGAATTTCCAAATGATGAAAAAAAATATTATCAATGGATAATTTATGTAAGCTCAACATTAATGTTAATTGAAATTTTTATTTATATTGATTATAATGAAATTGCTGAAATGTTTTTAGAATCTTTTGATATATTTATAAATACAAAAAAGAAAGTCTATTTCTCTCTTTCTTATTCTGAGAATGAAAGAAAAATTTTTGAATATTTAAATGATAATGAAATTATGAATCAATTTTCAAAATATTGGATTGAAGTTTTATGTTATAATAATCTATTAAAAATGATGATAAATATTAAAAACTCAAAAAATTTCTCCATACAATATAAAAGACTTATTAAAGAATGTCAATATATAAATGAATTAAACATTTTTAGAAGATTAAAAATGTTATATATATGTTTAAAAATACAAAAAAATTATTATTTAAATTATCAAAAATGTTTTAAATATTTACAATTATTACAAGAAAAAGATATGGATATTTTTTATCATAATTCATTAGGAATTATAAATTTAAAATTGAAAAATTTTTTTATAGCAGAATTTCATTTTAGACAAGCTATAAGTATTTATAAAAATGCCCTTACCATAAAAGGAAAAAATTTTGATTTTAGAATAAATTATGTTTGTTCAATAGAATTTAATATAGCTCTTAATTATTTTTATCAAGGAAAATATATAGAAGCAAGAGATATTTTATTAAAATTATCAAAAATTAGTCTTATGAAAAATAATTACAAAACATGGTTTAGATTAGGATTATGTTCTAAAGAAATAGAATTGAGTAAACATTTAAATAATTCAAATAAAATTATTAATTCTTCAAATATAAATATTATTAAAGGTTATACACAAGAAGAAAATAATGAAATTAAAGCAGAGAAAGATTGCATTAGTATTGATTTTGAAAATGACAATGAAAATAAAGATTCAAAAGATGAGGATTCAAATGATGAATTATATAAAGACTTTTTAAAAGACTATAAAAATAATTATGAATCTGAAGAAGATACATCTTTTAAAAAAAATAATTATTCTATAAAAAGAATAATTTTAAGATGCACACATAATGCCAATAATCCTTTTAAAACTTCTATTTATTTAAATGAATCTATTAATTCATTTAAAAGAGTTATTTTTCTTTCAAAAAAAAATTTAAAGAAACAAGAATCCATTAAAAATTTAATTGAAATATATTATAATAGAATTCCAAAAGATAAAGGTGATAAGGAATTTCCTTTAAATTATAAATTAAGAATTAATATTAATATTTTATGTGAAACTTATTTAAATCTAATTTTTTGTTTTTCTTTAAGAGAAGAATGGAATGAAATTATAATTACAATAAAAGAATTCAGGAAAAGAAATTTGATAATTTCAGAAGATATTCATATAAGAATTGAACAATATGAAATTGAAGCATATATAAATTTAAAATATTATGATAAAGCCAAAAATTGTATTAAAAATAGTTTAGACAAACATAAAGAAATGATTCAAAATTTAAATCTTAATTATTATTCAAAAAGAAATAATGAATTTATAAAAGAAATTTATTATAAAATAAATTTATTTTATGGATTAGCTTTAATAAATATAAAATTCAGGAATTTTAAAGAAGCTGAAGCAAATATAATGAAAATTTTTAATTTATTTTCAAAAAAAAATGATTTACCTAATTATTTTATTGATTTAATTATATATATAAATTTAATAAAATTAGGAGAACCAAATATACAAAAAAAAGATAATATTAGATTTAAAAATAATATTTTAAATATGATAAAAATAAGAAGAACTAATATAAAAAAAAAAATAAATGATTATTAATTAATTTTTTAATTATTTATAAAATAATTTTCAATAAATGTCTATTATTCAAAAATGGATTTCGAGCTAAATAAATATTGAAAATGTAAAAATTAAAGAAGTGAAGAAAATTTAATTTTAAAAATTAAATAAAAATTCTTGATTTTTCATAATATAAAAACATTAAAAAAGAAAATTGAATTGAAATTCAAAAGTAAAAAATCATCTAATGGAATATTTTATTTAGAAAAAAACCTTATATAAATTAATTAATACTTAAATTATAATTTTTATTTGGGTGAGTTTAACGTTTTAAAAAGCAATAACTTTTTTTTATATAATACATTGTTTCAAACATTAATAATCACAAAATAAAAAAATACTTTTGAATAAAGTATTTTTATTTAACTAAATTCATTAAATTTAATTTTGAGTATCAATAATTTTAGAGTTTTTAATATCTTTAATAGTAGTTTCTAAATTTTTCATTGTCATTTCATAACCATAATCTAAATCTTTTTTCATTGAATTTTGATCGTCATCAATGTTCGAAATAATTAAATTGTTATTTAGATTATCAAAAGGAAAAATATCAAAATCATTAAAAAGAGGGAAAACAATATATGAATTATTTTCTTCATTATTAAATTTAATTGTTGAAGAAAAATTTTTTTTATCAGATAAAAATATACTTTTTTTCTTATTCAAAAAATTCACAGGCGATTCTAAATTATTTTCAAGATAAATTTTTTTAAAATTATTATCTGAATTATTTTTATTAAATTTAGATGATTTAAAATATTTTTGAATGAAGTTTATTTTATATAATTCATTATTTTTATAATTAGAAGATATTAAAGGATGAATTTTAAAACTATAACTTATATTATCTTCATCATCATAATCATCATTAAGAATACTCATATTTGAAATAGTTTTTTCTTTTGATTTATGATTTGAAAATATTTGAAATGTATTTGTGCCCTTTTTTGAATTATTCTGAGTTAAAATGTTTTTATTCTTTAAGGTTTTTGGTTTTTTGAAAAGATTTGAAGAAACTTTATTAATATATTTTTCCCTTTGTTCTGGATTGTTAAGAATATTTGTTATATCTTTTAACATCTTTACTTTTTAAGTGATTTTTTTATTTAAATTTTAAATGTAAACAATTATTAGAAAATTCAATAATAAATAATTTAATTTAAAAAACCATTTTGAAGATGTTATTTTTTAAAAAGAAAATTAAAGTAGAATATATTCTGCAATATATCTAAAAAATTATTTTATTTTGAATATTTCTTAAATTATTTATTTTTAAGTTTTAATAATAAAAAAAGAAATCACAAGATATACAATACATTCTTCTTTATGAATTATTATTTTCACAAATTTCAAAATAATTTATTATAATTAAAAAAAAATTTTATAAAACATTCCAAAAATTTAATTAAATATCTTGAAAAAATAAATGCCTCCAAAAAAAAGTTCAAATGCAAACAATAAAAAAGCAGAGAAAAAAGTAGAAAAAATAGTAGAAGATAAGACATTTGGATTAAAAAACAAAAAAAAATCAGCAGCAGTTCAAAAATATATAAAAGGTATAGAAAACGTTACCCGTCAAAAAGTAGGTTTAGGAGTAGAAGACAAATCAAAAAAATATGCAGAAAAAGCTGAAAAAAAAAAAGCAAGACAAGAAGAAGCATTTTTAGCTTCATTATATAAGCAAATAACAGCAGTTAAAACACAAGAAGTTCCAGAAGGACAACAAGCAAAAAATATATTATGTGAAAATTTCAAAAATGGAAATTGTACTTTAGGTGATAAATGTCCTTTTAGTCATGATTTAAATATAAATTTCAATCAAGGAACATTTGATATATATACTGATTTAAGAAATGTAAAAAGTAAATTAAATGAAGAACAAGAAGTAAATAAAATAGCAGAAGAAAAAGAAAAGAAAAAAGGAAGAATACCTCAATCAAATATAGTATGTAAATATTTTTTAGAAGCAGTTAAAAAAAAAATTTATGGATGGAAATGGGAATGTCCAAATGGAGATACATGTCATTATAGACATTCATTACCAAAAGGTTATATATTAATTACTGAGAAAGATAAAGCTCAAGAAGATATGACTATTGATGAATTTATGGATTTAGAAGAACAAATTGATGAAGAAAGAGCTAGAATAAGTGAAAATGGAACTAAAGTTACTGAAGAAACTTTTAGAGAATGGAAAAAAAAAAGAGATGAGTTTAGAAAAGGAGAAAAAGATGAGCAAGAAAATGATAATATGAAAAGTAAATTAACTGGAGTTCAATTGTTTAAAAAGCAAGCTGATTTGTTTAAGGATGATGAAAATGCTGAAGATCTTAAAATTGATAATGAAGAAGATGAAAAAGATAACAATGAAAATAATAATAATATTAATGATGGAGATACAAATATAAATGATGGAAAAGAAAAAAAAGATAAAGAAATTAAAATAAATGAAGAATTATTTAATGAAGAAGATAATTTAGATGAGTTAGATAAAATTATTGATGAAGAAGATGATAAAGAAGATGATAAAAAAGATGATGATAAAGAAGATGATAAAGGAGATGATAAAAAAGATGATAAAGGAGATGATAAAGGAGATGATAAAGAAGATGATAAAGGAGATGATAAAGAAGATGATAAAGGAGATGATAAAGAAGATGATAAAGGAGATGATAAAGGAGATGATAAAGGAGATGATAATGAAGAAGATGAAAAAGAATAATATTTTGATTTTATTTTTTTCAATTTATTCTAATTTATTAAAAAATTTTTTTGACACACATTAAATTTTATATATTATGTTAAAAAAATTAATTTTATTTTTAATAGAAAAATAAAAATAAAAAAAAATGAAAGATTCATCATTATCAGTATCATTAAATGTAAACGCAGATTTAACAGAAAAGCAAAACTTAATAAAAGCAACAATAATAAATAATAATTATGATAAAAATTTATTTTTCTCATATTGTATAAAATAGAGAAGGAAGTAAAGGAGATGATTTATCAAATTGGTCAATAGAAGAATTAAAAGAAGTAATTAAGTCAGTAATAAAAGAACAAAAAAAAAAATTTATAGCACAAAATTCAAAAATAAAAGAATATAAAGATAAACAAAATATGGTAGAATCAATATAATTAAATATGGGTAAAATTCAACGTCAAAAATCTAATGATTATCAATCTTTATCTTATATTCAAGAAATTAAATGTAAATTATTAGAAAAAATTATAATAAATGATAAAAATATAAAAGTTACTATTAGAAGT
>JAEEGK010011188.1_pt1 | contig 20544 bp, 12 predicted proteins | sample 8958771 | NCBI WGS metagenome assembly JAEEGK01 (sample SAMN16246547, study PRJNA631951) | gut metagenome | biome: gut microbiome; feature: rumen; material: SC-attached | host: Bos | place: Iran: Karaj | collected 2018-10
GTCCTCGTCTGGCGCAACGCCCACGACCGTCCCGGCCACTTCTTTGCCCCCTACCCCGGCCAGCAGTCGGCCTCCGACTTCGTCAATTTCTACAACCTGAAGCCGACGCTCTTCCTGCACGACCTTAATGGGCTGTATCTGCAGCCTTAATCACAGCGGACGACCACTGTTTTCAGCCAGTCTCGGAGAATTCCGCGATATTGATTCTGCGAGTCAGCAATCAGGAGAAGGATAAGGCTACCGTCGGCAAGGCGGCGTGCAACGCATAGACCCTCATAGTTAGCGAAGTTGCGGCGAAAGAGGTTTATGCGCGTCCGGAATGTGTAGAGGTGTGTTTTTGAGAGCACTTGTGCCGATGAGGGGCTTACGATGTATAGACGACACTCCACGTATGAACCTATCTTCAGCGGCGTCACACGCATTGTACGTTCAAGAGCTAAGAGGCGACCATCACCAATAGCGCAGAGTTCGCTTACACCGTTGAGCAGAGTACCCTTGCGTTTCACTGGTACCTGATTGATTACATAATCATATTGCTGAGTCATCTGGCCATTGTCATCGAAGGCTGTCAGGTGAAGAATACTATCGCCCTTGGCTGGCCGTTCGCTGATAGTATAGTAGCGGTGTGTTTCGCCATCGTAGCATAGTGACTCGAGACCATAATTACTGCTGAGCCGGCTAAACGAAGTCGGCACCTGCAGACGGCGCCCTGTCTGCTGACCTTTAACGGTGTACTCGATAATCTGGTTGTCGGTTTCACCGCTAATAAATAATGTATGAGAATAAGGATTCCATGCAATGCCTTCTTGGTCGCGTGAAGGCCGGTCACTAGAAAAGAATCCTTCGTTAGTAACGCTGTTTATGCGCCCCCTTATGGTGTCGATATCAATATGAAAGATGTAGAAGCCATCGGCCGTCTTGTCGCTGACAACCGCATAGCGGTCGTTGCCAATAGGGGTAATACCGCTATAATTCCCAGCGGGAATATCCTTTGGGAACTTCTGCTGCTTATTAGCTCTCAGCAGCTGGGCAGAAACAGATAGTGGCACCGCGCAAAGCAGTGCCACTATAAGGTTCTTATTCATCGTCATTTACGCAAAGGCTTGATAGCGAAAGTGAAGTCCTTGTCGCCATAGCTGATACGATACTCGTCGAGTGGCCAGGCTCCCCAGCTGTTGACGCAACCCAGACCGAACTGGCGCTGCTGGATGAACACCTGTGTCTTGCCGGCAGGGACGAGGTCGCCAGAGTGATGTCCCCAAGCCTTGTCTTTGTTCATGCCGTCGTCCAACTGATCCATGGTGTAAGGCATGGCACTTGCCTCCATCGGAGCGTTAGAGTAGAACTCCAAGCCGCTGCCGTCAGCATTGAGCACACGGAACCAGCGCACATCGGTGTGGTTGCCCGACTCCTGCGGACGAACGTACTCGAAATACTCATCCTGTACCTTATTATTATATACCCCGATGAACTCACTTGAGTTGCGGTCACAATAGTTCTCAATGGGGCCACGGCCGTAATACTCTATACGGTCATACTGCTTAGGCATCTGCAGCTGCATGCCGTAGCGGAACATGTTGCTGATTCTGGCCTCCTTGTCGGTAGAGAGCTGTTCGCGGATGATTACCTCGCCCTCGTTGGTCAGCGTGTAGGTCATAGTGAGGGTAGCCTTCTGGTCGGGCATATCAAAGTTGGCAACGATGGAATTGCCGTTCACATTACAGCTCTTAAGGCGCATCTGCGGATTCTTCCAAGTCTGGAAACGACGCTGCAGGCCTGCACCATAGTCATTGTCAGTAGGAGCACGCCAGAACTCGGGCTTAATGCTCTCACGGAACTGGAGCATGCGCTGGCCGTCGACATTCAAGTAGTCAATAAGTCCCGAACGCTTACCTACAGAGAAATCAGTACCGTTAGCCATCAGTTTAATGTAGGTGTTAGTCTCCTCCTTTGTGACATTGGTACCTTCTGCCGTCTTCAGTTCCGGGAACTTATACTCGTTCAGGGCAAACTGCTGACGGGCGAGCACCTGACCCTTATCGATGAGGGGTGCGCCGTTCTTCGACTTGAACTGGAAGATGACGAACACCTCGCTATCCTCGCCATGATGGCCGAGCACGCGCTCAACGGTCTGCTTCAGCTGCTCGTCGGTGATGAGCTTGCGCTGCTGGGGCTGAATGCCGCTGATGTCAATCTTGCCACCGTGACCGAAGGTCATGCCTGCCGGACGGCCGGGATTGTCGTGGTGATGGTCGCCGGCACCACCTACGAACCACTCGAGCTCCAGGTCGTCGAGCGTCTTGAAGAAGTTCTCGTTGTAGACCTCGAACTTACCGTCCTTCAGGCCCTTGTCGGTCACCCAGATGTTCTGGTAGTAGTAGCCCACCTCGTAGGCGTGGGGGTTCAGCCGACGGTCGGGGGCGATGATGCCGTTGCAGTTGAAGTTATAGTCGCTGGCGGGATATTCGCCGTAGTCGCCACCATAGGTGAAGATGGTGCGTCCGGTGATGGGGCTCTTGTCGCGCATACCTTGGTCGACGAAGTCCCAGATGTAGCCGCCCTGATACTTCGGCTCCTTGCGAATCATGTCCCAATACTCCTTGAAGCCGCCCATCGAGTTACCCATAGCGTGGGCATACTCACACTGGATGAGCGGACGGGGGTTGTTACCCTTGCAGTAGCGCTCGCACCAGTTGTAGTCGGCATACATGGGGCAGGTGATGTCGGTGTAGCCGCCCTCATAGGGAGCACGCTCGTACTGCACGGGGCGCGTCTTATCGTAGCCCTTGATCCAGGTGTAGCACTTCTCGAAGTTGGGGCCGAAGCCGGCCTCGTTGCCGAGCGACCAGACGATGATGCTGGGGTGGTTCTTGAACGACTTCACGTTTGCCTCGTTACGCTCTAAGTGCATCTTCTCGAAGTCGGCGCGCTTGGCCAGCGTTTCGTCGCCATAGCCCATACCGTGGCTCTCGAGGTTGGCCTCGGCGGTTAGATAGATACCGTATTCGTCGCAGAGGTCGTACCAGCGCGGATCATCAGGATAATGGCAGGTGCGCACGGCGTTGATGTTCAGCTGCTTCATGATCTTGATGTCCTGAATCATGCGCTCCATCGAGACGATATAGCCGCCGTCGGGGTCCAGCTCGTGGCGGTCGGCACCTTTTATTAAGATTGGTTGGCCGTTGACCAGCAGCTGTCCACCCTTGATTTCTATGTGACGGAAGCCAACACGCAGAGGAACGACCTCAAGCACATCGTTGCCCTTCTTCAAGGTGACATAGAGATTATAGAGTGTCGGAATCTCTGCCGACCATGGCTTCACATCGGCAACGCTCACCTCTTTACCGCTGGCATCCGTCAGAAGTTCCACCACCGTTGTACCCTTGGGAGCCTTCACTTTGACGTCAAGTATACCCTCTCCGTTGAAATAATCCTGTGTGACGGTGATATCCTCTATATGTGCCTTCGGACGGGCATACAGATACACCTCGCGGGCAATACCCGTGAAGCGCCAGAAGTCCTGGTCCTCCAACCATGAGCCGTCGCACCAGCGCATCACTTGCATGGCAATCAAGTTCTGGCCTTTCTTCAGGTATTTGGTAATGTTGAACTCGGCAGCTATCTTCGAGTCCTCCGAGTAGCCCACGTACTTACCGTTGACCCATACGACGAGGTTGCTCGTCGCCGAGCCTACGTGGAAGTAAACCTCCTGTCCATTCCAATCGGAGGGAAGGTCGAACGTTCGACGGTAAGAGCCTGTATAGTTGTTGGTCTCGCCAATGAACGGCGGGTTGTTGTCAAACGTCGTACACCAGGCATAGCCGGCATTCTTGTAGGTCTTGTCGCCGTAGCCCTCAATCTCAAAGAGTCCGGGCACGGGGAAGTCCACCCACTTCGAGTCGTCGTACTTCACGGCGAAAAAGTCCTTCGGGGCCTTGTCGTGGTCCTTCACGAAGTTGAACTTCCACTTGCCCTCCATCGAGAGGTAACGGCTCGACTTTGTTTTGTCATTCACTTTTGCCTTGTCGGCATCCTCGAAGGCAAAAAATGCGGCACGACGTGCCTCACGGTTCACTTGGTTCACTGCCGGGTCTTTCCACACCGGCGTCTTCTGTGCATAAACGGCTACGGAGGCCAGACACAATACTGTTAAGAGTAGTTTCTTCATCGTTTTATTTGTTATTAGTGTATTTTCGGCTTCAAAGTTACGGAAAAAAAATGAAAGCAGCAAATAATATGCATAAAAAAAGGAGCCCCCGTCGCTACGGAGGCTTCCTTTAACAACAATAACTTAAAACTTACTCCTCTACGGCTGCCTGTGCGGCGGCGAGGCGTGCGATGGGCACACGGAACGGAGAGCAGCTGGCGTAGTTCATGCCAATCTTGGCGCAGAACTTCACGGAGCTAGGCTCACCACCATGCTCGCCACAGATACCGCAGCGGAGGTCGGGACGCACCTCGCGGCCTTCCTTCACGGCAAACTTGATGAGACGGCCGACACCCTTCTGGTCGAGCACCTGGAACGGGTCAACTTTCAGAATCTTCTTGTCCAGATAGACGGGCAGGAAGCTGGCAATGTCGTCGCGGCTGTAGCCGAAGGTCATCTGCGTCAGGTCGTTGGTACCGAATGAGAAGTACTGAGCCTCCTCAGCAATGCGGTCGGCGGTCAGGGCGGCACGAGGAATCTCAATCATCGTACCGATCTCGAACTCAACCTCCATACCATACTCCTGGAACACTTCCTTAGCAGCGTACTGGATAACTTCCTTCTGCTGCTTCAGCTCGTGCATCGTACCAATCAGCGGAACCATGATCTCGGGCATCGGGTTCTTGCCTTCCTTCTTCAGCTCGCAGGCTGCACTCAGGATAGCCTTGGTCTGCATAGCGGTGATTTCGGGGAAGGTGATACCCAGACGGCAACCACGGTGGCCGAGCATCGGGTTGTTCTCAGCGAGAGAAGCTACGCGGCGCTGGATAGCCTCCAGAGAGACGCCCATCTCGTCGGCCATGGTCTGCTGACCAGCCAGATCGTGGGGAACGAACTCGTGGAGTGGGGGATCGAGCAGACGGATGTTGACGGGCAGGCCGTCCATAGCCTCGAGGATGCCCTTGAAGTCAGCCTTCTGGTAAGGCAGCAACTTAGCGAGAGCCTTCTCACGTCCGGCAACGCTGTCGCTCAGAATCATCTCACGCATAGCGATGATCTTCTTATCCTCGAAGAACATATGCTCAGTACGTGTCAGACCGATACCCTTGGCACCGAAGGCGCGAGCCACCTGTGCATCGTGTGGCGTGTCGGCATTGGTGCGCACCTGCAGCTTGGTGTACTTGTCGCAGAGGTCCATCAGCTCCTTGAAGTCGCCAGAGAGCTCAGCAGCCTTCGTGGGCACCTCGCCAGCGTAGACCTGACCTGTGGTACCGTTCAGAGAAATATAGTCACCCTCCTTATATACGTTGCCGTCAATCTCGACAGTCTTGTCTTTATAGCTGACGTTCAGCGAACCAACGCCCGAGACGCAGCACTTACCCATACCACGGGCCACAACGGCAGCGTGAGAGGTCATACCGCCACGAGCGGTCAGGATACCCTCAGCAGCAGCCATACCGGCGAGGTCCTCGGGAGAGGTCTCGATGCGGACGAGCACCACCTTATGGCCGTCCTCATGCCAAGCCTTGGCATCGTCGGCGTGGAACACAATCTGACCGCAGGCAGCACCCGGGCTGGCGGGCAGACCCTGAGCGATGACCTTGGCCTGTGTCAGGGCCTTCTTGTCGAAGATGGGGTGCAGCAACTCGTCGAGTTTCTGGGGCTCACAGCGCATGATGGCGGTCTTCTCGTCGATCATGCCCTCGTGCAGCAGGTCGATGGCGATCTTCACCATGGCAGCACCTGTGCGCTTACCGTTACGGGTCTGCAGGAACCACAGCTTGCCCTCCTGGACGGTGAACTCCATATCCTGCATATCGTGATAGTGGTGCTCCAGCTTGTCCTGGATGCCGTTCAGCTCAGCATAGATCTCAGGCATGGCCTCCTCCATCGAGGGATACTTGGCAACGCGCTCCTCCTCGCTGATGCCGGCACGCTCAGCCCAGCGCTGAGAGCCGATCTTCGTAATCTGCTGCGGCGTGCGGATACCAGCCACAACGTCCTCGCCCTGTGCGTTGACAAGGTACTCACCGTTGAACAGGTTCTCACCGTTGGCAGCGTCGCGGCTGAAGCATACACCAGTAGCGGACGTGTCGCCCATATTACCGAACACCATAGCCATCACACTGACGGCTGTACCCCACTCGTCGGGGATGCCTTCCATCTTGCGGTAGAGGATGGCGCGCTCGTTCATCCAGCTGCGGAACACGGCGCAGATGGCGCCCCAGAGCTGCTCAATCGGGTCGTTGGGGAAGTCCTTGCCCGTGCGCTCCTTGATGGCAGCCTTGAACAGCTGAACCAGCTTCTTCAGCTCGTCGACGCTCAGGTCCTTATCTAATTTCACGCCACGCTCGGCCTTCACCTTCTCGATAATCTCCTCGAACGGGTCGATGTCGGTCTTGTTGACGGGCTTCATCTCGAGCACCACGTCGCCATACATCTGCACGAAGCGGCGGTAGCTATCGTAAACGAAGTGGGGGTTGTTGGTCTTCTTCACCATGCCCTCGGCCACCTCGTCGTTCAGACCGAGGTTCAGGATGGTGTCCATCATGCCGGGCATAGAAGCGCGGGCACCCGAGCGTACCGATACCAACAGGGGATTCTCCTTGTCGCCGAACTTCGAGTTCATCAGCACCTCAATGTGCTTCACGGCTGCCATCACGTCGTCGTTCAGCAACTCCATAATCTTCTGCTGACCCACCTGATAGTACTCGTTGCAGCAGTCGGTGGTGATGGTGAAGCCCGGGGGAACGGGCACTCCGATGAGGTTCATCTCGGCCAGGTTAGCACCCTTGCCGCCAAGTTCCTCACGCATCTTTGCATTACCTTCGGCCTTACCGTTGCCGAAGAGGTAAACTCTCTTTTGACTCATACGTTTTAGTTTTGATGTTTATTACGTTAACAATATTGTTTTATGCACAATCTCGTTTTAATCGTGCAAAGATACATCTTTTTTTGCACATTCCAAAAGAAAACGGGCAGATTTTTTATTCCGCCCGCCGTTTTTAGGTTTTTTAAGCAAAGCGGACTAAGCTTAATGACGTTTGTCCAAAGAGACTATTATTTACCCCAAGCACAAGGTTCCGACTGCCCATCTCCATCCTTATAGACTCTGAAATAGCCCACCTTCATTACGCCATTATTAGGGTCATAGCCTTTATCTAGCATTAAGAAAGATGAATAAACATTCTTCAAACCATCTGCCGTTACCTCACCGGATATCACTTTAGCGCTTTTCGTGTATATACCCTTATTCTCTCCTTCTTCAATAAAATAGACTGTAAAGCAATTTCCAGCGCCACTGATAAAAGCCCCTATACAAGAGCCCTGTTCAGCCTTTCCTTGAAAATAGTGTTCGTAATTTAGAGTATTGTTGGAGTCATCGAAATTGGTAAACTTTATAATATCTATACCATATTTATATCCTTTTGCAAAAGTACCGTCTTCACAGAAAACACATTCAAAAGGATTAATTTTGAATACGCCTTCAACCTTTGGTGGTTGTTTGCCATCATAAATAGGCATGTACTTCTCCATCTTTTTCCTCAAATCATTAGGCACTACAGTTTCAAGTCGTGTATCTTCTTGAATGTTTTCACGTAGTACGGGACGTATACTCATACCCAAATAACGAGTATAATCTAAATACTCTTGGGTGTCATCATAGCAACACAGACCTGGAGCATAACCCTCAGAGGACAATGTCGATACTGAATAGTAGCCTACACTTCCCGAATTATACCAATTCTCTTTGGCTTTATGACCAGCTAACGGCAGAAAAATGTAATTCCCATTTGGGCCAGTTACGCGGAAAACCTTTTTGCCATTAAGAGTTTCTAACGTCCATTTGCAACGTTCCTTCAACTCATCCATTTCAGCTTTAGTGGGCGTACGCCATTCCATACCCATGTTAATATAGGCCGCATCATCCATAAGATCAAGGGTCATCTTGTCATCAACGCTATTATACTTAGTTATCGTTGATTCTGAACCATTACAATAAGCATAATCTGCCCAACTATAGGAGTTTTTTTCTTTCGTCTCGCCCCATGCATAATATCCACCATACTCTTCTGGACTAATGGCTCCCACATTCACCTTTGACCATTTCACACTTAGACCAAGGTCGACAGCAGTATTGTCAGCCTCTACAACTGTTACATTCACCGTTGCCGTCTCACCCGTTTCCGAATCGTTGACAGTTATATTGCATGTTCCTGCGCCCACTGCAAGCACCTTAATGGTGTTCGTAGTCTTGTCTAATGAGAATGTCGCTACACTTGCATCATTGGTTGCCACCAAATACTGTGCGCCACTGCTGGATGTAATCACGACATCTCCAGTTTCTCCCACTTTCAAATCCAATGAGTAAACGGAAAGTTTCAGCAGGTCTACATTCTGCGTCACTGTTACCTTTATCGACACCTGCTGTAAGCTCTGAACGTCGGTCACAGTAATGGTCGTCAGACCCAAGCCAACAGCATTCACGTTGACGCATTTTCCCTTTTCACCTGTTTCCAGACTGACCCAGTCGGATATATCGGCCGTTGCTACTGATTCATCGTCGCTCTTTACGGTATAGCTGCCACTACCCGAGATGATGTTGATGCCTGTTTTCTGACGTGCCTTCAGGTTCAGGGGAGCTGTGCTCTCTAAAACCAAGTTGGGCACCGACTGCTGGCTTCCACTGATAACGGGTCGGACAGAGAGACCTATACAACGGTAATAGAACACCTCATATGATCCCGTGTTTCGGAATAATAAATTACATGCATAATTAGGATCCTCAGGATCTCTTGTTGAAGACCAATACCCCCCAAGAGAACCGACATTAGGTCTGTTTGCTTGAATAATTCCAGATGCCGGTAAAAAGATACTATTTCCATTGGGGCCAACCAACTCATATCCTTTTATCCCATTTGAAGCAATATATTTAAATTTAGTGTTGTTAACTAATTCTTGTTGCTGTTCATATGTTGGCATACGCCAATCTCCTCCCCATTTAACATGAGCTATGTCATACTGGGTGCCAGCAATATCCATCCCTAATTCCTTACAAGTATTAATAGAACCCTCACAATATAAATAATCACTCCATTCGTAACTGTCCTTTTCTACTATTTCACCCCACGAATAGTAGCCGCCATATTCTTCTGGCTTGGTTGCCCCTACATTGCAGCTTGCCCACAACGTACCACTGGGAAGTCCGAGGTCAATAGCTTCAGCAGAAGTATCAGGTAGCGGCGTGTTGTCAATGACTGTCACTTCTCTCGTCTTCTTTTGCCCACTATTAGTGTCGATTACGGTGATAATGGCAGTGCCAACACCCACACCGCTGACATCGACGTAGTTGTCCCTTAGCGTGGCTGTTGCCACTGCCTCTTTGCTGCTTTCAACGGCATAGCTGCCGCTGCCTGATAATATCATGAACGTGAGACCAGCGTTGACATTCATGGTAATAGGGTCGTAGGTCGACAACTGCAGGTTGTCATAGGTTGGCAGCTGGCCTCCGCTGCCACAGAAAACAGGACGGACCAAGAAGCCTCTGACGCGTGAATCAGTTCCACATTGGGTATGGCCTGCATCAACCGTCAATTTGTATGCAAGGTCAGGTTTGTCGGCTACTTGCGTAGACGACCAATAGTTGGCCCATCCCTCCTGAACGAAGTCGTCGGCACGGTATCCTGTAAAAGGAAGGAAGATTGAATTGTCGTTTGTCAGGCTTTTATAAACGCGCCCATTCTCACCGTTCAGGGATGTTTTGTAATTGGTTGTGTATTCCAGCAATTCTTTAAATTCTTCGTATGTGGGCATGCGCCAGTTTTCGCCCCAGTTAGCAGTGGCTGCATCGTCTTCAGGGTCAAGTATGGTCTTGTTGTCCACTATTCCCATTCCAAGCTCAGCAACCCAAGAAGCTGAACAGTACTTTGTAAAATTGTCCCACTTGTAGGAATCCCAGTCGAACAAGCGTCCGTCATTGACATCTGAGCCGTAACCTACAATCTCTCCCCAGGCGAAGTAGAGCCCGCCATTCTCTGGACTCGCAGCTCCCACATTTTTGTTAGCCCACAGCGTGCCGCTGGGCAAACCAAGATCGACAGCCGCGGCGGGAATGTCAACAGGAGTAGAGTCCGTGACGGTTACCGTGAAGCTGGCGGTCTGTCCTGTCTTGTTGTCGGTAACAGTGATTGTGGCCGTACCAGCCGAAAGAGCTTCTACTGATACAAATTCCCCGACGATAGATGCTGTTGCCACTTGAGGGTCGCTACTCTCTGAAGCGTAATCGCCATTACCAAAGATTCTGCTATTTACACTTTCACCTATCTCCAAATCAACGTTTCCAATAATGGCAACCGTAAGTTTAGTCCAGACAGTCACTGTTATAGCAGTTGACTGGGTGCTTTTGGTGTCGGTAATTGTGATAAAGGTTTTTCCGGGGCTGAGGGCGTCAATAATAACTTTGTTCCCCTCCAGCCTAACAGAGGCAACTGTCTCCTTGCTGTTATCAATATCATAAACACCGTTACCTGAAGTTATTTCTACAATTCCTTGGTCACCAGGCGACAGAGCAACAGCATCTGTAGAGAGAGTAAGATTTAAAACTACACCATATTTTATATATTGATTTAAACCATAATTATAGTTTTCCCCGTCGTAAGTATAAGCTCTAAAGTAGTATATTTGGTTAGGGGCAAGTTCGGTCAATCTACCATTAAACTGTACGTTATCTTTATTGCCCGATTCCTTAATTACCTTGTATTTAACATGAGTTGCCTGCTTTGGAGATGTAAATAATGCATTGGTGTCATACTCAAAGCCATAAGTCAGGACTTTAGGGTCAAGCGTTGTTGTATAGCCAACAACTTCAACATATTTATTAGCCTCATAACTACTTGTAACTGTTTTGTTGTCAACAGGTTCGGTATAGGGTGGATATAAGAACAGTTTGAGCGCTTCAGGATCATTATCTGGGTAAATCCTAAGATTAGCAATGAATTGCCGCCCATCTTCATCCATATTATCATGTCTTTCTTCTTCAGACAGCGTGCTACACGCTTGGGGGAGGGACATTCCATTTAACATGCTATTGAACAAATGATATCCTGCTTTCTTGCCCTCTTCATTTGATTCATCATATCCAATATAAACACCTAAATTCCGCTTGGTTAATTGTTCTGCGAAAGAAAACGAATGCTCACCCTCATTTTCACCCATAAGAGATTGACACGCTGTATTGAACATAATGGAATTCGGGTTAGTGAAAGTTCCTGCGGCAATATTACTAAAGAAATACTCGGATAATGATGGGTGACCTACGTGATACCATATATCATTCTTTTTTTCTGAAGTAAAACCTATTGCTATTTCCAGGTCAGTAGCATCGTTGTAATTATGGTTATTACGCCATGTATGAATGGTTTGATAAGCATTCACCCAATCAATGGCATTATCTTTTGGTATTTCTATTAGTACATCTGATGTAACTATGCTATGCCCTTTAAGACCATAATTTCCCCATTCATTATTTTCTTCATCAAGATAACGCTTATCACCATATGAGCCGTGTGTTATTAAAAAAATAATATCATAATCATATATATTCAGATGCTCAGCATTGGTAGGTGTTGAACATTTGTCATAAAAGAAATCCACATCTGGATCTGTCACGTAGTCTGCCCTGAATCCACATTTTTCAAATGCCTCTTTTAAAGGCGCATAATAATCTGTTATATAAGATTCTCTATTTTCATCATAGTTTTGTTGATTTGCAATAACTGCCTTTATTCCAGTGTAACGTTCCCCAACAGTGTTTCTCATTTTGTCAATCAAAGCTCTTGCTTGTTCAGAAGCATCCCTAACGGCTGCATCTTCGATGCTGGTATCATGATTGTAATGGAAAGAATACACCTCTCCCTCGGCAATTGAGACATACAGCTGATGGCCGTCACTCCAAGCACCTGCTACTCCCTCAGCATTTTTAATCTCGTCAATTCTACTCTCAACATCGGCTATCGTTTCACAATCGTTAATAACAGAGAAAACTACTGGCATTGCCGAAACAAAGTTCTGCTCTGCCTTTTCCTCATCTATCTTGGTAAAAGTGACACTATCGACATCTTCGAGGCTGTAGACGTATTTGTTGTGAATAGTCGTTACATGCTGGTAATCATAGTCAGCATGCTGCACACCGTCGGCATCCAACATGGAAGTAGAAATCTCCGTCACATTCTTCAAATAGAACTTACGGATTGTACCATCCTTAAAATACACATTCATATAGTCCTGCCCCATCATCGGAAGGGTAATAAGGGCCAGCGTGAGGGCCAATATGTTTTTGAAGAGTCTTATTTTCATCGCTTCGTGATTTTATAGGTTACATCATTGGCTTTCACAACGTAGACGCCGGCTGGGAGATGAGAGACGGAGACGACGACCTCAGGCTGGGTGCCGCTGTCGATGGTGCGCAGCAGCTGGCCTGCAACATTATAAAGGTAAATGGCGGTGCCGGGCTTCAGGCCCGTTAGGGTGAGTGACTCGCCGTCTTTTGAGAAGGCAGCACGAACGGCCTTGGTCTCATCTACTCCGTTGGCAGCCGACTCGTAGGTGTAGCGGCGTACCTTTTCCAAGGGCAGCGTCACTGTCGACTTTGCCGACGTGATAATCAGGTTTCCGTCACTGTAGGTTGTTCGGGGCTCATCGGCCAGACTGATGGTCAGCACCTGACCGTCGGCCTGCCACACTTTGAGCACGCGGTCGTCGGCATGAGCTGCCACCGAGGCGGTCAATGCCAGCAAAAACACAAGTTGCTTGATGTAATACTTCATAGTTGTTTGGGTTTTAGTATGTTTTCAATTATTGGTAACTAATCGTTTGCAAATATACAACATTCTATCGGAACTGCCAAACTTTTACAACAGAAATATTCACATCTTACGATTTTCGGTAGGTAAGAAAAAGGAAATCCCCAGAAGCGAGGGCCTCTGGGGATTACTTATGAATTCAAGCGATAAGATTACTTGGCGTAGAGAGCGACGATGGTCTCGTACTTCTCCTGCTTACCAGAGGTCTGCTTGGGCTCGCCAACCTGCTTGCCATACTCGTAAGCCTGCTCGAAGGTAAGCTTGCCGTCCTCGAAGTCCTTGCCGATGCCGCTGTCGAAGCTGGCGTAGCGGGCCTTCTTCATGGCGGGCAGCTCGGAGTTCTCGAGGATGTCGGCAGCGTTCAACAGAGCGCGGGCCATAGCGTCCATACCGCTGATGTGAGCGATGAACAGATCCTCGAGGTCGGTCGAGTTACGACGGACCTTGGCGTCGAAGTTGGTACCGCCGTCCTTGAAGCCACCGTTGCGGATAATCTCCAGCATGGCCTGGGTCAGCTCGAAGTTGTCGATGGGGAACTGGTCGGTGTCCCAGCCGTTCTGAGCATCGCCGCGGTTGGCATCGATTGAGCCAAGCATACCGGCATCGACGGCGCAAGCCAGCTCGTGCTCGAAGGTGTGGCCAGCCAGCGTGGCGTGGTTCACCTCGATGTTCACCTTGAAGTCCTTATCAAGACCATGGGCACGGAGGAATCCGATGACGGTCTCTGTGTCGACATCGTACTGGTGCTTGGAAGGCTCCATCGGCTTCGGCTCGATGAGGAACGTGCCCTTGAAGCCCTTCGAGCGTGCATAGTCGCGGGCCATTGTCAGCATCATGGCCATGTGCTCCTTCTCGCGCTTCTGGTCGGTGTTGAGCAGGCTCATATAGCCCTCGCGGCCACCCCAGAACACATAGTTGGTACCGCCGAGCTTGATGGTGGCATCGATAGAGTTCTTAATCTGGACGATGGCACGGGCCACAACGTCGAAGTCGGGGTTGGTGGAGGCACCATTGGCATAACGCTTGTTGCCGAACACGTTGGCCGTACCCCAGAGCAGCTTGATGTTGGGGAACTGCTTCATCTTCTCCAGTGCATAGTCGGTGATGGCCTTCATACGGGCCTCATACTCGTCGATGGTGTCAGCCTCTTCAACAAGGTCGATATCGTGGAAGCAGAAGTACTCGATGCCGAGCTTGTCCATAATCTCGAAACCAGCGTCCATCTTGTCCTTGGCGCGCTGAACGGGATCAGCAGCCTTGTCCCACTCATAGCTGCGGGTCTGACCGCCAAACTGGTCGGCAGAGGCGCCACCCAGCGTGTGCCACCAGGCCATAGCATACTTCAGCCAGTCCTTCATCTTCTTTCCCATCACGACCTTCTCAGGCTCGTAATAGTGGAAAGCCATTACATTCTTACTGTCCTTTCCTTCGAAAGGAATCTTACCGGTAAACGGAAAATACTCTTTTGCCATAGATGTTTAATTTTTAATTGGTTAGATTTTATTGTTTAAAGTATCTTTCCAAGCCTCATAGGCAGCCTTGTAAGCCTCGCGGTTGCTGGCATCGGGTTCAATGACCTCCAGCTTCTCCAACGTAGCAAAGGCCTCGTTGTTGTCCTTATAGATGCCCGCGCCGATACCTGCGCCCTTGGCAGCACCCACAGAGCCGTCGGTATCGTAGAGCTCGATGGTGGCACCGCTGACGCCGGCCAGCGTGTTGCGGAAGAGCGGCGAGAGGAACATATTGGCCTTGCCGGCGTGAATTTTCTGGATATCCATACCCATCTGCTGCATAATCTCCATGCCGTAGCAGAACGAGAAGACGATACCCTCCTGGGCAGCACGCACGATGTGGGCCTTCGAGTGCTTGTTGAAGTTCAGGCCGTTGATGGAGCAGCCGATCTCCTTGTTCTCCAGGACGCGCTCGGCACCGTTTCCGAACGGGACAATGGTCACGCCCTCGCTGCCGATGGGAGCCTGGGCAGCCAGGTCGTTCATCTCGGCATACGAGATGTCGGGCGTCACGTTACGATGTACCCAAGCATTGAGGATGCCCGTGCCGTTGATGCACAGGAGCACACCCAGGCGTGTCTGGTCGGCGGTATGGTTGACGTGTGCAAAGGTATTGACACGCGACTTCGGGTCGTAGTTGACATCGCCCAGTACGCCATAGACGACACCCGACGTGCCGGCCGTAGCGGCAATCTCACCGGGATTCAGCACGTTGAGCGACAAGGCATTGTTAGGCTGGTCGCCACCACGATAGGTGATGGGCGTGCCGGCCTTCAGTCCCAACTCTGCAGCAGCCTCGGCGCTCACCACGCTCTGTTCAGCAAACGTGGGCACGATGTCGGCAATCAGCGAGCGGTCAAAGCCGTAGTAGTCGAGCAGGAACTGTGCGGGCTGGTTCTCCTTGAAGTCCCAGAACATACCCTCGGAGAGTCCGCTGACGGTCGTGTTGGCTACACCGCTGAGGCGCATGGCCAGATAGTCGCCAGGCAGCATTACCTTATATATTTTACTATAGAGTTCGGGCTCATTCTCCTTCACCCATGCCAGCTTGGCGGCTGTGAAGTTGCCGGGCGAGTTGAGCAGATGGCTCAGACACTGGTCTGCCCCCAGGTCATTGAAAGCCTTCTCGCCGTAAGGAACAGCACGCGAGTCGCACCAGATGATGGAGGGACGCAGCACCTGCAGGTCCTTGTCGACACACACCAGACCGTGCATCTGGTAGGAGATACCGATGGCCTTGATTTCCTCGGCCGTTGCACCAGCCTCACTCATAATCTTCTTCAGCGAGAGTTTTGCATACTCCCACCACGAACTGGGTTCCTGCTCAGCCCATCCGGCTTTGGCTGCCATAATCGGCGCCTCCTTCTCAGGATAGAATGCAGAAGCCACACACTTGCCGCTGTCGGCGTTAACCAAAGATGCCTTGACTGACGAACTGCCTACGTCAAAGCCTAACAAATATCGATTAGCCATAAATAAAAAATTAGATGCTTTACAACTATAATACGTTTAAGATTCTGATTTCCCTAAAAAAAGTTCGGCACACATCTCGGCACAGCGTTCACCGTCGACGGCAGCCGAGACAATGCCGCCTGCATAGCCTGCCCCCTCGCCGCAGGGGAAGAGTCCCTGCAGACGGACATGCTGCAGGGTGGCAGCATCGCGCACGATGCGCACAGGACTGCTGGTGCGCGTCTCAATGGCTATGAGCACGGCCTCGTTGGTGAGGAAGCCGTGAGCCTGACGGCCGAAGGTCTTGAAGCCCTCCTGCAGCCGGCTGCCAATCATCGGGGGCAGCCAGAAGTGGAGCGGACTCGACAGCAAGCCTGGGGCATAGCTGCTGCGTGGCAGGTCGTAGCTGAGGCGGTTGTTCACGAAGTCGGCCATGCGCTGGGCAGGGGCCGTCTGCTTCATATTGCCCTGCTGCCAGCAGAGGCGCTCCAGCTGCTCCTGAAACCTCATCACCTTCAGCACATCGTCGTCATGGCCCTCCACATCGTCGGGTCTTACCTCGACAACCATGCCGCTGTTCGACCAGGCCGTACCGCGATTGGCTGGACTCATGCCGTTGACCACGATCTGTTCCTTATCGGTAGCCGCCGGAATGACGAAGCCACCAGGACACATGCAGAACGAATAGACGCCGCGCCCGTCGACCTGCGTCACAAACGAATACTCTGCTGCAGGCAGGTATTTGCCGCGCCCCTGACGCGAATGATACTGAATCTGGTCAATCAACTGCGAGGGATGCTCCAGGCGCACGCCTACGGCAATGCCCTTCGCCTCGATTTCAATCTTTGCGTCGGCCAGGTAGCGATACACATCTCTGGCAGAATGGCCTGTAGCCAGAATCACAGGCCCGCGATACTCCTTGTCGGCCACACAGCCGACGACCTTGTCGCCCTCTAAGATCAGACTCGTCATCTTCGTCTGGAAGTGTACCTCGCCGCCGCAGCGGATGATGGTGTTGCGGATGTTCTCGATGACCTTAGGCAGTCGGTCAGTGCCGATGTGCGGATGAGCATCAGCAAGGATGGCCGTCGAGGCACCATGCTGACACAGTACGTTCAGAATCTTGTCGATGCTGCCGCGCTTCTTCGAGCGGGTGTAGAGCTTGCCGTCAGAGTAGGCCCCTGCCCCACCCTCGCCGAAGCAGTAGTTACTCTCACCGTCGACCTGCTGCGTGCGGGCAATCTCGGCCAGATCGCGCTTGCGGTCGTGGACGTTTTTGCCACGCTCGAGCACGACGGGGCGCAAGCCTAACTCTATGAGTCGCAAAGCGGCAAACAGTCCGCCCGGCCCAGCCCCGACAACGATGACCTGCGGACACTCTGAGACGTCGCCGTACTCCGTATGCGCGTAAGCATCGTCGGCAGGCTGTTCGTTCAGATAGACGCGAACCTTGAGGTTGACGAAGATGGTGCGCTGGCGGGCATCAATGCTGCGCTTCAGAATACGCACGGCTGTGCAGCTGCGCACGTCGAAGCCCTTCTCGTCAGCCAGCCAAGCCTTCAGGCTCTGCTCGTCGGCAGCCACCTGCGGCAGCACCCTTATCTGGTACTCGCTCGTCATCTCATGTAATAGAAATAAACGAAGGCCAGGACGGCGGCCAGAACGATGAGCACCACCGACTTCAAGAGGCACGTCGTCACCTTCTTGACTATCAGGAAGGCCACGATGATGGCCACCAGTGCAAAGAGGTAATATCCGATGTTACTATCCATAAACTCCTTATTTACTTGAACATTTTCCTAAAAGCTACGGGAATGGGCGTCTCAAACTCCATCGGCTGTCCCGTAACGGGATGGGTGAAGCACAGCAGCCAGGCGTGCAGACAGAGGCGGTGGAGCGGGTCGTCGCCATTGCCATACTTCTCGTCGCCACAGACGGGATGGCCCATATCGGCAGAGTGGACGCGGATCTGGTTCTTGCGGCCCGTCTCAAGCTTGTATTCCACGAGCGAGTGCTCCGTAGTGCGGTCGAGCACGTGGAAGTGAGTAACGGCATACTTGCCGCCATTGTCTGTGGGCGACGAGTAGGTGACGTAGGCCTTGTTGTCCTTCAGCCAATTGGCGACGGTGCCGTCGTCCTGCTCCATCTCACCGCTCACGACGGCCACATAACGGCGGTCGTAGACGATGTCGTGCCAGTTGTGCTCCAGCGTCTGTTCCGTCTCCATGTCCTTGGCATAGACCATCAGACCGCTGGTGTCGCGGTCCAGACGGTGAACGACGTGCGCCCTGCACTTCTGGTGGCTCTTCTTGAAGTAGTCGTCGAGCACCGACTTCACGTTCAGCGTCGAGTGGCCAGCCGCCATCGACAGGATGCCCACGGCCTTCTCGACAACGATGAGCCAGCGGTCCTCGTAGACAATCTTCACATAGCGGTTCTTGAAGCCCTGCTGATTGCGCTTCGTGTTCGAGACGGCCACCTTCATGCCCGGCTTCAGCGGGAAGTCAAACTGCGAGACGGTCTTGCCGTCGACCTTAATGCCGCGCCCCTGCAGCGTTGCCTTGACCTTCGAGCGGCTCTGCGCCACGTTCTTCAGCAGCCACTCCAGCAGCGGCGCCTCTTCCTCCACGGTGTAGTGACTGTAGTCACCCTGCGTGTTTCTTCCTGTATACATTTTCATAACTTCGGCAAAGGTACGAAAATATTCTTTAAAACTTGCGGCAGTTAGCGATTTTTTGCGTAATTTTGCGCGCAGAAACAATAAAACACATATTTGGTTTGATAGAAAAGCATATTGTATTGGAAGATATCGACACCGTGGTATTCTATGGTGTCGGCAATTGTCACCTGCAGATGATTCGTTCGCTCTACCCCAAGTTGAGAATCGTGGCGCGCGATAACGTCATCCGCGTATTGGGCGACGAGGAGCAGATGGCAGCCTTTGAAGAGAGTATCGAACAGATACGCCGACATATACTGAAGTTCAACTCGTTACGCGAGGAGGATATTCTCGACATCATACGCGGCGGACACTCGAAGGACGTGCCCGACGACGTGGTGGTCTACACCATGTCGGGCCGCCCCATCAAGGCCCGCTCCGAGAACCAGCAGCGGCTCATCGAGGCTTATAAGGAGAACGACATGGTGTTTGCCGTTGGCCCTGCCGGCACGGGCAAGACCTACCTCTCGATAGCCCTCGCCGTGAAAGCGCTGAAGGAGAAGACAGCCAAGAAGATTATCCTCTCGCGACCAGCCGTAGAGGCCGGCGAGAAACTCGGCTTCCTGCCTGGCGACATGAAGGACAAGATCGACCCTTACCTGCAGCCCCTCTACGACGCACTTGAGGACATGCTGCCCCAGGTGAAGCTGCAGGACATGATGGAGAAGCACCAGATACAGATTGCCCCGCTGGCCTTCATGCGCGGCCGCACGCTATCTGACGCCGTCGTCATCCTCGACGAAGCGCAGAACACCACGCCTGCCCAGATACGGATGTTCCTCACCCGCATGGGCTGGAACACGAAAATGATCATCACGGGCGACATGACGCAGATCGACCTGCCCCGCACGCAGAAGTCGGGACTGATCGAGGCCTTGCATATATTAAATAATGTGGAGGGTATCGGCGTGGTCAACCTTGACCGCCGCGACATCGTGCGCCACAAGCTCGTCACGCGCATCGTCAACGCCTACGAGCAATACGACAAAGAAACCGAAAACAAATAGCTTTACTTTTCCATTAACGTCTGCGTACGCACGCGAGAAAGAGTCTCGGGCGTCATCTGGAGATAGGAGGCGATATAAAGCAACGGTGCACGGAGTACCAGCTGTGGCGAACTTTTCACCAGCTTACGATAACGGTCGATGGCCGACTCGAAGCGGAGCATGTCGGCGTGTATCTGGCTGAGTATAAGGCTCTCCTCAAGAATCTTACGATAGAGAATCTGGATGTTGACGCTCTTCATGGCCACCGCCTCAAGCTTAGCCTTGGGCAGGCAATAGAGGACAGTTGGCTCGATAGCCATCATCTGCAGGCGCGTGGGCTGCTCACGGAAGAGACTCTCGATGCACATGCAGATAGTGTTTTCGGTAGCCATGTACTCGGTAAGCTCCTTTCCGTTCTTGTAATAGTATTGGCGTACGAGTCCCTTGACAATCCAGTAGATGTTCTCGCAGACTTCGCCCTCGTCGAGTATCTTTTCGTTCTTGGCATACTTCTTGGCCACAAGGATGCTCTCCAGCAGGTCGAGCTCGTCGTGGGTCATCGTACTGTAGCGCCGCGCCAGTTCGCGGGCTACGTCTCTCGGGGTAATGCTAAGGCTTGGCATAGGCTCTGATGTATTTTCTATTTACAGATTTACTATTTTTGATTTTTCTTTCTGTTATTAGTCAAGTTTCAGCACGGCAAGGAAAGCTTTCTGTGGCACTTCCACGTTGCCTATCTGCTTCATGCGCTTCTTTCCGCGCTTCTGTTTTTCGAGTAGTTTGCGCTTTCGGCTGACGTCGCCGCCATAGCACTTGGCCGTCACATCCTTGCGCACCTGTTTCACCGTCTCGCGGGCGATAATCTTGG
>JAEEGK010011191.1_pt1 | contig 20542 bp, 16 predicted proteins | sample 8958771 | NCBI WGS metagenome assembly JAEEGK01 (sample SAMN16246547, study PRJNA631951) | gut metagenome | biome: gut microbiome; feature: rumen; material: SC-attached | host: Bos | place: Iran: Karaj | collected 2018-10
GGTCTGAGAGCGAAAGCCCCTGGTTCTGGTAGAGTTTTGCGACAGACACCACGAAACGAAGATTGGCGCGTACGAGTTTGTCGAGTGCTTGTTGATCGCCTTTGTGAATTCTTTGGGCCAGGTCCACTTCTTCATCTGGGGTAACCATGTGCTCCTTGCTGATGGCGGTGAGATACGACTCGATCGACTCTTCAGTGCGTCGGGTGATGTTCTGCGTAATTTTAATTTGGCGCATATCTTTTACTTTTCTTCTTTTTGAGATAGGGACATAGTTTCCCTTTCGAAAAATAGTGTGCAAAAATACGAAAAAAGAATCGATAAAACAAATTAATTTCATGAAAATAGTAAAATATTTGTACAAATTCTTCGAATTGCAATGTGTAAATGCCAACTATGGTTCATTTGAATGTAGTTCGATATTTTCTTGTGTTGAGTTGCCTTCTATATAAAATATAATATGTATCTTTGTGCGGAATTTGGGATTTCCTCAACCTTTGAATTAAAATCTAACATTGTTATGAAACGCTTTTTCCCCTTCGTCGCATTCTGGTTTTCGATGACCGTGCTTTCGGCACAGACTGTATTGGAACGTGTGATTGAAATACGTCATGCCTACGCAGAGGCTCAAACGATGATGCTTCATGCTATCGAAGAGCCCAACATGGACAACTCGATGCATATTGAGATGCGTCGTATGTTCGGGGGGACCGGGATGCAGCATTATACGATTGACTACTTTTCCGGTGATTTTTCAGAAGAAGAACCTACGGAAGGTGTCTTTGTCTGGTCGCCTTATTTCATTCGAGTGAAGTACAACTGGGCAGCGCGTGTCACGGTTACGGAGTATCTGATTGAACCTCGCACAGGCGCTCTGATGTTTGTCTATACAAAAAGTGATGACCATCCTCTCGATATTTCCGAAATAGGAGAGGGCGTGTACGAGTTGCGCAAATACTATTACTCCGATGGAACCTACTGTACAGGTTCGTTGAAGGTAACGCTTCCCGATGGTTCCGAAAAGTCGTTGGATGAGGAACTCAACGCTAAAATCCATCCATTCGATGCAGATGCTGACGAAAACAATTATGTGCGTTATCTGATTTCGATTCATAACCAGATGATGAATAATGAATAGGCAACTCCGATTTGCCAGATTTCTTTAAAATGGGGTATCTTTGGTTAACAAAGTGTCCTTTTTTAGTTAATTATGTTAAATCGAATGCATTTTTCTCACATTTTCCTTGGTCATTTTAACGAATTAAGTTAATTTTGCAGCGAATTTAACAGATAAATCAATGAGGAAACAGACAATTTGGTTGATTGGAATTGTGCTCTTGATAGCATTCGCCGGCTTACTGGTCATGCAGTTCTCTTACTTGAGTGAGATTGTCAGCACTCGTGAGGAGCAGTTTGACGAGGCAGCCAAGCGCGCATTGTTTGGCACCATGCGTCAACTGGAGCGTCAGGAGACAAGGAACTATCTCGACGAGTACTATGATGATACCGAGAAGCAGGCTTTGAACCAATTGAATCAGGAGAATACCCGTACAGGTGTGACAACAAGCGGAAGCATCTCGGTGCAGGGACCTGACGGATCGGTCAGTACGTTCAAGTTCCAGAGCAACGTCAGTGGAGACACGCTGAGCCAGCATCATTTTGAGATGCAGCCGCGCAGCAACCGACTCATACAAAGCCGTCAGCGAGCCATGCAGGACATGCTGCTGGGGCAGTACATGTATCAGCGCAGCCTGTTGGACGACGTGGTGTTCCGTATCATCAGTCAGACCAACGACAAGCCCATTATGGAGCGACTCGATCTGGAACAGCTTCGACGCACGCTGACCGAAGAGATGCAGTCGGCAGGCTACAACCTGGATTACGAGTTCTGCATTGTGGAACGCGATGGCTCGATAGCCTATCGTTCACCGGGCTACAGTGCAGAGGAAGCAGAGAAGGAGGGCAGCTATATGCAGATGCTGTTCCCACGGTCACAGATGGCTATCGACAATGGCAAGGTGCCTTCCCGCATCAGTTATATGGAAGTGTATTTCCCGGGACGTCATAGGTTTCTGATGAATAACGGCCTGCATTTCATGATCCCCTCGTTTGTATTCACACTTGTGATGCTGATGCTCTTCATCTTTATCATCTATGTGGTGTTCAGACAGAAGAAGCTGAGTGAGATCAAAAATGACTTCATCAACAACATGACGCATGAGTTCAAGACACCCATCTCCAGTATCTCGCTTGCATCGCAGATGCTCAATGACCCCGCTGTCTCGAAGTCGCCGGACATGGTGAAGCATATCACCGGAGTGATAGCCGATGAGACAAAACGACTGCGTTTCCAGGTCGAGAAGGTTCTGCAAATGTCGATGTTCGACCGTCAGAAGACCAACCTGAAGCTTCAGGACATCCCTGTGAATGCCATCGTAGAGAGCGCCTGCTCGACATTCCGCCTCAAGGTGGAGAAGGCAGGAGGACAAATCGAAACTCATCTGGATGCCGAGGATGACATCTGCATGGTCGATGAGATGCATTTCGGCAACGTCATCTTCAACCTGATGGACAATGCCTATAAGTATTCGCGCGAAGACGTTCCCTTACATCTCACCATCAGTACCCGGAATGTGGGCAAAGACAAGTTGGAACTGCGAGTGCAGGACAATGGCATAGGCATCAAGAAGGAGGACTTGAAGCGCATCTTTGAGAAGTTCTACCGCGTTCCCACCGGAAATGTTCATAATGTAAAGGGCTTCGGTCTTGGACTGGCCTACGTCTGGAAAATTGTGAAAGATCACGGAGGTGACATCAAGGCCGAATCCACCTATGGACAGGGGACAGCCTTCGTCATCACCATTCCGCTTATGAGAGAAGATAATTAAAATATGTGTAACTTATAAACTATTGAATTATGACACAACAACCTGAAAAACTTCGCATCCTGCTTTGCGAAGATGATGAGAACCTCGGAATGCTTCTTCGCGAGTACGTACAGGCCAAGGGATATCTCTGCGATCTTTATGGCGATGGCGATGCCGGCTATAAGGCTTATCTCAAGGGTCGTTATGACTTCTGTATCCTTGATGTGATGATGCCCAAAAAGGATGGCTTTACCATGGCCCAGGAAATCCGCACGCTGAATGCTGATATTCCTATCATCTTTCTTACCGCAAAAAGCTTGAAGGAAGATATTCTCGAAGGCTTCAAGATTGGTGGAGATGACTATATCACCAAGCCTTTCTCGATGGAGGAGCTGCTGTTCCGTATCGAGGCAATCCTGCGCCGTGTGAAGGGCAAGAAGGGCAAGGATGTGGTTGCCTATCACATGAGCCGTTATACGTTCGACGTGCAGAAGCAGTTGCTTACGTTCCGTGGCGACGAGGGCGAAAAGTCAATCAAGCTGACGACCAAGGAGAGCGACCTTCTCGGACTGCTCTGTGCGCATGCCAATGAGATTCTGGAGCGTAACTTCGCCTTGAAGACCATCTGGATTGACGACAACTACTTCAACGCGCGTTCGATGGACGTTTATATCACCAAGTTGCGCAAGCACCTGAAGGATGATCCAAGCATCGAAATCATCAACATCCATGGAAAGGGCTACAAGCTTATAGCATCTGATATTGAGGTAGAAACAAAGTAAAATTGTAAGATTCATTTTATAAAATTACAATTTTTTTGAGTTTTTTTCGTCTATCATTAATAAATATTGCGTTAAATTTGTATAATCCTCTCAAAATGTGTACCTTTGCACCGCTTTTCAGCAAAGTGTTATTTTTATTTAAGGTACAAAAACAGTATTAATTTATGAACAACGAAACAATTGGCACAAACGCCGGACTCGTTTGGAATGCACTTAACGCCAACAACGGCCAGACTGTAAAGGAGCTTAAGAAGGCTACGAAGATCAAGGCTGACAAGGTTCTCTTCTCTGCAATCGGTTGGTTGGCACGTGAAGGCAAGGTAGTCCTTGAGGACGTTGAGGATGACGTTAAGGTTACTCTTCTGTAATTAGTTACAGATTCTTATAAAATAAAAAATCCGCGGCAATTTTTGATTGTCACGGATTTTTTTTATTTGTTCTAACTTTATCGTAGTAGTATTTTCCTACCTCCTTGGATTATGAAACCACGAGGACTCTTGTCGGCCTGTTGCCCCATGAGGTTGTAGAGATGCCTGTCTTCCTCGGGTTCTGTAGCAATGGTCTGGATGCTTTGGGGAATAGGAATTTCCTCTTCCGACAGTTTGATGGAGAGATTCAGGTCATTTACACGATTCTGGTTCTCTTCACCAAAGAACGAGAAATCATCGAGCATACTGTTCAAGGCGTACCAGGCTTCGGGGTATAAAACGAAAGCCAGGTAAGGAATGGAGTCGATAAGACAAACACCATTTGCTTCGTTCTCGTTGCCTTCACAATGCAGGAACGTTGCCTGGCACGCAATCGAAGAGGCGAACAATACTCCCTTGCTTTCCAGTTTTCGGTTTATGCACTTTGTCAACCTTTCCTTGGCAATGTCGATGACTTCGGGATGATTCTCGATGGTCTCGGTGGCAAAGGTGCGGATATTCATCGTACTCAGATTCTCGCTGATGGTTACCCAGCGATGGTGCATCGGGTAGGAGATCTTCGAACCGGTGGTGATGTCGTAGATGGAGTCTGTATGATTCTCGTTATAGGCCTTGGCTACGTCAGTCGTATGGAAGTGACCGGTGAAGACGGTATGGATACCGGCATCCAACAGGCGGGCTCGCACGTTGTCGGCATCCTTGACGAGGGCATCCGACTTCAACTCGGTCTGGCTGTTGAAATGCTCGACGATGGGATGGTGCATCATGGCAATCACCTGCTTGTTGTCCTCACGGGCCTTCTGTGCCTGTTCGCAAATCCAGTTCAATGTCTTCTGCCCGATTTTACGCGAATGGGAATCGATACCGATGATGACAAGCCCCTTCACGGGTTCCGCCGCATAAGACAGGGAATTTGCGTCTCTCTTAGAGCCTTGAAAGCCGAATTTCGCATAGATTGTTGCAAAGTCATCGGCTGTAATGTTTTCGGCATGATACTTTCGGTCGCCGTCAAAGTATTGCGCATTCTCGATATAGCCGATGTCATGATTGCCGGGAACAACGTAAACCTTGATACCTGCGTTGGTCAGTCTCGACAAGCCTTCTGCTACATATTCGTGTGATACCTTTTCTCCGTCCTTTGAGATGTCACCAGGAATCAGGACAATGTCTGGTTTCTGCAAAAGGATGGAGTCGAGCATGTCTTCGAACAGACGCGCACTGTAGTCTTCAAGCTTGTGCGATGCGTCGATGTAGTTATCCCATGCCGAACCTTCTTGAACGATGAGCTTTGGACTCATCACATGGAGGTCGGTAGCTACAAATATGGATATATCCTTGGCTGCAACCGTACTGCAACCAAGAATAATCAATACCGAAAATAAAAATCGTTTTAAGATAAAAAGCTTGTTCAACGACGTATGTTTTGAAGATAGAAGAAGAAAATATCATGTTACAGAAGCCAGCCAGACATTGAAGCTGGCTTCTGCTGTTATTTCTGTTCGGATGTCTCGGCAGCTGTCGTCTTGCGACGACGTCCACCGCGACGAGTGCGCTTCTTTTCGCTCGAAGAAGGTCCCATCAGTTCCATCATTTCCGGCGAGAGGGGAGGAAGCTCAATCACAGGAGCTTCTGCAACTGGCTCGACAGGGATGGCTTCTGCTTCGGAAGCTTCGACAGGAGCTTCGATTGGAGTCTCAGGCGCGGGAGCCTCGTCGATCTTTTCAGCTTGTTCGGCTGCTGCCTGCATTGCCTGTTGCTTGCGTGCCTCTTCCTCGGCAGCTAAGCGGGCAGCCTTTTCGGCAGCAGCACGCTCGCGATCGGCACGACGCTGCTCTTCACGACGCTGCTGTTCCAGACGAGCCTGTTCTTTCCGCTCACGGTTTTCCTGTTCGCGGCGCTCCTGCTCTTCACGACGAGCCTGCTTTTCTGCATCACGACGTTCCTGTTCAAGGCGCGCCTGCTCCTTGCGTTCCTGTTCCTGTCGCTGCTTTTCGTACTCCTTCTTCTGCTGCTCAAGCTTGTCGCTGCGACGTTCACGCCGATCTCCTGGACGGAATCCTTCGACCCAAAGCGCCAAAGGCTTGTCGATCTGTACGGTTTTGCGCATCTGTACGTCCTGCATCCACTGACGTCCTGCAGCCAGGGTCAGGAAATGGTATTGACGCGTATAGAGGTCGAGCAGCTTCAGGTCGTCCATGGTGAGAACCATCGGGCGTTGTGGCTCATACACTGCACGCCATTCTTCATCACTAATGTCATTGGTGCGCTGAAGGTCATCGCACATGCCCAATGAACGGATGGCTACGGATGCATCGTTGGTCAGCAGCAGCACTTTCTTGCCTTGGGCAAAGAGTTCTACTGTGCGTCGGATGATGGCAGGGTCGGCAAACGAGGAATGATGGCTCTCCGAACCGATGCCTTCGATACGGAGGCGGTTCTCCTTCTGCTGAAACAGCATGAGCCGTTTGGCCAGGCGTGCTGCCACGTTCAGACAGAGGGCAGGATCTTTCCAGTCGGCCAGCTTATAATCTGTGGGCTCCTGCATGGTCGCAAAGCGATCGACCTCTTCGTAGGTTTCGCTCATGATCATGAACTTGCCACCAATCTTCTTGCACATCTTGGAAATGAATTCCAGCTGACGTTCGAACATCAGTCGTGCATTGACACGTGGGTCGGAATGGCTCGATGTATGACCGACAAGAAGCTCCAACCAGATGTTGGTGTCCGAAAGTACGATGTCGTAATCGAGCACGTTCGAGATGATGGCCTCGAAGATGAGGTTTCGTTCGAATGCCTCTTCGTAGGTGAGCTGCTGTATCTGTTGGTCACTGAGCAACGGAATATAACCGCCTGAGTTGGCAAGGTCGCAGAAGTCGCGGATGACCAGATTGGTCGGCATCTTCGGTATAGGCTTCACTGCTGGTTTCTCAGCAGGCTTCTCAACCTCTTTGGCGACTTCCTTCTTGCTGGCCTTCTCAGGCTTCTTTTCTGCCGTCTTGTTTTCTACTGCGGGCTCCTCATTCTTGATTTCTGGAGAAGCCTCAATTTTTGTCTCTTCTTTTGCCTCCGGGGCAACTACCTTCTTGCGGGAGCGGGTGACCTTCTTTTTCTTAGGGGCCGCATCAACCGCAGGCTGAACCTTTTCAGCATCCACGGGTGCTTCAACGGAGGCGATTGTATTGTTCTGTTCTTCCATTTAAATTGTTATAGAATGTGCAATCAAAACTAAATCGCGGCGCAAAGTTACTGTTATTTTTGTTTCTGTGCAACAATAATGCCTATTTTTGCTTTCAATCGGTTCAAAAATCTTTAGTAGAACTGTCAATTGGGTGCTAAATATTACAAAATCCAGTCTTTTATGACTAAAAACATGCCCCATATTTCCGTATTTGGACAAATTATCGTAAATTTGCGCCAAAATATCTATTTTGAAAGTCAAGTGATAAACTATGTTGGATAAAAATTGCAAGATTTATGTGGCGGGACATCGTGGTCTCGTTGGTTCTGCCATCTGGAATAATCTGTTGTCACGAGGATATACAAATCTTGTGGGGCGTACTCACAAGGAACTGGATCTGACTGACCAGCTGGCTGTGCGCCGATTCTTTGATGAGGAAAGGCCGGACGCCGTGGTTCTGGCTGCTGCTTTTGTAGGTGGCATCATGGCTAATTCGCTGTATCGTGCCGATTTCATCATGATGAATATGAAGATCCAGTGCAACGTCATCTCTGAGGCATACGCGCATGGCGTCAAGAAACTCCTTTTCTTGGGTTCTACCTGCATCTATCCAAAGAATGCACCCCAGCCCATGAAGGAGGACTGCCTGCTGACGTCTCCTCTTGAATACACCAACGAGGAATATGCCATTGCCAAGATTGCCGGACTGAAGATGTGTGAGTCATATAACCTGCAGTATGGTACCAACTATATTGCTGTAATGCCTACCAACCTGTATGGCCCTAACGACAACTTTCACCTCGAGAATTCTCATGTCATGCCGGCTATGATGCGCAAGGTCTATCTGTCCAAGCTCATCAACGACAACGACTGGGTGTCCATTCGCAAGGATCTGGCCATTCGTCCTGTAGGTGCTACTATACCCGAAAAGGATGGGAAGGTGCGTTATGAAATCGATGAAACTTCGGACGAATCCGTTATCCGCAAGGTGCTGGCCTGGTATGGCATCGAGGACAACAAGGTAACCCTTTGGGGAACGGGCACTCCGCTGCGCGAGTTCCTTTGGAGCGAGGACATGGCCGATGCCTCCGTTCATGTGCTTCTCAATGTGGATTTCAGCGACATTATCGGTATCGAGCGCTATTCTTCGGTCCACTATGGAGCAACTACCGATGGCGCTGTCGATCGCAATCATTCGGCGGGCCGTGGCGGTGCCATTCCTTCGCTGGGAGAGATACGCAACTGCCACATCAATGTGGGTACCGGTAAGGAACTGACCATTCGTGAACTCTCGGAACTGGTGGTAAAGGCCGTTGGTTTCGAAGGAACAGTAGAGTTTGACGCATCCAAGCCAGATGGAACGATGCGCAAGCTCATCGATGTGTCCAAACTGCATTCTCTGGGATGGACCCACAAGGTGGAGATTGAGGAGGGTGTCCAGAAGTTGTTTGACTGGTACAAAAAATCTATCGAATAAGTATTCTTTAATCAATAGCAAAATAACATGTCAGAAAGAAACGTTGCCCTTATCACGGGCGTTACCGGTCAGGACGGTTCCTATCTTTCAGAGTTCCTTATCAGCAAGGGTTATGAAGTGCACGGCATTATCCGTCGCAGTTCTGTTGACTATCGTGAGCGTATTGCCCACCTCGAAGGTCATCCGCAGTTCCACCTTCATTATGGAGATATGGGCGACTCGATGAGTCTGGTAAAGGTCATCGACAAGGTTCAGCCTACCGAAATCTATAACCTTGCTGCACAAAGCCATGTACAGGTTAGTTTTGATGCACCCGAGTTTACGGCCGATGTGGATGCCACGGGCGTGCTTCGCGTACTTGAGGCTGTTCGAGCCAATCATCTGGAGAAGTCCTGCCGTATCTATCAGGCTTCTACCTCCGAGCTTTATGGCAAGGTGGAGGAGGTGCCTCAGAACGAAAACACCCCCTTCCATCCCTATTCACCTTACGCTGTGGCCAAGCTCTATGGCTTCTGGATTGTGAAGGAATATCGTGAGGCTTACAACATGTTTTGCTGTTCGGGCATTCTTTTCAACCATGAGTCGGAGCGTCGTGGCGAAACCTTCGTAACCCGCAAGATTACGCTTGCAGCTGCTCGTATAGCTCAGGGCAAGCAGCGCCGCCTCTATCTTGGCAACCTTTCCAGCCTTCGCGACTGGGGCTATGCCAAGGATTATGTCGAGTGCATGTGGCTCATCCTTCAGCACGACAAGCCAGAGGATTTCGTAATCGCAACCGGTGTTCAGCATTCGGTTCGCGAGTTCTGCTACTATGCATTCAAGGCTGCAGGTATGGAGCTTGAGTTCCATGGTGAAGGTCTCGACGAGAAGGGCGTTTGTGTTGCCGGTCCAGCCGACCTTGTCGGCAAGACGCTTGTTGAAGTGAGTCCGGATTTCTACCGTCCGACGGATGTGGTGAACCTCTGGGGCGATCCTTCGAAGGCAAAGCGCGAACTGGGCTGGAATCCGACAAAGACCACGTTCGAACAGCTTGTCAAGATCATGGTGAAGCACGATATGGAGAAGGTCGCAGCCGAACATGTCGCTTCTGTCATGCGCACCAACCTTGCCGAATTTCTGGAGAAGGGCGTCGTCAAATAAAACAGGATACAGAACCATTGAGAGTACTACACTACATACCTTCCATGTCCCGACAGGATGGAGGCACAAGCATGTATATGCAGCAGTTGTCTGATTCGCTGGGAGGAATGTTGGAATTGCATATCGTGGCGCACCGAGCTCAGGACGAGCTGCCGGTGCGTCACGCGCAAATGCATTATCTTTCTCGTTCCTGGAAGGTGTGGCGTGTACGTGCAGATTATCTGAAGCTGCTCGACGAAATTCGTCCTGATGTGGTTCATGTCAACTGTTGCTGGCAGCCCTATTTCGCTTATGCAGCGATATGGGCGAAGGAGGCGGGTTTCCCTGTAGTCCTGTCGCCTCATGGCATGCTGGAACCATGGATCGTTGGACGTCATTACTGGACCCGAAAGGTTCCTTCGTTGCTCGTCTATCAGCGAAAGGCGCTGTTTGCAGCAGATGTTGTCCATGCTACCGCAGAAAGTGAGAGGAAGCATATCGAAACTATTGGGCAATACTGTTCACTCCTGTCCGAATGGCATCCTCGTATTCAGGTAATCGGTAATGGGATTGACGTCGGAAGCATAGAGATGAAGACAAGCTGGCACAGGTCCCGGAAACTGCTGTTCCTGAGTCGTGTGCATCCGAAGAAGGGCATTGACATGTTGCTGCAGGCTTTTTCGGACTTGCAGAAGGACCATGGCCCGCTGAGCGGCTATACGCTCCTGATAGCTGGAGACGGTGACCCTTCGTATGTGAACGGCCTCAAATCGAACTGCAAAAGCTTGGGTGTGGAACCTCATGTCGAATGGCTTGGAGGTGTTTACGGTGACAGAAAATGGGCCTTGTATCGGGAGGCCGATCTTTTCATACTTCCTACGCATTCGGAAAACTTTGGCATCGTAGTTGCCGAAGCATTGGCATCCGGTACTCCCGTCTTGACAACAAAAGGCACCCCCTGGGATTTGCTCAATAAGGAGCAGTGCGGTTGGTGTGTGGATGTGACGTTGGATGCTATCAAATCTGCCTTGTTATCCTTTGTAAATACTGATGAGGACAAACTGCAGCAGATGGGACTTCGAGGAAGAAGACTGGTCGAAGAGAATTATGATATTCGTGAGATTGCAGGCGATTTTGTAAAAATGTATGAGTCGTTATGGTGTTGACAAAAGAGACTTTTGAAATGATGATACTGGCAGCTCCGTTTGCCGTCATTGCCTTAGCCGCGCTCACTCTCCTTCTGCTGCTTTTCCGCAAGTGGTCTGCAGCATTGATCATGGCATTTCTGACCCTGCTTCTCAATGGCTGGACCGAACAGATACCGCTTCATATCCCGAAGGAGGTTCCTGTCTCAAAGCCCGCTGGGACGCTGAGAGTCTTGGATTTTAACATTTGTGGGAAGGTGGAGTTTGCTCCTCTTCATGGCGCTCCATTCATCGATTATGTGAAGAATCTGGATGCCGACCTGCTGTTCCTGCCAGAGAATACGCCAGGCACGGCACATGGATTCGAAAGGATGCTGCGGAAAGAATATCCCTACAGTCTTCATGATTTCCCGGATTTTGAGAAGTTGTCGGTCGTATATGCCGACCTGACGATTTACAGCCGGTATCCCTTGAGCAATTTCAGGACATACAATCTCGACAAGGAGCAGATCAAGCGGGATCATCCGTATCTTGATGAAGAAAGTGTGGATTTTATCGGCAGTTACATGATTGTCTATGAGGCCACAGCAGATATCGATGGAACTCCTGTTACGCTGGTTCATGTTCACCTTCGTACCAATTCATATGATTCGGCCAAGAACAATGGAAAGGGGAAACGGCAGAAGGTGCATAATATCTACGAAAATCTGCAGTTTGGATACGCTTATCGGGGTGAAGAGTCCAAAGTGATAGCCGATTCGCTCCGAAATTGTCCGAATCCGCTTGTCGTCTGTGGCGATTTCAATGATTTAAGTGGGGCCAAGTGCATAAGGACTATTCAGCATTGTCGCGACAAGAATATCAATGCAGAACATCGTGACCGCCTGAACGATGCCTGGTGGCGAGGAGGCTGTGGATTCGGTTTTACATTCGTGGACCAGCATCTGCATCTCCGTTTGGACCATATCCTCTATTCCAAGGAGTTTGAACTGCAGGCGGTGAAGGTCGATACAGTTTACTATTCCGATCATCGTCCACTGATTGCTGATTTCAAGTTCAATCCGTAGTACCGACAAATCAAAAGACAATTTGAAAACCACCTGTGCCCAGACTCCAGCGAAGAGGAGGGCACCGGTGGTTATGATTATACAGGGCATCCGATTGACGGATGGGAAGCGGTACGTTTAGCGGATGTCAATAACCTCGACCTGATCCTTGTCGTTGTATTCCAGATTCTCACCGGCCATACCCCAGATGAAGGTATAGAAATAGGTGCCGGCGGCAGCGTGGATGGACCATTCGGGGCTCATGATAGCCTGCTCGTTGTGGAGCCATACGTTGCGGCTCTCCTGGGGTTCACCCATCACGTGGTCGATAGTCTGGCCCTCGGGCAGGTTGAAGTAGTAGTAAGCTTCCACACGACGGCCGTGAAGATGAGGAGGCATGGTATTCCAGACGGCACCGGGTTCAAGCTGGGTCAGACCCATCTGCAGCTGGCAGGGACCTTCCTCCAGCACGTCGTTTACGATAAGCTTGTAGATGGTACGACCATTGGCCTCCTCCTTGGTACCTACAGGGCCCCACACCGAAGCCTTCAGTGACTGAACCTTGCCGTTCTTGCGGCCATCCAGGGTAATCCACTGATTCTTGAATTTCTTATGTGCAGTAGCCGAGTTGAGGTAGAATTTGGCAGGATTGGACGGATCGTTGCTCTTGAACGATACTTCCTTGTTCTCACGTCCAACATAGAGTGCCTCCTTGGGACCAAGAGGGTACTGCACGCCATCGACGATGACGACACCGGCACCCTGGCCGCAGTTGATCACGCCAAGCTCGCGGTTGTAGAGGAAGTAGTCCTGCTTCAGGAAGACATCGCGAATCTCCTGTGTCACCTCCAGCTTGAGTTCCTTCGTTACGGGCATGGCACCGCCGAAGATGAAGCGGTCGTACATCGAGTAGGTGAGGTTGATCTCGTCAGCCACCATGACCTTCTCCATTACGAAGCGCTCGCGCAGGGTCTTCGTGTCGTAATGCTTCACGTCGTCGGGATGGCAGGCTATCTGCTTGGTCATGTGGATTTGTGCATTGGCGCCCATGGCAAGCATTGCCAATGCGCCCAAAAGAATCATTTTCTTCATAATTTCTATTTGTTTGGATTTTGGTCTTGGTTTTATATTCCGGGATACCGGTATATCGGGATATCGGTATATCGTAATTCCGGTATCACGGTATCACGAAATGCCGGTATTGCGGAGATTATTTAGCTTTCTCGGCCTTGGTGAGTCGCATGCGGTTCCAAACCACCATACCCAGGGTGAGGATGGTGAGGATGGCAGCACCAATGAACTTGAGATACTTCACACAGGCATAAATAAGTGTGGAAAGCGGACTCGACGCAAAGTCAAGCGCGCCAGCCTGGAATCCGGCAGGTACCTGAACAGTCTTGTCGTCGGGATGAATTGCAGCTACGGTATGAGCAGCGCTGGTGAAGTCACCTGCCATCCATGTGACGAAGTAAAGGCCTACAGCCATCATGATCAGTCCGACGATGAACGAGCGAAGCACGTTGCCATTTGTGTAGGGCAGGATCATTACGAATACGTAGAACATGCCAGCCAATGAAGCCAGTGGCAGGAATTCGTTGCCAGGAAGGACAACGGCCAGAACGAGGGTTACGGGGATGAGCAGCAGCGAAACAACCAAGGTTGTCGGATGGCCGATAACGAGGGCTGGAGACATGCCGATGTAGAGTTCCTTGTCTTCGCCGAACTTCTGGGCAATCAGTCCCTTGGTTGCTTCGGCAATGGGCTTCAGACCTTCGATGAAGAGGCTCGTGATGCGAGGAATCAGCTCCATCACTGCACCCATCTTGATGCCGATCTGGAGGGTCTTGGGAATATTGGCAACCACTTCGTCCCAGTCCTTGCAGGCCAGGCAGCCGATAATGATGCCGATGAGAACACCGAGAAACAATGGTTCGCCGAAGAGGCCGAACTTCTTCTTCATGCCTTCCGAGTCAATCTGTACCTTGTTGATGCCCGGGATGTAGTCAAGCACCTTGTTGATGGCTACGGCAAAGGGCATGAAACCTTGGCAGAATGGCTGGGGAATGGAGATGCCGTCCATTCCGGGATAGAACTTCTGGAATTTCTTGGCCGTCAGGTCAGCAAGTACGAGGGTGATGATGTAGCAGATTACTGCTGCGAAGAATCCCCAGGCCACCGAGTCGGTCATGAAGTAGCACACGGCGCCGATGAACGCAAAGTGCCAGTAGTTCCACAGGTCGATATTCACCGTGCGGGTGCAGCCCAATAGCAGGAGCACGAGGTTCACACCGAGGCAGACGGGAATGATAAACGAGCCCACCAAGGTATTGTAGGCCACAGAAGCGGCAGCGGGCCAGCCCATGTCAAACACACCCAGTTCAAGGTTGTAGATTTCCACCACCTTCGACAAGGCAGGCGACATCGTATCGACCAGAAGGGCGGTGATAATGCTCAAACCTACGAAGCCGACACCTACCAGCAGGCCACTTTTCAGTGCCTTGGAGAAAGGAATTTTGATGCAGACGCCAAGAATTGTGAAGATGATAGGCATCATCACAGCTGCGCCTAATCCGATAATGTAACTAAAAACTGCTTCCATTTATGTTATAAGATTGATTGGTTGTTTGGCTTACAAAATGCGGGGCAAAGATAAACAAAAAAAATCAATGCGCCAAATTTTATCCCAATATTTCTTTTGTTATAGGGTCGAAATTAACTGCAAAATCGAAATTTGGGGCATTAAAATTCAAATTTCGGCTTTTTTGTTTGGAACATTCGCGGAAAATCTGTATCTTTGCAGCCAAATAGAATAAAAAAACTACTGACTGCACTGTTGCAGTCCAAAAAGAGTAAATGGAAGAAAATAATAATCAACAACACGATCGAATCATCAAGGTGAACATCGACGAAGAGATGCGCACCAGCTATATCAATTATTCGATGTCTGTCATCGTTGCACGTGCTTTGCCTGATGTGCGCGATGGTTTTAAGCCGGTTCATCGCCGTGTGCTTTACATGATGGGTGAAACCGGTAATACTTATGACAAACCTACCCGTAAGTGTGCCCGCATCGTGGGTGATGTGCTTGGCAAGCTGCATCCCCATGGCGACTCATCGGTCTATGGCGCTCTTGTTCGTATGGCACAACCTTGGAATATGCGTTATCTGCAGGTCGATGGCCAGGGTAACTTCGGTTCGGTTGACGGTGATGGCGCAGCTGCCTATCGTTACACGGAAGCCCGTCTCTCCAGAATCTCCGAGGAGATGCTCCGTGACATCGACAAGGATACTGTCGATCGCATGCCTAACTTCGATGGCACGCTCATGGAGCCCAAGGTGCTCCCTACCCGCATTCCTACGCTTCTCGTCAATGGTGCAAATGGCATTGCCGTGGGTATGGCTACCAATATGCCCACCCATAACCTTTCGGAGTGTATCGATGGTATCTGTGCTTATATCGACAATCGAGACATCACCATCGAGGAGCTCATGCAGTATATCAAGGCTCCCGATTTCCCGACAGGCGGTATCATCTATGGTTACGATGGCGTCCGACAGGCTTACGAGACCGGTCGCGGCAAGGTCGTTATCCGTTCCAAGGCTGAAATCGAGAGTGAAGGACAGCACGACCGCATCATCGTCACCGAAATCCCTTATGGAGTCAACAAGGCGGAACTTATCAGGCATATCGCACAGCTTGCCGACGAGAAGAAGATCGAAGGCATTGCCAACGTCAACGACGAGTCCGATCGCCAGGGTATGCGCATCGTAATTGACTTGAAGAAGGATGTCAATTCAAACGTTGTCCTCAACAAGCTCAACAAGATGACTGAGCTGCAGGCTAACTTCTCGGTCAACAACATTGCCCTTGTCCCCATTCCTGGACATCCTGAGGCGCTGGGAATGCCGAAGCTTCTCAACCTGAAGGAACTCATTGAGTATTTTGTTGCCCATCGTCATGAGGTGGTCATCCGCCGCACCAAGTTTGATCTTTCCGAGGCCGAGAAGAAGGCCCACATTCTGGAGGGACTCATCATCGCCTGTGACAATATTGACGAAGTGGTTCATATCATTCGCAATAGTCGCACCCCGGTTGATGCCCAGCGCAACTTGGAGGCAAGATTCCAGATCGACGAACTGCAGTCGAAGGCCATTGTCGATATGCGCCTCTCTCAGCTCACCGGTCTTCGCATCGAGGAGTTGAAGCAGCAATATGAGGATCTTCTCAAGCTGATCGAGTACTACAAGCAGATTCTTGCCGACGAGGCACTCTGCATGAAGGTTGTCCGTGATGAACTCATCGAAATCAAGGAAAAATATGGCGACGAACGTCGTACGGTAATTGACTATCGTGGAGCGCAGTTCAATGCCGAAGACTTTATCCCCAACGACGATGTTGTCATTACCATCAGCCACATGGGCTACATCAAGCGCACCAAGCTTTCCGACATCAAGGCTCAAAGTCGTGGCGGTGTAGGCTCGAAGGGTGCGGGCACACGCGACTCGGATTTCATCGAGTACATGTATGCCGCCAAGAACCACAATTGGCTCATGTTCTTCACCGAGCAGGGCCAGGCATTCTGGATGAAGGTTTACGACATCCCCGAGGCTGCCAAGAACCAGAAGGGCCGTGCCATCCAGAACATTCTCAATGTCAACGAGAACAACCGTATCACGGCGTTCCTCAAGGTCGAGACCTTTGCGGATGCTGATTTCAACGATACGCATTATCTCGTATTCGCTACCAAGAACGGCACTGTCAAGAAGACCAAGCTTGCAGCCTATAGTCGTCCGCGTGCCAATGGTATCAATGCCATCAATCTTGCCGAGGGCGACAAGGTTGTCAGCGTAGTGATGACCGATGGACAGGATCATCTGATCATGGCCAACCGCAATGGTCGTGCCATCACCTTCGGCGAGGATAAGGTTCGTATGATGGGTCGTGTCGCAACCGGTGTTCGAGGTATGCGCCTCGATGGTGGCGATGACGAATGCATCGGAATGATTGCAGTCAAGTATCCGGGCATCGTCCTGGGTCAGTCAGAAGGCAGCGATATTCCTGCCGACGATGACGACAATGCTGCTCCTGATACCGAGATTACACTCGACAACCTCTTCGATATGCCCGAAGAAGTAGAGGAAACTCCTGCAGACGAGAGCGAAGAACCATCCATAGCACCACAGGATGTCGAGAATCCTTTAAACTATTCGATCCTTGTCGTGTCAGAAAAGGGGTACGGAAAGCGAAGCTACGTCTACGACTACCGTATCACCAATCGCGGTGGAAAGGGTGTCAAGACACTCTCCATCACCGAAAAGACCGGCCCGCTCATTGCCATCAAGCTTGTCAACGATGAGAATGACCTCATGATCATCAACAAGTCGGGCATCGTCATTCGCATGAACTGCAAGTACGATCCAGAGAAGAACCAGGGCATCCGCATCATGGGCCGTGCCGCTCAGGGTGTCAAGCTCATCGACCTCACCAAGAAGAACGATAGCATCGCCAGCGTCTGCAAGGTGCTTACCGACAAGGAGGAAGAGGAGATCGAGATTGAGGCTACCGAGCAGTCCGACGACAACGGTATCGAAACTGCATCCCCCGAAACTCCAGCAAATGTAGATCCGAATCAAGAATAATCACTACACATTTTAAAATTATTATTACTATGAAGAAATTCATTCTATCTCTACTCGCTATCGGTCTGTGCGCCGGTACAGTCGTTGCCCAGGAGCTCTCGAAAGAGGAGCAGAAGGCCATCAAGGAACAGCAGAAGGTTATCACAACCCTCCTTAAGGATGCCGAAAAGGCCGCTAAGCTTCCCGAGGACGCTATGGGTCAGGTTGACATTGAGAAGGCAAAGGGCATCAATTTCGATGCTGCTCGCAGTTTGGTTGAGCAGGCTCTTGCCAATCCCCAGGCTGGCACTATGCTTGGCGAAATCAAGCGTATCGCCGGTTTGATCGAGTACAACCAGTCTAAGGTCGTTCTCGTCGATGCACAGAACAACGATCAGACTGCACTCAACACCCTCTTCAGCAACTGCGGTAAGGGCTTCCAGTTCTTCCAGGAGGCTTGGGAGGCATTCGCTACTCCTGATGCCAAGGGTAAGGTGAACACCAAGTTCAACGACGACATGGCTGCCAAGGCTTATGAGCTCTTCTCGATGTCCAATGGTCTTGCCAACTGTGGCTTCACCGCTTATAACCAGAAGGATTGGGCTAATGCTGCCAAGTATTTTGAGCTCGCTTCTGGTGGTGCAGAGTCTGCACTCCTTGAGGCTGCTGCAAAGAAGAACCCACTTGTTATGGCAGAACTTGAGAAGTACAAGAACGACTCCGTGAAGTATCAGAACCTTCTCTATGCCGGTTCTTGCTACAGCGAGGTGGACAAGATGAAGTCCATCGATGTGTTCAAGCAGCTCATTGGCAAGAACACTCCTCAGGTGCCTGTTTATTCTTCTATCGTAGGTGAGTATGCTCAGCTCAAGGACACAGCCAACATGATTACTTGGCTCCAGAAGGGTATGGAAGCTCTTCCCAACGAGAACTACTTCAGCTCGAACCTCTTCAGCATCTACCTCGATCGCAATGACCTCGACGGTGCCATCAACGCAATGAAGGCCAGCCTCAATGCTAACCCCAACAATGCAGGTACCCTCACCATCATCGCACGTCTCTACACCCAGAAGGGCGAGACCGAAACTGCCAAGGAGTATTTCGACAAGGCACTTGCCATCGACCCCATGAACCTCGATGCTAACCTCTACTACGGCTACACCTGGCTCGTAGAGATGGAGCAGGGCGAGAGCGAGATGCTCAAGAACCATGCTCGTGAGGCTGAGATTGATGCATTCTCGAACGAGAAGATGGAGAAGGCTCTCCCATTGCTCCGCAATGCCTTCAAGGCCGATGCCAACCACGAGAACAACGATATCCCGAACCTTCTGATGCAGGTTCTCTATCGTAAGTTCGCTCCTACCAAAGTCGCTAACCGTCAGGCCCTCATCGACGAGTACAATGAGGTGGCCGATGCATACGGTCGTCCACGTAAGGAATAATAAATGAAAAGATTTCTAAGTCTATTTATTCTCATCATCATTAACTTGGGTCTTCTGCATGCCGAAGAGGCACAGCAGGAGACCCCTGTTCTCACTAAGGCACTCCGCGACACGATTCAGGAGCGCCTCAAACTGGCGCGCCGCTATAGCACGAACGTGCGCACCACTGACATCAAGCTGGCCCGTCGCCACATTGATCGAGTGCTTCAGCTTTCTGATTCCCTTCACCTTCTCAATGCAGATTATTTTGCCGCTGCCGGCGATGTCGAAGACGTGGCATTCAACTACGAACGCAACAAACCCGCCTTGGGAGGCAAGATGGACGAGACGACCGCCTTGGCAGCAGCCAAGCGATGCTATCTGTACTACCAGAAGGCATATGACCTCTATCGGTCCGATGAAAAGGAATATGGGAAGAATGGTTTGAAGCAACAGAACCGCCTTTCGCAGACGGCTATGCAATATTTCCTGCTAACCAATGGATTTCAGGTCAATGCTGGTCAGAGTTTCAAGAAGGGCGATTTGAGTACGACACTCGATGAGTTCAAGATGACGTTCGATGGCAGCCAGAGTTCTTTCCTGAATAGTGCCTATCGTTCCGATTCGAAGCGCTTTTCGGGCTTTGAAACGTTTTTGGCTGACAGCACCCAGAACCGTGCCCTTTATAATTGTGCAACGGTGTCAAGTGCGCTGGGTCTTCTGGACCAGTCCTTGGTTTATTACGATAGTCTCAAGGTACGAGGCTATGAGCCTGAAAAGGTTTTTCGCAACACGGTGGCGATCTATTCCTCGCGCAAGGACACTGTGATGCTCATTACCGAACTGATGAGTGCCATCGAGACGATGCCGCGCGATACATGGTTCCAGCGTAATCTTCTGCAGATCTATCTCGATCGTCAGCGTTTCCAGGAGGCTGAACAGGTTGCCGACCGGTGCATTGCCGTCGATAGTACCGATGCCCAGACCATCTGTGTGCGTGGACAACTCTATGAGATAAGTGGCGACGTGGAACGTGCCATGCTTTATTATCTCAGGTCCTACGATCTCGACTCGACGCAGGCCAATGTCTGCTCCTACATCGGACGAATTCACTACAACCAGGCGGTTGCGCTCAAGGCCAAACTTTACGACCAGCGCAAATTCAAACAAATCGATAAGGAATTGCAGCCGATTTACGAACAGGCTTTGCCCTGGTACGAACGTGCCTTCCAGTACGATACTATGCATCAGGACAAGACCATTCCCGTTGCCATCCGCGAAATTCTATACAGTCGTTTCACACAGGCACGTTGTCCTAATCGTGCTGAACTGATTGACCAATACAATGAAGTGAGCCGTGCTTACGGATTCGTGGAGTTTGGAAAATAACAACTCCTCGTCTTCTTCTAAAAATATGATCTGATGAAGCCTGTCCGATCCATAGTTTCGATGCTTGTCGTTTG
>JAEEGK010011192.1_pt1 | contig 20539 bp, 13 predicted proteins | sample 8958771 | NCBI WGS metagenome assembly JAEEGK01 (sample SAMN16246547, study PRJNA631951) | gut metagenome | biome: gut microbiome; feature: rumen; material: SC-attached | host: Bos | place: Iran: Karaj | collected 2018-10
CTACAAAAGAAATAAACAATTATTTAAAAATAAAAACGAGGCATAAAAAACATAATCAAAATGAAGAAAAAAAAGTAAATAAAGAAATAAAAGAAAGTAAAAGAGATATAAATTTATTATATATGTGTTTATTAAAATTTAATGGATTATTAAGATATATGTATTTTCAAGGATTAAATTATGAAGATATATATAAAATGGCACATTTTATAAAACATACATTTAGAAAAAAAGGACAATATATTTTTAGACAATATGATAAAAGTGATTCATTATATGGTGTAATAAGAGGAAAAGCAGTTATTAGATTAATTGATCATATTGATTATACTAAAAAATTTATGAATGAAGCTACTTTAGGTAATTTTACACATACTTATAATAATGATATTCAAATTCAATATTTTATGTCTGATTGTGAAGAAGAAACTGAAGAAGAAGAAGAAGAAAGTTCAGATGATAATAATAAATATAAAGACAAAAAGAATAAGAATAAAAATAAGAAAGCTAAAATAAAAAATAAAAATTTATTCTCTTCTGATAATGATAAAAATGATAGTGAAGATGATAATTTAAATCCTAGAAAAATAAAGAAAAAAAGTAAAACAACAAAAACTAGCAAAAAAGATCTTTTAATAGATTTAAATTTAATAAATAATAATGAAGAAGAAGAAAAAATAAATGAAAATTCTCTTTTTGATGAAGTTTTTAATGCTGATTATTTAACAATAAAAAAAGAATTAAAAAAAGATTTGAAAAAAGAAAAAAAGAAAAAAAAGAAAATTAAAGAAAAAAAGATAATAAAAGCATTAAAATCATATCAAACACCAAAAGAGCCATTAAAGGGAAAAATATTAGATAATTTTATAAAAGAATTTGAATATGAAAATTTTGAATTAACAAATGGAAGATGCTTTGGTGAATGGGGATTATTATATTCAATACCAAGAACAACTTCAATATATGCTTCAGAAGATACAGATTTATTTTATTTAGAAAAAGATTATTTTAATAAACTTTTATTAACGAAATTTTTAAGAAATGATAAAAATAAAATAAACTTTTTAATTCATAAATTTCCAATTTTTAAAAAAGATTTTAAAATAAGACATATATTTACAAAAATAATTCCATTATTTGTGAATAAAGATAATATAATATATACTCCATTTGATAAAGCTGAAAATATTTATTTATTATATCAAGGAGAAGGTTTATTAGTAAATTTACCAAAAGCAAAAGAAAAAGAAGATTATTCAATAAGAAAAAGTGGTTTACAAATTATTTCTAGATTACAAGAAGGTGCAATTGCTGGAATTGAAAGTTGCATAAATGATAAAAATAAATATGATTATGGATTCATTATTAATAAAGATTTTACCACTTTACTTCAAATTAATATTAAATTTATTTCTAATTTATATAAAGATTTTAATAAATCTTTAATTCCTCTTTATAAAAAACAACAATTACTTTATAAACAAATTAGAATAAATGGAGAAAATATTAAAATGATTCATAATTTAAAAAAAAGATTTAGTTTAAGTAAAGTTGTTAATAATATTTTAATTAAGAATTCTAAGAAAAAAAGAAATTATTCAAATGATTTTAAATATAATGAAAAAATCATTAAATTTTTAAAAATTAAATCTGATAAAAAGCTTACAACAAGTTTATCTAAAAAAACTTTTTTACAAACTAAATTTAATTCTGAAAAATCTAATACTTTACTTTCTAATAAATATATTTTAGATAATTTATCAACAAATATAAAAACAAATATTTCTCCTTTAAGTTCAGAAAGAGGAAAATATGATAATTTATCTTCTTCTTCTTCGAGAAATAATTATTTTTTAAATAAACATTTTAAAAGTAATTCTCAATTTGATACTATTTTATCTAAAAATAATTCTATATTTTTAAATTGTAAAAGTGATTCTACTATTTCTATTCATAATAAAAGAATTTTTAGTCCTATTTCTAAAGAAAAAGCTATTAAAATTAATCAAGCACTTAGAAAAAAATTAATTTCTTTTCAAAGTATAAATACAGGACATTATAATTTACCTTTATTATCAGATAATCCAAATTTTATTTAATATTATATTTTTTTTAATATAAATAAAATTTTACTTATTTTATAAAATTAAATCTTTCTAAATATTAATTAAAAAAATATTTTTTTAAAATTACAAATATTAAATTAAAATATAAAATAAAAAATATATTAGTTAAATAATAATTTAGTTTCTTTCTTTAAATATTAATATTTTAAAAAATAAATGACAATTTATAACATAGACAAACTAAAAGGTCAATCAGAAATAGATTATCCCAAATTAATTTTAACAAGCATTTTATTAATAGGTTCCCTTTCATTAAGTATAGTATAATTATATTATTAACTTTAATAATATTTAGTCACTTATTTGATAAAGCAAATATTTTTCAAAAGAAATAGAAGAAAGAGAAAGATTCTAATATCAAAATCTCATAAAAAATATAATGAATATTTAAAAAAAGTAGAAAAATTAAAAATAGAAGGAAATGAATTAGTAGAAAAAAATGAATTAAAAAGCGCTTATAATAAATATACAGAGGCAATAAATTTATATGTTGATTGTCCTTTAAATGCTATTATATATGCAAATAGGTCATGGATAAATTTAAAATTAGATAATAATTCTGATGCTTTAGAAGATGCTAAATTAGCTATTGAATCTGATCCAAATTATATGAAAGCTTATTATAGAAGAGGAAATGCAAATTATTTTTTATTTAGATTTGAAGATGCTTTAGATGATTTTAATTTTTTATTAAGTAAATTTCCTAATGAAAAAGAATTAATTGATAAAATAGAAAAAACAAAAAGTCAATTGAAAAAAAAAATCAATAGTAATTCAAATTCAGAAAATAATATTGATATATCTGAAATAGAACAATTAATAAGTTCAATAAATATAGATTTTAATGATTATAAAGGTGTAATTTATCATGGAAGAGGATCATTAAGTTTAGAATGGATAAAAGATGTTATAAATGATATGAAAAATAATATATATCTTCATCAAAAGTATTTATTACAAATAATAAAAGCAAATATAGATATATTTAAAAATCAAAAAAGTTTAATAGATATCGAAATAAAACAAAATGAAATGATAAATATATGTGGAGATACTCATGGTCAATTTTATGATTTATTAAATATATTTAAAATAAATGGTTATCCAAGTGAAAAAAATCCATATTTATTTAATGGAGATTTTGTAGATAGAGGTTCTTTTTCTTTAGAAACAATCACAACATTATTATTATTTAAATTATTATATCCAAATCACTTTTATTTATCAAGAGGAAATCACGAGGCAAGAAATTTAAATAAAATATATGGTTTTGAGAAGGAAATATTGACAAAATATAATAAAGATATATATGAAGCATTTATAAAGTTATTTTATTCACTTCCATTAGCACATGTAATAAATAATAAAATATTAATAATTCATGGAGGTTTATTTTCAAGTGATGATATAACATTAAATGATATAAGAAATATAAATAGATTTATTGAAGTTCCAGTAGAAGGAATAATGTGTGAATTATTATGGAGTGATCCTACTATTATTCCTGGAAGAAGACCTAGTAATAGAGGTGTTGGAATTTTATTTGGTCCTGATGTTGCTAATAATTTTTTAAAAAAAAATAATTTAAATTTACTAATTAGAAGTCATGAATGTAAACAAGATGGTTATGAAAAAATAGGAAATGTTTTAACTGTTTTTAGTGCTCCTAATTATTGTGATCAAATGAGAAATAAAGGTGCTATTGTTAAAATATTCGGGAAAGATATTTTAGATTATAAAATTATACAATTTTCATGGGTAAAACATCCTAATGTTCCTAGTATGATGTATGCTTCTCCTTGGTTTGGGTAATTTTAAATAATATTTTAATGCTTTTTGTAATATATTTTTTTTAAATTTTTTATTTTTTTTGTAAAGAAGAATTGATGAATCTCAATTTATAATATGATAATAATAAAAAGGAAACATAATAGAAATAAATGAAAATTTAAATAAAGCATTATCAGCAAATTCAAATTTAAATTTCACTCTTTTATTTATTAGAAAAATTATTTAATTTATAAAGACATAGAACACAAAAAATAGATGAATAAAAAAGAAAAGTTTATAATATTTTTATCATTTTTCTATCAATATAATTATATATTTTAAATTTGTTTATTTATATTTAATTTTCTAATGAATTTTAAAAAAAATTAACTATTAATTTTTTTATAGTTATAATCATCATTTAAAAAATCTTCATTATAAATTCTATGCTGTGTCAAAATTGAATTTTTATTTTCATTTTTGACTTGATAAACATTAAAATTATTTCTTCTATTTTCATTAATATTTTGAATTTGATAACTAGGTTTAAATTTCATTTCTTCACCTTCACTACTTCCCATTAAATCAATATTTTTATTATTTACAATTAAATCATTTTGATTTTCATTAAAATTATTTTTTTGTTTTGAATTTTGTTTATATATTCTATTTTCAATTTTATATCTTAAATCAATTGGAATTTGATTATTTTTTTCTTTTTCATTATTATTATTTATCATTGAATTATCTGTTGGAGAATTTATATATAAATTACTTATATTATTATTTAATTCTTGTTGAGAAATATATTCACTTTGATTATTTAAATTTGAATTATTATTTTCAATATAATTATTATTCATATTATTAATATTTTTATTATATATTCTAGGATTAGTATTTGCATTTTTTTTTTGTTCTTCATTATAATTAAATTTATTTCTATTATTTCTTAAAGGAGTATATGTTTTATTTTTTATTTTATTTGTATTATTATCTAAATTTGTATTAATTAAAGCATTATTATCTTGGCTATCGCAACTTAAAGTTGGAAATATTTCTCCACTTTTACTCATTTGATTATTATTAATATTCTTATATTTTTCTTTTGAAATATAATTTGAATTAAAATTACTAAATTTACTACTATTATCAATATTTACATTATTTCCTTCAGTATATTCTCCATTTTGATATGGTTGAAATTCTTGTAATGAAGAAATATTTATTGATTTATAAATTGCAGGATATTCAATCATTAATTTCACAATTTTTAAAGTTGGAGATAATATTTCTTTTTTATAATTATCCAAATATAATATATCATTAGGATCCTATTTTGAATTTTATATATTATTATAAAAATACCATTTTAAATAAACCTGAAATATAATTTGAAATTTGATTTAATTGAATAGATTGATCATTATCTAATGTTAATATAATATATTCTCCTGTTATTGATGAAATAATGCTTAATTTAACTATTAATTGTTAAAAAATTTCATACGATGTTCATGAATTAAATTATTTATTACCTTTAATGTTACATGTCTTTCATGAAAGGATTTTAAATTTAATTCATCTTTTAATATTTTATCATTTAGAAAAAATAAGTCATATCCAGTTAATGAATATTTTTGAAATAAATCTGATATTCCTCTATAATTATTAGAATTTAACCAACTACATAATTCTTTACATGACCATTCTGAAATTTCTTTTTCTAAAGAAGTCATTTAATTTTTTTTTAATTTAAAAATTAGTTTAAATTTTAAAAAAAATAAATAAGAGTTTTTAATTAAAAAACATATCAATTTTTAAATTATATATTTTCTAATAATGGAATCGAATAAAATATATAAATATTTTAATCAAGATTATTCTTGTATTTCAATAGGTGATGATAAAGGATATTCAATATATCAAGTTTCTCCTTTTGAAAAAAGAGTTAAAAGAGGTAAATAAAAATTTAAAAATAGAATATGGACAAGGAGTAAAAATAATAAAAATGTTAAATAGAACAAATATCCTTTTTATTGTAGAAAGAAATAATTTAAATCAAGTTATTATATATGATGATTATAAAAGCAAAGAAATAAAAAAATTGAAATTCAATTCTGAAGTAAAAATCATAAAAGTTAGAAAAGATAAGTAAAAATAAATTTTTTAAATAATATTTATAATAGAATATTTATCTCTACATCAGAAAAAATATATGTATACAATTTTTTAGATTTTCAAAATTTAGATATAATAGAAACATATAATAATGAAAGAGGAATATTTGATATAAATCAAGAAAATTCAAATACAATTATATCATATCCAGATAAAGTTCAAGGTCATATAAGAATTAAATTTTATGATTTAAATAAAACAACTTTTATAAACGCTCATAAATCATCAATAGCATATTTAACTTTAAATTTAAATGGAACTTTAGTTGCTTCTACTTCAGAAAAAGGGACTTTAATTAGAATCTTTAATATTGAAAATGGTGATTTATTACAAGAGATTAGAAGAGGAGGAAGTAATGCTAATATATATAATATAAGTTTTTCTAATGATAATTTATTATTGGGAGTTTCTAGTAATAGAAATACCATTCATGTTTTTTCTATTGAATGTTCTTATAAAAAAACAAATGGAAATAAAAATTTAAATATTTCAATTCCTAAAAATAATACTAGTATATTTAATTTTTTACCTAAATTTATTTCTAAAGGATATTTTAATAGTGAATGGAGTTTTATTAATATTACAATTAATGAAATTAATTCTATGATTGGATTTAATGAAGATAATGATTTATTTGTTTTAACTCCTTCTGGAAAATTTTATAAAATTAAATTAGATTTACAAAATACAGGGAATTATACAGTTGTTGAAAAAGAAAAAATTAAAGAACAATAAATATTATTTTAAAATTATTTATTATTAAATATATATTTATAAATTATTTTATTTATTTAATTTATTTTTTTTTAAAAAAACTGATTTTTAGAAATAATTTGATTTATTATTTAATATTTTAAAAAGATTAAAAAATACAATTTTTAAAATATTATCATTCAAATTTAAATTAATAAACGATGGATTCTTTTTTCATTGATTTCCCTTCAAATAGTCACAAAAAAAATAATATTGAAACAATTTTATCTTTAAATAATAGTATTTTTTCAAAAAGTGAATTAATAAGAGATTGTTCTTTATTAGATGACAGTTCAATTCATCTTGATTTAAATTTAAGTGAAATTTTTCCAAAAAAAAAAGGGAAAAAAAAGAAGAAAAAAAAGTATATAGGTAAAAAAAGATTTAAAGATTTAAATGATACTCCATTACCAATTTTTTCATGTATTTATTGTGCTAATGAAAAAGTTTCTTTTAATTATATGATTCACAAAACTCTTTTTTCAAAATATGGAAAAAGTGATGTTATTTATAATTCAATTTTAAATGAATGTAAAAATAAAAGAATGTATTTAGATATTTTATATTGTGCTAAAAAATTTGATTTATTTTAAAAAAATTCATTTTTATAAATGGGATAAATATATTTTTTCATTGTTAAAAATTTAATATATTGTTCAAAAAATTTTGTTTTATTTTTTTTATGATAAAATGAATGAATTATACTTTACAAAATATTGAATTATTTATAAACATTATTATTTATTTTAAGTATAATAATATATATTTAAAATTAATTTAATATAAGCATTTATTTTTTTTCTAAAAACAAATTTCAATAAATCCTTTAATGACTTTATTTTAAATATTATCAAATTAAAATATTATAATTTATAAGTAATTAAAAGTTTTAAATCAAAAAAATATATTTTATTATTTATCATTTTTTACTCTTAGGAGGATATTCAATAATAGATTTTTTTCCAATATACAATACTTCAATTTGAGATTTAACTTTTTCTAATTCTGCTTTTAAACTTTCAACATTTTTTTTAATATTTTTAATATGAGGAGAAACAAAAGAACAAGCGATTAAAGATCTATTTTTAGGTAAATTAGATATTAAATTTTCAGTAACGCTTTTTTTAATTTCTTTCATTTCTATACTTAAAAATAATAAAGATCTAGTAGATAAAATTTGAAATCCGAATTTTTTAAGGAAATCACCATTTAAAATAATATTTCCTATATGAAAAGAAACTAAAGTTTCACTTTGTAATTTTTGAATAATTAAATTAGTAATTTCAGGAGCAAAAACTAAAGAATAATCTTTAACAGAATGAATACAAAGAGATTTAATATTTCTATTATTAGCAATTCCATAAAATATATTATATAACATTTGATAATATAATCCATCAAAACCAAAAGATTCAACTAAATTTCCTCCTTTATCAAGAGGATAAATAATTAAATTAACTACTTGTAATTTAGGACAATATTGTAAAACTGAAGATAATAATATTACTGAGTTTTTATTACCTAATAATGAATGATTTATTATTATTGTTAATATTTGAGGCTGAAATTCAGGATTAAATTTAAAGTTATCAAATATTCCTTTAATTTGTAAATCATTTAAATTTTTAATTTCTTGATTTTCTGGATTAAATAATACATGATACATTGATATTTCAAATTCTTTTTGAAATCTTTCTTCAGCTTTTTTACATTTTTTTAATTCTTCATCTGAAAAATCTATATTATTATAAATACTTTTAATATATTTAAATACTTCTACATTATTTTGAAGTAGTTTTTTAATATAACTTTCTCCTATTAATTGATAAAATAATCCTTTCACATTTTTAATATTATTATGTTGGGCTTTTGATTCAAATTTTTGAAAATAATGATTTAAATTATTGTCATTTTCAGCACTATTTAATATATTTATTACCTCATTATCTATCATCCTTTTTTTAAATTTTTCATGGTCTTCTAAAAATATTTTTTTATTTGCTTCATATGATAATACTTTTGGGGTTTTTTCATCTTGTTTTACTATTTCAACTACTGCACCCATTTTTTTATATATTAAATAATAACTTATTTCATTTTATATAATCAACTAATCATTTGAAAAAATATTAATTTAAAAATAATAATTATTTTTTAAAAAAATGATATATATTTAAATTAATTATTCATATATCTTTGTTTTTAACATTCATTAAAATAAGGTTATAAGAATTTTTTTTCTTTTTCATACTTAATAATAATTCAAGAGAAAAAAAATAAATTATAACTTCTTCTATTAATTCAGATAAAAAATGAGCTTAAGAAAATATATTCTTGTAATAAATGTATAAAACAATAATCTATATCACTCTTTAAAATATATAACAATATAAAAATAAAAAATTTTTATTTTTTTTAACAATAAAATAACAAAATTTTTTATCGTTTAAAAAGTATAAAAAATTATAAAGTTATGCTTTATCAAGTTCTTTCTTTTTTTCTTCATAAACACTTTTTTTTTCATCTTGATGTCCCCTAATCCAAGATAAAATTTCTTCAGCTTTTTGTTTTTTCTTAGAATCATTTTTCATTTTTCTCGCATAATTTTCTAAATCAATTTTAGCTTTATTATCCAAAGCTTTTTCTTCATCTTGTTTTTTAAATCTTTCAGCTTCTTTCATTAATCTTTCGATTTCTTCTTGTGAAAGAACATTTCTATCTTTATCAATTTTAATTTGTTGTACAGTTTTTCCAGTTAATTCTTTAGCAGAAACAACTAAAATTCCATTAATATCTTCTTCAAATGTTACTTCCACTCTAACTTCTCCTCTTTTTTTTGGTGGAATTTTCATAATAAATTCTCCAAGGAAATGATTATCTTTAACAAATTTTCTTTCTCCTTGATAAACTTTAACTCTAACTTGAGGTTGATTATCTCTTACATTTTGATAAGTCATTGATTTCTTACATGGTATAGTAGTATTTCTAGGTACTAAAATATCCATTTCACCTCCTTTTATTTCCACTCCTAGTGATAAAGGCGTCACATCGAGTAACACGAGCTTCTCTAATGCATCATCATTCACATTGTTTACAATAGCAGCTTGTACTGCAGCTCCACATGCTACAGCTTCATCAGGGTTGATTGACTTATTTACCTCCTTCCCACCGAAGTACTCCTTCACTATTTCTACTATTTTTGGTATTCTACTTGAACCACCTACCATTACTATTTGGTTTATATCATTCTTAGTCAATTCTGCATCTTTTATTGCTTCATCCATTGGAGGTATACATTTCTCAAATAAATCACGACATAAATCCTCAAATTGAGGACGAGTTATTGTCACATTTAAATCCTCACCTTCTGCTAAGGCATCTAAATCTATTGCTGTTTGTTGAGATGATGATAAATTTTTCTTTGCTTTTTCACATGCGATTTTTAAACGTCTTTTTGCTTTTACATTGTTAGAAATATCATTTCCAGTTTGATTTTTGAATTCATCAATACAATAATGTATTATTCTATCATCAAAGTCTTCTCCTCCTAAATGAGTATCTCCTCTAGTAGCTCTGACTTCAAAGAGTGTATTATCTAAAGAAAGAATAGTAACATCGAAAGTACCTCCTCCCAAATCGAAAATGAGTATATTTTGTTCATTATCTTTCTTGTTATCAAGTCCATAAGCAATAGCAGCAGCAGTTGGTTCATTTATCATTCTTAAAACATTTAATCCAGCAATTTGACCTGCAATTTTTGTAGCTTGTCTTTGACTATCATTAAAATATGCAGGTACTGTTATTATTGCATCTTTAACTGGTTTCCCTAAGAAATCTTTAGCTGATGAAGCTAATTTTTGTAGAACCATTGATGAAATTTCTTCAGGTAAAAATGATTTTGTTTCTCCCATATATTCTACTTGTATCTTTGGTCTATCTGAATTTGGATCGGGAATAACTTTGAAAGGCCAAACTTGCATATCTTTTTGAATTTCAGGATCATTAAATCTACGTCCTATCATTCTTTTCGCATCGTATACAGTGTTTTGAACATTTTTTATATTCGCTTTTGCTGATTCTCCTATTAATCTCTCGGACTTTGTGAAACATACTACTGAAGGTGTCGTACGATCTCCCATATCGTTTGGAATCACCTCTGGCTTTCCGTTTCTCCATACTGCCACACATGAGTATGTTGTTCCTAAATCTATTCCTATCGGAGGATTTTCGTCTGACATTTTTAAATATATTTATATTTTTGATTTGTTTGATTTTTATATTATTTTATTCTTTTTTTATTAGGATTTTAAAATGCATTTTTTGATAAATAATGAAAATAAGGAAATAAAATGATTTGTAAAAAAAAAGTAAAAAATTAATAATTTAATTATTTAATTTTCCTTAAATAAAAAAAAATATTCAAAGATAGGTTTTCTTCCTTATTAAAAATAAACTTTTCTTATGTCTTTTAATTAGATTAGGATACACAAATAATAATCATCAACAATATTACTTTTTTGAAATCTTTTAAATTTTATAATTATTACTTAAATCCAATTTATCTTCATAACATTATATTTTTAAAATTAATATTCTTATAAATATTTCCAACAAAATTTATGAATAATATTTCAATTTTTTAAAAAAACTTTAGTTTAGATGAGTTTATTTGACTTCAAGTCTATCTACTCTAAAATATCCTTTATTACATATTAATCACTATCTACATATCAATTATTATTCTATGTTTTATCAATTAATGAAGTTATCATTAATATATATCTTTCTTTTTTATCTTAAATATTTTAAATATTAAATTATGAATATTTTATAATAAGTTCCTAATTCTTCTTTAATTACTTTATCATACATTGTTTTTCATGAAAAATTTATTCAAACTTTTTCTTTTAATCGTAATAATCTACAAATAAGTGTTTAAGTGTGATAAAACTATATTTTTCTAAAAAAAATTTAGTTACTTAGTGAGTTAGTTTAGTCCGGCAAGACGGCTCATATTTTATATTAAATAAAAACAAATAATAAGAAGAAACCCAGCCATCTTACTCATATTTAAATTCATAAATATTACAAGTATCATCTTATCATCTTTCTTATTTTATTCTCCAAATTTAATATATAATTCTCGAATAAAATTTTTTAATTTCTCTGAGTCCTTTATTATCCTTTTTTTTTTCTTCTTTCTTTCCTGAATAATTCTTAGAATAATAAAAATATTCAATACTTTCTAATAAATTTAAATTTATTGTTTTCCTATCTAATCCTTCTAATTCATTCTTTAATTTATCTCTTAATTTTTTCATTATCTCATATTCATTTATAACATATTTAATATTATTATCTTTTTTCTTACATAACACACTTATTATTAATTATTTTTAAATTTTTTAATATATCTATATTTCTATAAGTATAAAATCTTAAACTAAAAAAGTATTCTTTATATTTTTAATTATTAATTCTTGTAAATTATTAAGAAATACATGCGAATTTTTTGTTTTATATTTGTGTTTAATTTCTTTAATCCAATAAAATTTCCTTTCTTTTACATTTTTTTTATTACTTTTACTCTTAAATTTTCTATTTTTTGTTTTAAAATTAAATTTATTATCATATAATAATCTTAATAATTTAACTTCAGCTATTTTACTATTAAATACTTTACTCATCTATTAGTAATTTCTTCTATTTTATGAGTAGTAATAGTATAAAAAAAAAATAAAGTTTGTTAGTTTATTTAATTAGTTAAGTAGTTTAAAAAAAAAAATTAAGTTTGATAACGAGGGGATTCAAATCCCTGCCATTTCATAATAGCTCTTGAAACTAACGCCTTAGACCGCTCGGGCACGTTATCAAAGATACATTTTTTTTATTTTTAAAGATTAAATATTATAATATTTTTAATTATTATTTATTCTTTTATTTTTATTATGATATTATCTTATATTATAATTTTTATTTTTAAAAATAATTGATAAAAGTAAAAATGATTAAATTTAACTTAATTATTATTTTATATCATTCAATATTTATTTAATTTTACTTTTATTTATTTCTTAGTCATTTTTTATATGATTTTATTTAAATCTATACATTGATTTCATTAAGAAATATGTTTTGTTATTTTATTCAAAAAAATAAATTCTTATTGTTAATTTAATATTTTGATTACTTCAAAACTAATTGAACCAATTATATTTTTTATTTCTACTTTTATCATTAAACAATCTAATTTGAACAAATATTTAAACTTAAAAAATAATTGATATATTCTCAATTTTTTTTCTTTATTATCAATGAATTGATTATTTAAATTATTAATTCAAATACTAATTTTTTTAACTTTTTTATATAATAATGAGCATATTTTTTGATAATTTGTCTTCTATTAAATAAGATAAATTTTCATATAGAAGATTGAAAGAAATTCTTTTATTAATTTATTTAATTATATGAAATAATTATTTATTCTATTTACTTTTTTTAATATTCTTATTATTACCTGAAAAAATATTTGTATGATTATTTTTTGGTTCTAAAACTTTAATTAGGGAATTTAAAAAAATATTATTTAAAGGTTTTTCAGGTTTATTTATATTTTTTCTTTGCATTAGACTATTATTTAACAATTTATCTATTAAGTTAGAACCTTTTATAATATTATTGTTATAATTATTTTTTATATTATTATTATTATTTTTATTATTTAACTTTGATGATTGAATTCTACTTGTTTTACAAGCTATTTTCTTATTATTATTATTATTTTTCTTTTTATCTTTACTATTATTATCATTATTTTTTTTATTAATATTATTATTACTTTTATTATTTTTCTTATTAATATTTGAACTAAAAATTCTTTCTGTTGAATGAAAATAATCTCTTTGAGTTTTACTTCCCTTAGCTGTGAAATTTTTATGAGAATTATTCTTATTTGAATTTCCTATTTTTGCAGTTATATTTCCTTTACTATTATTACTTATATTATTATTTGTATGATTATGACTATTATTAACTGAAATATATCTATTAGTTTTTTTTGGATTATTTGCTTTTTTATTATTTTTATTATTTAACTTATTTAAATAAATTCTTTCTGTTTTTGCACCTGATATTTCATTTTTTTCAATTAAAGAATTAATATGATTACTATTATTATTATTAATCTTTTTTATTGTAATTCTATCAGAATTATTTTCTTTTAAACTATATTGACTATTATCTCTTAAATTATTAAAATTTAATTTAAATTTAGGAGCATTATCTCCTTGAATTTTAGATTTAGCAAATTCACTATTTGGAATAATTTCACATCTTTGTTCATTTTTTCTTTTAATAACATGATTATTTTGATTAATATTTTCATTCAGAATAATTTTTTTAACATAATTAATGTTTTTACTTCTGATAAAAGTCAAAGTATCTTTATCTTGTTCAATTTCACTTCTAATTAAATCTATTTTAATTTGAACAATCTTATCTTCTGGAATAATATTCAGATCATTACCATAATTTTTATAATAACTAAAAATATAATGTTTGATGATAGGACAAGAAACAGGTAAAAAAATACAAGATAAATTAACAGCTTTATAATGATAAAATTCACCATTTAAATTATTATTTTCTTTATCTTTTGAAAGAAATCTTAATTCATTCGCAACACAAAAATAAGAAACTGTTAACATTATAATTTTTTCTAAAATTGCATCTCTTAATAATTCATATTTAGGTTCTGAGTCTAATTCTAATTCATCATAATTTAAAGGACTTAAATACATTATATTTCCTATATTTATCATTTGAATCCAATCTTCTTTTTCTACTGAATTTCCAAATATTTGTCTTATATTATTTAATATTGAATTATTTGATATATATTTATTTATTTCATTATTTTGATAATTTAAATATGAAGAAAAGTTATTTTCATTTTCAATTATATTATTTGTATTTCTATTATTATTATTGTTATTATTCTTAATATTATTACCATTTCTAAAAGAAAAAATTCGATTATATAATTCTTTAATAATTTTATAATTTAGTTTAATTTTATCATCTAAATTACTATTTTTACTTATTTGAATATATAAATAATTAGTTTTAACTAAATTATCTTCACACATCAAAGTAGCTAATTTAGCATGTTTTAAAGCTTCAATATGTTTATTTGCTTGTGATAAAACAGCACACATTTGAAGATGAAATTTAGCAGAAAATCTTAATTCAAGTATAAAATCACCTAATAAAGTATAATTAGATTGATCTACATTCATATTTTTTATAAAATATTCTTCGTTTATTTTAATATTATGTTTAGATTGTAAAGTATAATCAAAATGATAAATTACTGCTTCTAAATAAGAAATACAATTTTCAAAGTCTTTTATTTTTTGATAACAACAAGCTAAATTATGTAATATTATAATTAATATTTTTCTATCTAAATTTAGTTTTATTTCTGTTACATTTGCTTCTAAAAAAATTTCTATTTTTGATAAAATGTCTTTTGGAAGTTCAATTTTTTCTTCAAGAATAGATTCAGCACATAAATTATTATATTCTATTATTTTATTATAATCTAAATTTGGATTTTTATCTATACATTTTGATATATTTGTTAATTCATTATCTATATTTTTTGACATTGTATTTCCTGGTTCTGTTAAATTTTGATTATTTTCTTGGTTTTGTTGTAAAGACATTTTTTTATTTGATTAATTTAATTATATCTAATTTTTTAAAGTTTTAAACAATTTTTTATTTTTCAATTCATTATTTTTGTTAATTAATAAAAAATAATTAATAATAAAAATTATTTATTAAATTATAACAAATCTCTTTTTTTAAAAATAATTATTAACATATTTATAAAAATTATTATAAAAAATTATACAATTTAAAAATATAAATTAATGAATTAAACATTTATTTATTATCCAATTTGAAAATTTGATTATCATTATTAATATTATCCTGATTTTTTTTTCCATCATCCAAATTAAACAATTTTTTTTTTTTTTTCTTTTTTTTTCCCTCTTCATTTTTTCCACTTGAAAAAGTATCATTATTATGATTAGAATTAAAACTATCATTTTTATCATTATGATTACCATTTCTAATTCCTTCATTATAAGGAAGACTCATTTGTAATATTTTATCAACAGCATTATTATAATCAATATAATTAACTTTACAATAAGTATTATAAGATTTTTTTAAAAGAGAAAATCTTTCATTAATTAATCTCGGAGAAAGAGTTAAATTTTGTTTTAATTCTTTTTGATTTTTAAACCAAATATAATATTTTTGAATAATTCCAGGATAATTTTCATTTAAATAATTTTCAATTAAATTAGTATCAGAATTTAAAAATTTTTTAACACTTAAAGCAGTAATAATGAAATTATCCATAATATCTAAATTAATATTTTTCCAACCAAAATTATCAAAGTATAAACTTAAATAAACAATTTCTAATTCATTTAACATTAATTCTTTAGTAACTTTAATTAAAAGAGAATGTAAAGGATAATGATTTCTTAAGTCTTCAGGAAGAGTTTTTGAAGTTTCACATAATCTATTTATCATTGATATTATTTCATTATTATATATTTCTGTTATATATGTTGAATATATGTTTATGTATGATCCTTTTGATAATGGAGATATTAAATTATTTTGAGTTAACTGATTATCTGAATTTAATGTTAATTCTTTTTCTATTTTTGATTTAAATATTGTTAAATTGAATTGATTTTCTACTTTTGATATTTTTGACTTTGAATTTTGCTTTTCTGGTCTTATTGTTTTTTTCTGAAGAATTTTTGGCATTTCTTTTTTATTTTTTTATTATTTTTTAATTTTATTGTAAATTAATTATTTAAAAATGAAAAAGATAATTTTTGTTTTTTTGGTTTTTTCTTGTAATTGTATAGTAAATAATAATAATAATATTGAAAATATTGAAATAAATGATATTCAAAAAAATATTAAAGATTTATTTTTTTCAATCAGACAACACAGATTTAATTTAATTTCTCCATTATTTAAAGAGAATAAAAAAGAATCAGATGTTTTGGATACTTTATTACCACCAATTTCAATAATTCTAAAATATATTCTAGAGGTAGATTTAAATGATAAAAATAATACATTTCCTTATACATTAGATAAAGAATTTATTAAAGAATTTGAAAAGCAATTTTCTATTTCTTCTGTAGAAAACTTAGAAATGTTCAAATTTTATTTACAAAAATTATTAATAGATTCATCAAAAAATAAAAATGATGTTTCATCATATAGAGAATGTTCAGAAAAATATTATAATCATTTAAAATATAAAAATAAAACAGTATTTTTTTTAGTTAGAACGAATAAAATGAAAAAAAGAATTGAAAATTACAGAAATTGCATGGAAAAAAAAAAAAATTCAACAGAATGTGATCAAAAATACATTCGTTTTCCTTCTTTTAAAATAATTAATTCCTCTTATTCTTATGGTTTATGTTTACCAAATATAAATATAAATAATATAATATATAATTACAAAATATTAATATTAAAATTTATTAATCTTAACAGAATTTTTGAAACAAGTGAATTATTTTTAAAAGATTGTGAATTTCATGAATTAAATATTATTAAAATGAAAAATCTTGAAAATAATTCTTATGAGATTTATTCTTCTATTAATAGATATGATTTATTTTCTTTTACTCCTCTTTATATTATTATTTTTATATTTTTATTTATGTTCTTTAATAAATTACCTCAATGTTTATTCAAACCTTGCTTTAAAACAAGTAAAGTTAATGAAAGAAATAGTACATTAAATAAAAAACCAATTTTTGATAAAAAGCAATTTAATAATTTTTCAAAGAAATTTTCACTAAAATCAAATTGGGAAGAATTATTTAATTATAAAAATAAAACAGAGAAAATAAATAATGAAAGTGGTTTATCATATATTAAAGGAATAAGAGGATTATCAATGATATTTTCATCATTTGGTTTTTTATTTTTAATTTTAATTAATTCTCCAATTTCAATATATACAGAATATGATTATTCAAATTTATTTAAAAGTATATTATTTTCTATTTTTTTTGGTGGTTTAAGATATGCACCAAGATTATTATTAAGTTGTTCTGGTTATATTTTATTTTATAAATTTATTTGTTATTTAGATGAAAAATATGATGAACAACTTGAAAAAAAAATGAAAGAATATAATGCTAATAATAACTTAAAGACTAAAACTGAACTTTCTTTAACTCATTTTCATGAAGTATTAACTGATAATTCATTTGATGATTCAAAAAATAAAATTGATTATGAAAAATTACTAATTAGACAAAGAAATGTTAATGATATTAAATTTTCCTTTTTAATTCAATTTTATTTTTATCAAATTCATAAATATATATTGTATATTTTAGTTTTATCTTTTTGTTTATTTAGTTTACCAATTCTTTATAAAATTGAATCTATTTTTTATTATTTTATGAATATAAAAGGAGTTATTTTATCTCCTACTTGGCAATTATTTATTGATGATTATATTAATCCAGTTCTCAATAAATCTGATTCTGATGTTAGTTCTTATTTTATACCTGAAAATCTAACCACCACTCAAAATAATGTTACTAGTTATTTAAATTTAGTTTTAGGTTATACTTCAACTTATAGTTTTCATTATCAAGATTTTGGTTCTGAAAATTTATTATATTTCTTCTGGTTGTTTTATAATGAAGTCATTTTTTTTTTAATTTCAACTTTTTTTCTTTTCATCGGATATAAATATAAAATCGGAATAGATAACTTTTTTAAAATGATAATAGTAATAACAATATTAGGAAAAATAATTATCAGTATTTTTTTTCGTGAAAATTTTGGAAATGCATCTCTTTTTTATTATTCATATTCTTTTGGTTCATTTTTTGTAAATCCATTATATAATTATATATATTATTCAATAGGAATATATTTTGGAAGCATAAATTATATTATTCAAAAAAGAATAAATTATGATAGTATTGAATTACAAGAAAAACCTTTTTTAACATCTTTTATTCCAGTAGTAAATTGGTATGAAGAAAAAGGAATTTGTATGAAAATATTTAATTCAATTATAATCTTATTAATTATTTCAATAAATTTTTTATATTATATTTATAGTATTATATTTAAAGATGGAAAAAGTTTTGAACTAATGGTTTTTGCAGAGTTTAATGATATTTTTCTTTCTTTTGATATTGAAATAATTATTTTTCTTACTCACTTGAGTTGTTGTTTGTTTTATGTGGATAGTAATAATTTTATTAATCAATTTTTATCAAATCCATTTTGGTCTATTTTAAATAAACTTTATACTTCATTTTTGTTATTATTAAATCCAACAATATTATTTATTTTATTCCAATGTGGAATGAGAATTAAATTAAATATTTATAATTGTATTTTTTATGCTTTAATCTCAGATTTTATTGCCTTTATTGTTTTTTTATTAAGTTATATCTTCTTTGAATTACCTTCAAAAAGAATAACAAAATTAATTTTTAAAAAATCAAAAAAAGTAATAGAATTAGAATAATGATATAATTTAAAATAGTTTTAATATAATAATATAATAAAAAATCTTTTAAATAATTTATTCAAAAAAATTAAAAATAACATAAAAATAAAGTATGATATAAAGAACCAAATAATATATGTATATGACGATAGAAAAAAGAAAAAAGAATCTAAATTAAGAATAATAAATAATGAAATTAGATAATTACAAAATTTCATGAATTAACAAAATAAAAAAAATATAATTTGAAAAACTATTGAGAAAAAGATTGAAAATCTTTCAAATAAGGAAATTGAAAAAAAGATTTTAAATTATTGACTCTATTTTTTAAAAGGAAATAAAATATAGATGATAATAATTTCTTATACTTATACATATATTAAAAAATTAAGATATAAATATGAAATTAATATATTTAACTTTTTATATATTGATAACTAAAATTTCCAAGAAATAATATTATTTCATAATTAATATCTAATGAAACTAATATTAATGCATTTGATATATTAGAGAAATTTTAAATAATAAAAATTATTATTAAATATTATGATGTTGATAATTGGAGATTTTTTTAAAAAAACCACTACTGATTTATAAAAATGAAGAATAATGTTGAATTCAATTTCGAAAATTTTAATTTAATTTATTTAATCATTTCAATTTTTTTTCAAAGCTCAAAAAAACATCAAATAAAATATATTTAATAATAAATATATCAAAAAAAAATTTATATCCATAATTATTTATAATTAAACTATTTTTAGATTTTCTATTGAATTATTATTTCTTTTGTTTTATTTTTATAAAAGGTTTTGATGTTTTCTTACTGATGATTTATTTAATTATAATATTTAATTTCTTTAATTTAAAATATTTTTTAAAAATAAAGGAATAAAAATTAATGTTATTACTTTGTTTTCCAAATTAATAATTCAAATTAAAATAATATATAAAATTTTAATTTTTTATCTGAATTTATTTTCCAGATAAAATAAATGTTTTTATATTTATACAACTATTTATAAACTTTTTATTTAGTTCAATATTCTGAAAAATATTTAATCTTCTTTTATAGAAATCTAAAGAATTACTCACCTTTTTTTTT
>JAEEGK010011193.1_pt1 | contig 20539 bp, 16 predicted proteins | sample 8958771 | NCBI WGS metagenome assembly JAEEGK01 (sample SAMN16246547, study PRJNA631951) | gut metagenome | biome: gut microbiome; feature: rumen; material: SC-attached | host: Bos | place: Iran: Karaj | collected 2018-10
CTTGCGCGTGATCCGGGTGACTGCTGTATCCTGGGAATCGGATACCTCACTGAAAACATCCAGCTTGTTTCGCCCAACGGAAAAAACAACGCGCGCTGAGCTTCAGAAAATACAGCTGATTCATACTGAACCAGGCCAGGAAGGAGGTGACCCCCGTGCCGGAACGGAGAAAACACAGAAAAGACAAAAAGGACAGCCGCCCCATTGTGGTGGATGATTTTATTTACAATGATCCGGATGAATCTGTCCCTGTGAATTCTGCTTCATCCGATACGCCGGAGGAAGCGCTCCGCAAGCTTCAGGACGACCGGGGCACTGAGGCTTCCGGTCATGAAAGCAGTCCGGAATCCATTGAATCCGCCGCCGAAAACTATCTTGGGCGGAAGGACGCCTCTGCCCAGCCCTGGGTCTCTTCCTCCGGTATAATCCTGGATGGGAAGAAACGACAGCCCGTTGATACCATGGGGCGTCGTCCCCGCAAGGAACATCGCGGCCTGCGAGCTTTGGCGCTTACAGTCGTCACCGTTGTGCTGATCTTGTTTATTGCCGCCTATATTTTCCATCGGATTGACAGCAATATCCCTTTTCTGGATAAACCGGAAATTCTGATCAGCCGGGTGGTTTCGCCTGTACAGTCATTTTTCTCCCGCGTAACCGATACAACGGTCGGTTTTATACGCAGCTGGCGGATGAGGGATGATCTGGAAGAGAGATATATGGCCGAAGTGGCCAGGAATGAGCAGCTGACCTATAAAAAAATGCTCGCAGATGAGCTGAAAGGCGAGCTGGGCCGGTATACGGTGCTTTCAGATGAAGTCCGGAACATTGAAAACCTCAATTCCATTTCCTGCAAAATAACCGGCAGGTCAGACACCAACTATTTCTCCACTTTTACAATTGATAAAGGAGCCGCCGACGGCATTCTCAGATGGATGCCCGTCACCTTCGAAAATTCACTGGTGGGGTATATCGACAGCGTCGATGAGTACCGTTCAGTCGTCCGCACAATAGTCGATTCCAATGTTTCCATCGGTGTGGTAATCCAGTCCAACAGCCGTGACCAGGGCACGCTCAAAGGAACAATCGGGATCGACGGTTCGCCCATGTGCCGTGTTTATCTGGTGGAGAAAAGCGAGCTTCCTCGTCCCGGGGATCAGGTGGTCACTTCCGGTGTCGGTATGGATTTCCTTGATGGAATCCCGATCGGGGAAATTACCGAAAGTACACGGGGTTCCAAGGATAACCGGGATTATATCGTAGTGAGGCCCAATGTGGATTTCTCTGCGCTTGATCATGTGGTTGTTCTCCGCTATAAAACAGCCTTCCTGGAAGACAGCACATTCTCCCGGGCGGATCATGATGATCCGGCAGGTGATGAACCGGCCGCAGGCGAATCCTTCACGGATGATGAACAGACAGATGAATATGACCTTTCAGATGACTATTATTCGGACGACCTTGAGATGATGGATTACAATGAATTTTCGGAAGACATCAGCGTTTCTGAAGGTGATGTGGTTTCCGGTGAATGGGAAGATATCGGTGACGTGACAGTTGTGGATGTCACGGAGGATTCCGAAACCTCCGGCCGTTCCGGAGCGGAAGGAGGTGACACCGGTGCCGTTTCTGAAGAGGCGTGGTAAGACATCAAAAGATATTCGTCCGGTTGTTGTGGATGATTATATTTATAATGATCCGGAGGATTCCGTTTCTGCTGATTCCGTTTCTTCCGATACTCCGGATGAAGCAATCCGCAAACTCCGCGGCCGTTCCGCGGAAGATTCATCCGAATCCCCGAAGACGGATGATCAGCCGGAAAAAGGAACTGCTCCTTCCCGGGTATTCTCTTCCGGAATCATGCTGGATGAAAACCTGCAGCCTGTGGAGACAGCGGAAAGGCGTACCCGCAGGAAGAATCGGCGTCTTCGTGCCATTGCCCTTGCAGCTGCCGCTGTAATCCTGGTGCTTGGCCTCGCCGCATTCATTTTTCAGCGCACGTCCGGAGTTCCCCTCTTCGGCAGCGGTGATTCCGTGATTGCACGGATCATTACTCCCGTTCAGTCGGTTTTTGCTGGAATTGCTGATTCATTCGGCGGTTTCTTCCGTGAGTGGAAACTTCGTGAGAACCTGCAGGCGGAACTGGACCGCGTTACAGCCGAAAATGAACAGCTGACCTATGAAACCATGCTTACGGAAGAGCTTCAGGTCAAATCCAAGCTGTACTCTTACCTCAGGGAAGAAGCGGAAAACAATCCCCTGCTCAATCCGATCATTGCCCGGATTACGAATAAATCATCTCCCACCTATTACTCCACATTTACCATCAACAAGGGAGCGGCTGACGGGATTAAGCCGTATATGCCCGTTACCTATGATTATTCCCTGGTCGGATATACGGAAACCGTCCGGGAACATGAATCCGAAGTCCGTACAGTTATCGATTCCATCGCTTCCATCGGCGTCGTCATCCATTCGATCAATAATGACCAGGGGACCCTTCGCGGAACGCTCGGGCTGGATGACGTTTCCGGTCCTCCCATGTGCCGCCTCTACTATATCCCTCAGAGCAGCCTGCCCCGCATGTTTGATCCGGTGTTCACTTCAGGCGTCGGTATGGATTTCCAGGAAGGAATTCCGATCGGTGAAATTGCCGAAAGCTCCCGCGGTTCAAAGGAGAATAAGGAATATATACTGGTTAAGCCCAATGTGGATTTTCCGCATCTGGAATATGTGATAGTTCTCCGTTTCGTCCCGTCCCGGAATCCCGTTATCAGCCAGGCAGGCTCCCGTCCTGACATGGAACTGTATACGCTGGAACCATCCTATGTTCCGCCCGAGGTTCCCGTGGTAGCCGCATCCCTTTTTGACACGCCTTCCCCCGAACCGACGAATACACCGGTGCCGACTGAAATACCGGAATACTGGATACCGACCTCCACGCCCACTGAGGCGCCGACTCCGACGCCCACGCTGACCCCGACGCCGGCGCCGACGCCCACTCCTGAACCAACCCCGTATGTTTCACAGATTCCATATCATATCGGCAAACGTCGGAATGAAGAGCCGACACCCACGCCGTCGCCGACGCCCGAACCCACTCCGACGCCGTATTACACGCCGGATCCGGACCTGATGGACTGGGAGGATGATTAAAATGACAAATGCATCCGCTGTAAGGTATCAGTCCGGGTTTATCCGCCGCTATCTTGTTTTTGCGTTCCTGACGGTTTTCGGTTATCTTTTCCAGGTATGTGTTATGCCGTATATCAAGATTGCCGGTGTGTCCCCGAATATGCTTTTTGTGGTAATCGGTATCATTACGGTGGCCTATGGTAAGCTGCGTGCCTTCTGGGTCGGTGCTCTTTACGGCCTGCTGATGCAGATCATGGTTCCTTCCGTCAGTTATCTCAACCTGGGTATCTATACCATTTCCACGCTCTTCTGCTCCTTCCCTTTTGCGGACAAACCGCTGAAAACCCTGGAGTATGACAGGGCCATCAACCGGACCCGGACTGAGCTTCCTGCCTGGCTTCGTACCGTACTCTGTGCGATGCTGAACACCCTGGTATATGAAACGGTAAACCTTACTTATGTTTCCATTTCCGGCATCAGCCTGACCGGCAGTCATGTTCTGCGGGGCTTGCTGGATGTACTTTTTACCGGTTTGCTGGCTTTGCTGCTGGCTTTCCCGGTACGCCGGCTCATTTTCGGCCGCAGGCTGAACGCGCCTGTAATGAAGACTGCGCCGGTTGTCTTCAAACGTTCCTGATCCCACCGGAATAGTTCCCTGATTGACCGGGAAACCGGCAGAAAGGAGAGGATACTTTGCTGCAGGACGAGAAAAAGAAGAAAAAAACAGCGGAATTCTGGCGCTATGCCGCTTTCCTGGTTGTTCTGTTCCTCATTTTTATCTGGCTGACTTCCGGTCTGGTCAGGCTTCAGCTGGACCAGGCGGATGTCTATAAGGAAAAAGCGGAAAGCACCCGGACCAAAACAGTTTACCTGCGCGGTAAACGTGGCTCGATTATCTCATCCGACTCTGTAATCCTCGCGGAAGACCAGCTGGTTTACAATGTCACTTTCCAGAAGGACGCTTCCGCCAACTCCAAGGCGTTGTATGCGCTGTATACAAAGTCCATCAACGATACAATTGATATCATTGAAAAAAACGGCGGAACAATGTGTGTCAATTATGTCATCCGCCGGAGTCAGCAGGGCGAATGGGAATTCAACTTCGGAAACGGTGTTTCACAGTCGGTCCTGGATACGCGTGAGAGGCAGTGGCGTTCCAATAACTATGCCACTTCCGGCCGCTACAAAACAGCGGAACAGTGTATTGACCTTCTCAGTGCCCGCTATCAGATCGACCGGACAAAAATCCCGGAATACCGTATGCTCCAGATTATGGCGATCTATTCCGAGATGCAGATGAACATTTTCAACTCCATGCCCATCGTCATTGCCAAGGACGTATCCATTGATACGGTTACGGAAATTGAAACCCGGTCCAGTATGCTGGTGGGAATGAGTATTGAAAACGGCACCAAACGGATCTACCCCCGCCATACCCTCGCTTCCCAGATCATCGGATATACCGGTGCGATCCCGAGCCGGGAAACATATATCCAGCTCGCGGCCAAGGGATATGCCTACAATGATATTGTCGGCCGTGACGGCGTCGAATATTCCATGGAGGATTACCTCACCCCGAATTCTTCCCTGCGCAAGGGATATAAGGTAGTGGAACGCGATCAGATGTCCCGGATTACCCGTGTGGTGGATCCGGGTGAGCCGGCAACCGACGGCAACAATGTACGGCTGACACTGAACGCTGCTTACCAGGAAGTGGCGGAGAGGGTCATCCGGGATAATGTGGCCACTGTCCGTTTGCTGGAACAGGATAAAATCAGGGAAGGCAGGTGGCTGGAAAAGTATAAAGCGGAAATCCATGCCCGGAAATGGGACCAGTTCCCGCTGGAGCTGGCTCAGCATGGCTGCCTGATCGTTCTGGATATGGAATGCCGCGTGCTGGCGATGGCCAATTACCCCACCTATGACCTGAATGCCCTTGTCAAGGGCGGGAAGGATGCCGCCGCCATCCTGGGGGATGATCGCAACGTTCTGCTCAATTACGCAATCCATTCACGCGCCACTCCGGGTTCAATTTTCAAAATGGTAACCGGCTTCGGCGCCCTGGCGTCCGGTGAGCTGACCCCCACAGAACGGATTGACGATCAGGGATACTATACCAAATACAATAAAGACGAAAAAACCGCTCCGAAATGCTGGATCTCCAAAGCCCTGCGGAATACTCATCAGGACCAGACCATTGTGGATGGTATCAAGAATTCCTGTAATTACTTCTTCTACACAATTGCCGATCGTCTTGGGGAACAGCGGCTGTATACGTATGCAACACTTTTCGGACTCACATCCACAACCGGTATCGATCTTCCCGGCGAAGTTCGGCCTGTGGTTGGCTGCCAGCGTTCCCTCTATGATCCCAATAAACCGGTGAATGAGGCGAACCAGGATACTTCCCTTCCCATCATTGTTTTCAACCAGCTCAAGGCCCACCTGGCAAATATGGGCAATTCCCGCAACCTCCACTATGAGGACGAACGTCTCTCTGTCTGTGTCAAACGCCTGATGGATATGGCTGAGCAGAAAGACCAGGGGGATAAAGGAGAATTATGGCTGGACGACATCCGTACCATCCTGATGGAAGAGCTGAATATGTCCCGCGAAATGGTTTATTCACAGCTGGTTATCGGCGATACCTACCGTCTGCTCAATGATATCAAGTGGGGCGGCGGCCAGACCATCCTGACCGGTATCGGCCAGTCCGTTACCGTGCTGACGCCCCTTTCCGTTGCCCGCTATGTTGCCGCTGTAGCCAATGGCGGCAAGGTATACAATGTTTCCCTTATTGACTCCATCACTTCTCCCACCGGGGAAATCCTGGCCGAGCGTGAGCCCTCCCTTCAGTGGACATTGGAAAAGGCAGAAAAGTATATGCCATATATTCACAAAGGGATGAAGGGCGTTACGGACGACACCGGCACCGCGGCACGGTATTTCAAAAACTGGCCTTATGAGGAACAGATCGCCGCAAAAACCGGGACCGCCCAGGTTACCCATATTGACGTGGAGGATAATGCCTGGTTCGTCTGCTTTGCCCCGCTTGATAACCCGGAAATTGCCGTTGTCTGCTTTATCCCGAGCGGCGCCTCAGGCGGCTATGCTTCTCAGGCGCCCCGCGACTTCATTGAGTGGTATATGAAGCAGAAGGAGCTGCGCAGCACGGACATTGTGCTTCCCCTGGGCAATTCCCTTGCGCCTTGATTCATTTCCTGTTTTCTGATTTGACTGTAATGGAGGTTCTGCCATGTCCGTTTCCATCTGTGTCGCATCCGGAAAAGGCGGGGTCGGTAAATCAACCGTCACGGCCGGTCTCGGTGCCTGCCTGGCCCGTCTGGGCCATTCTGTCGTGATTATTGATACGGATATTGGCCTGCGTTCACAGGATGCGCTTCTTTCCCTGGAAAACCAGGTGGTTTACGATCTGGTTGATGTGGCTGCAAAAGACTGCCGGCTGGACCAGGCGCTGCTTACGCATCCCTCTGTTCCGGGACTGAGCCTGCTCCCCGCCTCCCAGTTTGCCCGTGTACGTTCCCTGGATCCGGATCGTCTCCGTAAAATCCTGAAAGATCTGCTCCGTACCAACGATTTTGTGCTGGTCGACTGCCCTGCCGGGGTGGAACGCGGATTCCGCAATGTGCTGAACGGCGGTATTGACCAGGCCATTCTTGTCACTACACCGGATGATATTTCAATCCGGGATGCCGAACGGGCCGCGCAGATCATGGAAGTCAAGCATTCCGCCCGTCCCCGGCTGATTGTCAACCGGCTGGATAACGATCTCATCCGGAAGGGCGAAATGTATTCTGCCCGTACCGTTGCTGACACTCTTGACCTTGAGCTTCTCGGTGAGATACCGGATGATCCGGCTGTTTACCGGGCAATGCTGCGCCATGCGCTTTTCTGTGATTATGATTGCGAGGCTCGCCGGGCGATAATGCGTATCTCTGCGCGCCTCTGCGGAGAGGAAATGCCTTTCCCGGTTTACGGATCGAAGAAACCTTCCCTCTTCCGCCGACTGTTCTCATCTGATCTGAAGGAGGTACTCCCGCTTGGCAGCCATTGATGATTCCCGTCGGACAAGGGCTCATGTGGACGTCATTCTGCTTGCCCTCGTTTTTGCCATGGCCATTTTCGGTGTGGTTGCGGTCTGCGTGGCGACATTCTCTCCTGATTCTGATCCTGATGCCTCTTTCCTGAACCATATCGTGGAATCTTCCTATGCCATGCGGCAATGTCTCTTCCTGTTGCTGGCACCGCTGGTTGTCGGTGTGATTACCGTCTTCCCGCATGATCTGCTGCGCCGCAGGGCTGAGTTGCTTTACTGGATCGCGTTTTTTCTGCTCACATTCACGACAATCTTCAACCGTGCAGCGGGCGTAAAAGCGTGGCTGGATATCATCTGGGGCTATACCATCCAGCCGGCTGAATTTACCAAACTGGCACTGATCGTCCTGCTGGCCAAACACCTTTCCCGCCAGGACCAGCCGCTTTCCGACAGCCGGTCGTTTATCCGCGTATTTGCGCTGGTCGGGCTGCCCGGTATCGTCATCCTGATGGAAGGTGAAACCGGTTCCCTGCTGGTAATCATCTTCATGTTTGCTGTGATGCTGTATTTTGCCAATGTCTCCATGAAAACACTCGGTATCCTGGCCGGTATCGCTGTCCTCGGCATTCTTGCGCTCGCCGGATTCATGATGCTGACCAGTTCGGGATCGGATAACTACCGTCTGGCCCGTATCCTCAGCTGGATTGATCCGGAACAATACTCTTCATCCGACGCATACCAGCAAACCATGTCCAAGATGACGATCGGATCCGGCGGAGTTGCCGGCAACGGCATGTTCGTCCAGGGGGCAATCTCCCAGCTGAACTATGTGCCGGCAGACTGGACCGACTTCATTTATGCGACAATCGGCGAAACCTGGGGGTTTGCAGGATGCTTTGCCGTTCTGGTCACATATGTCCTGATCCTTCTGCGTATGCTTTACCTGGCATGGTATACCCGCGACAAATTCGGGCGTCTCATCATTATCGGTGTAATGGGCATGCTTCTCTTCCATGTGCTGGAAAATATCGCCATGACCCTGGGACTGATGCCGATCACAGGTATTCCGCTTCCGTTCCTGTCCTATGGCGGTTCCAACATGATAACCAACATGGGCGGTGTCGGCCTTGTGCTGAATGTCACCCGTAACCGCTCGATCTCCATTCCCGTCAATACACCCCAGACACTTCACAACCCCTACGGCATCAGCAAGACCTTCAGAACCAAGGCATATTAAGGGAGCAAAGCCTATGGAATGCATCAGCCCCGATTTTCTCATCATGTCCCCGGACTACAAAGGTGTCATGTCGTCTGTTGTCCTTCCTTTTCTCCGGAAACGTGAAACACAGACCACCCTTACCGCCCCGGACGGCACGCCGCTTTACTGCGTTACTTACTGTGCGGATCAGCCTGCCGGTTCCGTGCTGGTACTTCATGGGTTCACAGAAAACGCTTTCAAGTATTCGGAAATCATCTATTCCCTGGTACGCAGCGGTTTTTCTGTCGTTGCATATGACCAGCGGGGGCACGGTCGTTCCGGGCGCGCTTCCGGCATTTCCGATTCTTCTGTGACGCACGTCTCGCACTTTGACGATTACGTTTCAGACCTGAAAAATGTTGTGGATCAGCTCCTTGCTCCTATGCCGGAACCTCATATGATCTTCGCCCACTCGATGGGAGGAGCTGTCGCCGCACTTTTTCTGGAAAAATATCCGGATATTTTCCATGCGGCACTCCTCTGTGCCCCGATGATCGCCCCAAGTACCAGGGGTTTTTCAGTTCCGGCAGCCAGGGCTCTCTGTCTTGCCGCAAAGCTCGCCGGCCGCGGCAGGCGCCATCCCTTCTTTATGAAGCCCTGGTCCGGCCCGGAGGATTTCAGTACCTCCTGTGCCACAGACCCCGCCCGTTTCGCCTGGTATGATGAAATCAAAACCTCCCGCGAGGAATTCCGCAACAGTGTTCCGACGTACAACTGGACGCTGGAGTCTCTTGTTGTCACACACAGAATCCTGGCACCCGGCGCTCCGGAAAAAATCACCTGTCCGGTCCTTCTCTGCACTGCAGACAAGGATTACAGCGTTATGCCTGAACCGCAGAAATCCTTTATTGAACGCGTTCCTCACGGCAGGCAGATCTTTGTCCGTGATTCCCGTCATGAAATTTTCCGCTCTGTCAATGATGTTTTCTTTCCCTGGTGGCACCAGGTACTTGAATTCTTCCGCACAAATCTGGAGGGTTGATCAATGATGAAACAGCCGCGCTGGTTCCTTTGCCTGTTTGCTGTCCTGATGGGGATCTGTACACTCATCTTCATCTGGGATATCCCCGCGTCATATTCCATGGCCTTCCGGCTTTCCGATGCACAGCTTAGTCTGGAAACAGCCCAGGGCCGTGAACGCAAGCAGCAGGCCGAGTATGATAAAACTCTTGAGAATATTGAAATCGCGAAGGCTTCGCTGGACGCCATTGCACCGCAGCATGCGGAAGTTCAGGCTGCCCGGGATGCACAGGTGGCTGAAAGGAAGGAACTGAAAGCACGCAGGGAAGAACTCAGGAAACAGATAGACGCGCTTCTTCCGGCTGAAACCGCAGGAGAGGAGGCATCGGAATGAATAACAGTTCAAAGAATCATTCCCTTCCTGCAATTGTCCTGATTGCTACACTTCTTTTTGCGATCATCCTGTCCGTTTCCTTCCTGTACCGGTACCGCAGGGACTCCATCGAACTGAAATCCCTCACAAGGCAGATCAATGAAACGACTGAACGCTGGAGACAGATTGACGCAGATAAAATGCTTCTGAAGAATGAACTGAACGCACTCAACAACCAGATCCTGGATGCGGAAGATGATATCGCCTCTGCTGAAAAGCGTCAGAATGATATCGATTCCCTCCGGGAAGAAATCAAAAGCCTGGAAGAACAGCTTGCCGCACTTTCCCCGGCCTCTTCTGCTGAATAACCGTGGAATCGACCTCAAAAAACCATTGACACCTGTGCATGAATCTGCTAAAATACCATCTGTTGCGGGGATTGACCCGCGGTGCCTGGGTGTGGCGCAGTTTGGTAGCGTGCTTGAATGGGGTTCAAGAGGCCGGAGGTTCGAATCCTCTCACCCAGACTTGGCAGAGCCGTCATCGGCTCTGTTTTTCTTTTCATGGTTTCCCTTTGCGGTGATATAGTTTTTTCTCAATCCCGGGAATAAAACCTCATGTGTTCTCGTTGAATAGGTGATCGGATATTTCTTTATCCGTACCCTGCCCCGGGAGCGTATGCAGCCCCCATCGCGTGCACTCCCGGATTTTTGGAAAGGAGCCGGACTCTGCGTCCGGAATAATCATGAAAAAGCTTTTTGTTCTTCTTCTCTCATTGCTGCTTGTTTTTGCTGTGCTGACCTCTGCACTGGCGGAAGAATCCGCCCTTCGCCTGGTTGTGGACAATCTTGCGGAAGTCCTGCTGGATATGGATAACGTAACAGTCTCAGGCACAGCGGAATTCGCCCTGGACGGCGAGTGGTTCAAATCTGTGGATACGGTCTATAAACAATGCGGATACCGTTCCTCCTGGAAACTTGATCTTCTCAGTCCCCTTCCCGATGGCGAAAAGAAAGCTTCCGGCTGGACCATCATTGCGGATGAGGAAAAGCTTCATGTCATTGAAGTCATTTATCCCGGCACATACATCACTGGTACCGGTGCCAGCCAGAATTCCATCCTGCGTCCTTCCGTCAGTCTGAATGTCGTAACAGACATTGTTCGTGGTCTGGCAGATTATGCGGATCTGATTCTCGGCAAGGATGCTGTCACCGTGGAAAAGGAAGGTGACAATGTCACAGGCGTTCACATCACGCTGGATGAAAACAAACCTGGGATTGTAGACACTGCCCTGAATCTGGCAGCCCGTTATGCCGCAGACCGGTATTTCAGTATGGATTACGACCGGCAGAATCCCCGTTATATGGGCAGTATGGAATACTACTACACCACAACGCAGGCCATCCTGAATGCCACACGGTCTTACTCTCTGAAGAGTGCTGACATCAATGTAAAACGCGGACCCGGTTCCTTCCTCTCTTCCGTTTCCGGCAAAGTGGCCGTAGACCTGAACACCGCTCACGATGGGATTCACCTGCTTGAATTCTCCTTTGATTTCAAGGTTTCCGATATTGACAAAACCGTTGTGGATCGTTTCAGGGCTTCGGATTACGGAGTAAAGCTGCGTGAGAACTTCTTTGATTTCACCATGCCTGCCAATGTGATGTCCATCCCGGAAGGCTCCGTTGTTCCGGCCCACGATGAGCGGGATTTCCCGGAGGATATCGAAGCCTGGGAAATCTCCCTTTGGGACAAAGCCGGTTATGACGGGGAAAAAGTAATCCAGTATAATGACGGGCTTTGCACCTGCACATTTGCTGAAGACGGCACCCTGCTTGAGCTCCAGGATACCGCAGCGCCGTGGCTGAGCATGTATGTGGATGGTTCCCAGATTGAATGGTTTGATGAAAAGCCGGTCAAAGCCGATGAGAAAACCACGCGGAAGCTGCTGGATTTCCTGGCATATGCCAATCCCGGCATGGAGAAGAATTTTGCTTCCTTCAACCTGGCGTGGCGTGTCCGGTATGACGGCAGGTCCTATGTGCAGTATGAAGGCGTTGCCAAAGACGGCAGTGAAGAAACCGTACTCTTCGTTCTCAATGAAACCGCTGATTTCCTCATCCAATACTTCTCCTGCATTTCCAATGGCTGATAATTCTGCATGATGAACGGGCCCCGGGGTTGATCCCGGGGCCCGTTTTATATCTGCCATTATTATCTCAGCGGCACGTATCCGGCCTGCCGGATACATGCCTGTCCGTCATCGCTGATCATCCAGTTTACGAATTTCTCGGCGTTCTCGTTGCCTTTTTCATACACTGCGTAATAGTACACGGTGAACGGATACGCTCCGCTCTGCAGGTTCTCATCTGTCGGAGCCTTCCCGTCCACGCTCAGCACCTTTACGTCGCCGCTTTTGTACAGGCCGTTTACATAATACAGATAGCTGTATCCGATCGCTTCCCTGGCATTGTCATAGCTGCCGACCTGGGCAATCAGGTCTGACATTCCGTCAGATATAAGGCTGACTTCAGCTGCAGTCAGGTTCCATCCCTGCATCACCAGCTCCTCCATGGCAGTCTGGCTTCCGGATCCGTGAGGCCGCTGATATGCGGCAATCGGCAGTGCGTTTTCACCGCCCACTTCATCCCACAGGCGGATCGTCCCGGAATAGATTTGCCGGATCTGGTCTGCAGTCAGTTCATCCACCGGGTTTTCACTGTTGACCAGGAATACAAATGCGTCATAACATACCGGAACCATCACCAGTTCCTTGCCTGCATCCTCGGCTGCTTTGCGTTCATCCGCATTCGGACCGGTGCCGATCACGATGTCAATCGGGTGCGTGTCATCCATCATGATCCCCCTGGAAGCGATCGTCACCGTGGGATTGGCCTTTCCTTCCGTCAGCCGGTCGTAGGCGTTCGGTGTCGTGGAAAAGTTCACAAACCCGTTCAGATCCTCCTCCGCCACGTCCAGCCACTGCCGGGCCAGTTCCATCGCCAGCGGCACGCACACCGTACTGCCGTCCATGGACGGATAGGTTCCCCAGTCTCCGATATACAGGCCTTCCTGGCCTTCCATCGGCTTCGCTTCACCCAGCCGGAACTCTTCAGCGTTCTGTACGATACGCATCCAGTTTTCTCCCCGTTCCAGGCTCTGGTTGATCTGTCCCCAGGATCCCTGTGCCATCGATGCTGCCGGAATCAACAGTGCCAGTGCGGTTATCACGCAAATCAGTTTTTTCATTTTCGTCATTTTCTGAGTCCTCTTTTCTGTTTTCTGCAGGCCGTATTTACGGCTCTTCCTCCACAATCTTCAGTTCGTCCCGGATCACCCATCCCGTTCCGTACGCGGTTTCAACCTTCAGCCAGTTTCCGTTTTCCTCCAGAACCTTGGCCTGGGTTTCAATATACAGGTGGTTGATCTTCATTCCGCCCGGCGCGTCCATCAGCGCAGCGGAATCATCTTCCGGCACGATGATGCCATACTGCTGTCCGTCCCCGTTTTTCCCCCGGAAGAGGTTTACCTCATCCAGATCCAGGCTGATATCTTCCAGGTATGTGCCGTTTTCCATCACGGAGAATACAGCCTTCCGGTTCCAGATCATATAATAGGTGATATTCCTTTTTCCGTTGTCGGTCCATTTTGCCGGATCCTTCGGTGCCGCATTCACGATACTGAAGAATGTATCACCCGCGTCGTTCCGGAAGTTCTTCAGGTCAAACCAGCGGTCTTCGCCCAGCGTTCCCCGGCCGTCTTTGATCTCATACACATACTCTGCCGGTCCTCCGACGCGCTCCGGATCCTTCGTCTCGCTGCCGGTGGAAGCCGCGTAAACCGTCACGGTTCCCCTGCCCTCTTCGTTATCCAGTCGGACCTGGTAACTTCGGAACGTTTCACCGAATTCGAGTTCCCACTCTTCCTTTTCCTTCGGCTTCGGATAGGTAGCCCAGTTGTCTCCATGGAAGGAATCGGTAAAATCTTCATGCTTTACCCAGTCATCCAGCTGAGCTGAAAGCCCGTTCGGAAGGCTCAGCCGTTCCAGGCTGACACAATGGGCAAATGCATCCGGCGCCAGTTCCTTTACCGTCAGCGGTACTGCAAGGCTCAGCAGGTTTCCGCAGTCTGCAAACGCATACTTTCCGATCTTCTTCAGCCCGATCGGCAGCGAAACAGACTTCAGGCTGATCCCCATTCCGTTGTCTGTGAATGCCCTTTCAGCAATCTCTTCGGTACCTGCCGGCACATCATAATGTTCATCTATCCGGCCGCCCGGATACTTCAGAAGCGTCTTCCCGTCTGCCGTGAACAGCACTCCGTCAATATCCCGGTACAGGGGATTGCCTTCCTCCACAGACCAGTTTTCCACCCGCAGGTATTCACCGCCGGGGATACTTCCGGTATAATCCTTTCCCAGTATGATCCGGTGAATACGCAGGCTGTAGAATGCTTCAGAAGCTTCCCGGATATTCCCGCCGAGACGTATTTCCCCCAGGGATCCGAAGCAGATTCCCTCCATGCCGATTCTCCGAAGGCTGTCCGGCAGTTTCAGGTATTTTATGTTTCGGGTGTCCGGGGAATACAGGTCCAGCGACTTCAGCTGGATATCCCGCGGCTGTATGTACATTACGTTCCGGTATCCTTCATATCCGTCCTCATCAGCCGTTCCGTTGCTGACATAATCATACATCTCACCGATTGCGGTTACACCCTCAGCCACAGTGCAGGTGTCCCCCTCGATATTCCGCAGGGTATCCGAGATATTCTGCACCGCGTCAGCCGGAATAAATCCCCACACGGTTTTGCCCTCATGCTGGGTTTCTACATACACCCGGTTTTTGTTCCGGTACAGGAACATCCCGATAACCTGTTCCCCGGCTTTCACGCTCCGGATCTTCCGGCTTCCGTTCTGCGGATCATCTGTCAGTGTCACGGTCTTCGTCACCTTCAGAAGCATCCGGTTGAAATACATGTCCCCGTATTCGGAAGGCCGGGCGGCGCCTTCCGGCATCCGGATCCATCCGATACGCCGGCTCTTGTCATCCACCTTGTAGTCAGCAAGTCCCCAGGCGCCATCCTGAAGGGTGCCCAGCAATGTAAACCTTTCCTTCACGCTCACGGAAGCCTTGCCCTTTGCACCGCGCCAGGCATCATCAAACGGGGCGCTGTATACGGGCAGTTTCGTATCTTTGGACACGTTCAGGTCCACCCAGTTTACCGTAATCGGCGCGCTGTCGTACGGATCCATCATCCCGGCCACCTGCTCATCCATTTCATCCGCGGGTGCAGCATGCATGACCAGCACTGAAGCCAGTATCAGCAGCACTGCTATCCATTTCTTTCCTTTCATGTCGCATCTCCTGTTGACATTTTTTCATTGTTTCCATTATACCATATTTCTTCCGTTGCAATTCTCCCTTTCTTTCATTGATTTGACGATTCCGGTCAAAGCCGCTATGATATCACTGTTGTTCCATTCCTTGTATTCCGGAATGGGAAGAAGGATGGCCTGATAATGCGCAAACTCCTCTGCCTGCTCCTGATTCTGGCTATGCTCCCTGTATCGACAGCTGTTGCGGATTCTCCGGTCTGCTGGCGGTATAAAGTCACTCCCGGCGAAGCGCTCTCCGGTGAAGGTCTGCAGCCTGTGCTGGATGTGCTCAACACAGTTCATCTGGAGCTCACCTCGCAGAAGGATGGAGGCACAATGCTTGGCAGCGCGGTTTTCCTTACCAAAGGAAAAGATATCCTTTCCGTCCGTGTCCGGGATTCTGCCGGTGATTGTGCATTTGCCTGTTCCCTGCTCGGCAATAATACCCTGGCTTTCCGCCGGGATCAGCTGGGCAGCGTCCTGCTCAGTCTCGTCCAGTACCTGGGCAATTCCGGAATACTGAAAAATGAGAATCTGGAGATTGTCCGTTCGGCCGCAAATGCATTGGCCGGCCTCATTGATAATGTGGTTCTGAATATGGAAGAATCTGGTTCGGATACCATCATCGACCTTCAGCCCTATGTGGATTCTCTCAGGGAAATGGCCACTTCCTCGGAGGAAACCATGCTGCCGTCCGGAAGCCCCGAAAGGCCCGACGCGGTCAGAAAGACCACCTATTTCCTCAGTGAAGCGGACATGAACGCTCTGCTGGAAACCCTGCTTACCCGCGTGCTCGCAGTTCCGGTCATCGGATCTTATCTGCAGAACGGCAGCCTGCGGATCGGGCGTCAGCGCATCTCTGCGGATTTCTTCCGGGATCTTTTCGCTTCCCTGCACGGGGAAACAATCCTGACCATCTGGGAAGGTGCGGACGGCCGGGCAGTCCGGATGGATGTCCGGATTCCGGATATTTCCGCGCTCGTGGAGGACCCGGATTTCAGCCGTGTCACCGGCCTGCTGATTGATATTGACCGCAGCACCCTTTCAGCGGATACCACTTCCAGCATCACCCGAGTTCGTCTCACTGGCCTGGAACAGGATCTGCTCACCATTGCGATGGAAAAAGGGCCTGGAAAAGCAATCCGCGATCCTTCGGACAGGCAGGCCGTTCATAATGTCGGAAACATGTCGGATGATGAATTCAGCCGGCTTTTCAGCAGCATGTACTGGTCCATCATGTCAGAAGTGCTGAAACTCGTTCTTTCCCTTCCTGCAAGCGTCTTTAACCTCCTGGTGGATAAAATGTTCAAATCCATCTTCTGATTGTGCAGTCATAAAGGAGTCATACCCGGAACATGCTGTTGTTTTTTGATATTGACGGTACCCTGATTGATAATACCCATCGTCTTCCCGCATCTGTTCCGCCTGCCCTGGAAGCCGCCCATCATAATGGCCACCTGCTGGTTGTCAATACCGGGCGCACCCTCTGCAACATGGATCACCGTCTGGACGGCCTGCCGGTTGACGGATACATTATGGGCTGCGGAACCCGGATCATCTGGCATGGTCAGACCCTTACCTCCATGGAACACGGTCTTTCCGATTCTCTGCGCCTCCTCTCTGTTTTTCGTTCTGTGGCGGTTCCCACAGTATATGAGTGTGATACCGCCATGTATTTCGATCCGCTTTCACCGGAGACTCCTTTTCTGAGCGGCCTTGTTGACTGGTCCAGGAATCGCGGTATTTACCGGGAAATCCGGGAATCGGATCCGGAATTCCGCACGGTGAAAATGCTCTGCCATGCAGAAAAACCTGTCATTGATGAACTGGTCAGCCGTACCTTGGCAATCGGTCTTCCGTATGCGGCAATTGACCGGGAAAATGACATTTGGGAAATCATTCCTGACGGAATCACCAAAGCTACCGGCATGGATTATCTCTGTGATTACCTGGGCATTCCGAATACGGAATGCTTTGCATTCGGAGACAGCCGCAATGACCTGGCGATGCTCACTCATGTGCCGAACAGTATTGCAATGGGAAACTCCCCGCAGGATGTCAAAGACCTCTGTTTGTTTGTCACTTCCCGGCCGGAGGAAGACGGCATCGAAAAAGCCCTGCGGCATTTTCACCTCATCTGATATCCGGATATACAACGAATCAAAAACCAGCCTGCTTCCCGCAGGCTGGTTTTTCTATGCCGATTTTTTCTATTCCCGGCCGGTTTTTCATTGCCGTTTTCGGCCGATGTATTACATCCATTTTTTCTTCCTGAACCAGAACAGGCAGAGAATTACAATCAGGATAGAGATTGCGATAACAGCCGGATAGCTGAAGCGCCATTCCAGTTCAGGCATATAGCGAAAGTTCATTCCATACCAGCCTGCAATGAGGGTCAGCGGAAGGAAAATGGAAGTGATAACCGTGAGGACAGTCATAATACGGTTTTGCTTTACATCCAGGTGGGACTGAATCAGGTCCCGAAGCTGGGTTACATATTCCCGCTGTCCGGTCACCATATCCTGCAGGCGGATCACCCGCTCGGTAAACATATGGAAATAGCGCAGGTTTTCATCCCGGAAAAAACCGTTTTCGTTCTCTTCCAGTTCCTGTCCCAGGTCAATCAGCTGCTCATAATGAATCCGAAGATCCAGCAGGCTTCCCCGGATATCGTTCATCTCAGCGGGATAGCTTTCAATTTCACCTTTCAGGATTTCTTCTTCCAGCTGGTTCAGCCGGTTTTCCGTCTTTTCCAGCAGGCCGAGATCCTGTCCGATCATCATTTCCAGCAGGTCATACAGGAACCGTTCAAGGCTGGGCAGGCGCCATTTTTTGGTGCGTGCGATTGACTGTACCAGTTTCTCTGCGTATCCGCTGTCATCCACCAGTACAATTCCTTTTTCATCCAGGGCAAATGAAAAAGAATGGCGGGTTCCGCTGATATCCGAGCGGTCTGGGATGGAGAAGGATCCCGTGAGTGAATCCTGATTCACCACCGCTTTCGTTTCATACGGCGGACTCATCTCCATATCCATATCAATAAGCATATCGAAACACGCCTGACTCTGCTGCCATTCTTCTGTGGTCAGCACCGCCACGTACTGTGCTTCTTCCCCGTTGTTTTTGATTTCCCCTGGATTGCAGGGTGTCAGTGACTCTCTGATCAGGTAATACATGGGGATCACTCCTGTTATCTGTCCGGTATGATCATCTTCATCATATCACACTCTCAGTTCTTTTTGAAGAATAGACGATTCAGTAAAACCAGACTGAAAACAATTGTTTTTCTGTTCCGACAGGAGTTGGAAAGTCTCCGGCGAATATTTTAGTTATGTTTGATCAAATGCTTTGAATAATGGAAAAAGAAACGGAAGGGATTATATGGAATTCACAATGATCCAGACGGGATGGGTTTCTCTGCTGCCGCCGGTGATTGCAATCACGCTGGCGTTGCTGACCAAAGAAGTCTACTTTTCCCTGTTCATCGGGTTATTCTCCGGCATGCTCATTTACAGTTTTGCCGGAGGAGGAACGGTAATCTCTGCCGTACATACAACATTCGACATGATGTCATCCAAAATTGCCGATAACGCCTATATGATTGTCTTCCTGGCATTACTGTGGGCAGTGGTTGTCCTGGTTGCAAAGTCAGGCGGAAGCGAAGCGTACGGCCGGTGGGCCGGGAAGCGGCTGCGCACCCGGCGCTCCGCGTCTTTCTCCACCTCCCTGCTTGGTGTTCTGATCTTCATTGATGACGGGTTTAACTGTCTCACGGTGGGCACAGTGATGCGCCCCATCACGGACAGGCTGAAGATTTCACGGGAAAAGCTGGCGTATATTATCGATGCGACTGCCGCGCCGGTCTGCATCATTGCGCCGGTATCCAGCTGGGCCGTAGCGGTAGCCAGCGAAGTCAGCCATACAGACGGATTCAGCGTATTCCTTTCCACCATTCCGTATAACCTGTATGCGCTTCTGACAATCCTGATGGTCCTGTTCATATGCTGGACGGGGCGCGATTTCGGTCCCATGAAAAAGGCAGAAGCTGCTGTCATTGCCGCAACTCCGAAAGCAGTCAGCAGCACAGAATCAGATGCTGAAGCAGGAAATGCGAAACCCAAAGGCCGCGTGATCGACCTGGTTCTCCCGATCCTGGTGCTGATCATATGCGCAGTCCTGGGGATGGCTTATGTCGGAGGTTTTTTCCGGGGGGTCAGTTTTTCTGAAGCAATCGGTGAAAATCCCACGGCCGGCCTGGCAATGGGTGCTTTTGCCGGCCTGGTTACCGCCTTTGTTCTGTATATTCCCCGTCGTCTGATGACACCGAAGGAGTTCATGAGCAACATTGTCAGCGGAGTATCCAGCATTATTCCCCCGATGCTGATCCTGATCCTTTCCTGGAGTCTCGGTGGTGTCTGCCGGCAGATGATCGGAACCGGTGAATTTATCTCCGGTTTTGTCAGCACAGCCAGTCTTCCTTTAGGCTTCCTTCCCTTCCTGGTATTTGTCATCGCAGCCGCCATGAGCTTTTCCATGGGCACATCCTGGGGAACCTTCGGGATGCTGATCCCAATCGTCACGATGATCTGTGCCGCAGACGGCGCCGGATCACTGCTTGTTCCTGCCCTTGGGGCCACGCTGGCAGGATCCGTTTACGGCGATCATTGTTCTCCCATCTCCGATACAACGATCCTGGCGTCCACCGGGGCATCCTGCGAGCATATCAAGCATGTTGAAACACAGCTGCCTTATGCCACACTTGTGGCAGTCGTGTGTGCTGTCGGATACCTGATTGCCGGTTTTACATATACCCCGTGGATTGCGCTGGGCGCCTGTTCGGTTTTGCTGGTCGGCGCACTGCTTGTGCTGAATCGCGTAAAAGCTGAATAACCAGCTGCTGCACAATACAGAAAAAGCACTTCAGTCTGAAGTGCTTTTTCTGATGGTTTATATACGGCTGATTTGTCTTAACGGATCGTGGTAATAATGCTCTCGGCAACAGCGATGAGGTCCAGGCCGTCCACGTCCGGAGCAGTCACGGAAAGAGAGTAAACTGTCTGCCGTGCATCATCATACCAGATACAGCGTTCTACCATGTCTCCGGTGCCGCTCTGCACCAGGCCGATCGTTCCCCTGTTCCCGTTGATTTTAACAGGCTCCTCGTATTCCCAGGTGAAATACAGGCCGGAAATATCCTTCACGGAATCCTCCTGCGGTTCCGTATTCTGTGCACGGAAGCAGAAATCCCCGTTTCTCCAGGTAAACTGCATTTCAGCAATCTCATCCATCCGGTACCAGCGGCAGGCAGTCTGCTCAGCGTCTTCCGGCAGGTTCAGCGGAAGGGCGGTGAGTGCTTTCAGCTGCTCCGCGGAGAGAGTTTCCCAG
>JAEEGK010011194.1_pt1 | contig 20538 bp, 13 predicted proteins | sample 8958771 | NCBI WGS metagenome assembly JAEEGK01 (sample SAMN16246547, study PRJNA631951) | gut metagenome | biome: gut microbiome; feature: rumen; material: SC-attached | host: Bos | place: Iran: Karaj | collected 2018-10
CTTATCTTATTATTATCTTTATTTGTATTCTCATAAGTTTGTTTTGATTCTTTATTTATATTATTATTATTAGTGTTATTAAGATTAATATTATTATTATTTGATACATTTAAATCATTTATTTTATTTTTAATAGTATTATTAATATTATCATTCTTATTTAAAGATTGCTTTTCATTTTTATTATCTTCTTCATCTTTTATTTTCTGAGACAACCTTTGATTTTGTTTTTGTATAGCTTTATTAATAGCTGATTGAATAGGTAAATTAAAACTTTCATTATCTTTATTATCACAAATATTATTATCATCATTTTTATCTTTATCATCACTATTAAAAGATAATCTATATAAATCTTCATTTTTTTCAGGATCATCATCATCACTTTCAATAGCAAAATTATCATTCTCTTCTATTTTTTCTTGTAAACTTCTCTTAATCATTCCATTAATTAAATAAGGAGTACTACTTTGACTTAATAAAGGAGTATTATTATTCATTCCAATCAAAGGAGTATTTGGATTACTTTTATTATTAAAAATATTAGAAGGTGAATAATTAAAATTTTGCGAATTTGTACTGAAATTACTTTCTCTATTTTTCATATAAATATTTGGATTATTATCAAGAACTAAATTATTATCTGAAGAAGTGGAAAATCTTTCAAAATTTGAATTTGAATAATATTGAACTATAGGACTGTTTTGTTGATTTAAATTTATTGATTTTGAAGAAGTTTTTCCTCTACATACTGTTTCTTTTGAAGGAAAGAATTTATGATTTAATTCTTTTTTCTCTAAATAATTTTTGTATTTTAATTGAGGAGTTAATGGCGATATTTTCCCTTGAATATTATTACTTAATTGTGTTTGACTCTCAAAATTTTTTTGCGGTGTTGATACTATTGTTGTTTGAGTTTTAACTCTTTGAATTTGAATTTGATGATTTATTGGAGAATCAATTTCCTTATTTTGGAAAATGGTTTTTTCATTGTTTGACATTTAAAATTAATTAATATTTTTTTTCTTAATTATTTAAATACAAATTAATGAGTTTTAACAAAAGAAGCAGAAATTATTCAAGTTATTTAGGAACAATTCGTTATACATTTAATGATTTAATAAAGTATAATCCAACAATTTTTAGAACAGAATATAAAAAAATGAAAAGTTATTCAAGAATTAATCAAAATAAAACGTTAAATAACTTTCATAAATATGTAATAAAAAAAAAATTTAATTCTTTAACTTTACCTAAATTAAATTTAGAAGATTATAATAATTTATATACAATAACATCAAGTGATTTTTTTTTAACTAAAACAGAAAACGACAAAAAATTTTATCAAACAACAACGAACTTTACGGATAAAACAAATAAAGAATCTAAAAAAATAAATAACTTAAAAAAAGTGTCAATTCCTAAAATAAAAAATTTCGAAACGATTTATTATAAAAAGCCATTATCTTTTAATAAATTATTATCAGATTGTTTAAATAATTTTGGAGGAAAAAGATATAATGATAAATTCATTAGTCAATTTTCAGAAAGAACAAAAGTTACAAGGAAATTAAATATAAATAAACAAACCTTAAGTACAAGATTAAAAATTTTTAAAGAAAATAGACAAACTGAAATTAGAGATCTTGAAAGAAAACAATTTATTCTCCAAGAAGCAAAAAGAAAATTAGAATTATTTACTGATTTTTTAGGACAATATGTTTTATACTTATATGGAATAATAAACAAAGAAAGATTAATATTAAATGAATTATTTAATACTCAAAGTGATTTACAATTAATAACAATAGGTTTAAAAAATAAAATAACAAAAAATCAAATAAAATTAGAATTATATAAGCAATATAAAATCTTTTTACTTTTAGTAAAATATAAAAAGACTAAATTAATAGATATTCCTGAAATTGAATTAAAAAAATATGGAATTGAATTAGAAAAAGAAGAACCAAAACCAAATATTTTACCTCGAAAAAGTGCAAAAAGAATGTCAAATTTAAAAAATCCTCTTTCAAGAAGAGGAAGTACTTTTGATAGTACAAAGAATTTATTTAAAAAAAATACACCAAAAAATAGTATTACAAGGAAAACTATAGTAAGAAGGAAAAGTAAATTTGATACTTTGGGATTTATTTTTGGAAGTAAAAGTTCAATTCCTTTAAATTTTAATATTCCGATTTTTGAAAGTGTTGATGAGTTTATTGAGAAATTTAATTTTTTAGAAAATACTGTTAGAGAATTATTTAATATTTTTAGTGATCAGCAGTTTTATTCAATTGAATTATTAAAAGAAAAAGATAATGAAAGTTATAAAGAAAAAGCATTGGAAAAGTTAAATCAAGAAATTATGAATAATTCAATGACTGAACTTAATACTTTAAAAGAAAAAAATTTAATTTTAAGAAATAAATATAATCAAATTATGAAAAATTATAAAGTTGTCATTAATGAAAAGCTTTATAATAAAATTAAAAAAATATTAATTTCATTGCCAATTAATATTGAAATTGATTTTAATATTATTAATTTTTATACTAAAATAAATAATGTTAATAATTCAACAGATGTTATTATGATTAAAGGAAAAAAATATAATAAATATTTGTATTGTTTAAGTGTTTTAGAAAGAATTATGATTCATTATTTAAGTTTAATTAGAAAAAGTACTTTTTTAAATCCTAAAACACAAAAATTATTTTATACAATATCAAATGATATTGATAGAAAAAAAAGAGTTGAGAATAATAAAAATAGAATAATGAAACAAAGAAGAAGAATAGAAGAAATTGGAGAGAAAGTATTAGAAAAGAATAAAAAAATAATTATTCCAATGAAGAAAAAATATGATATTTATGAAGATTTATTTATAAAAAGAAAAAAAGAAAAAGAAGAAAAGAAACATGGCAAAAATAATAATAAAGAATCAATAAATATATATGAAAATTGGATTATATATAAATAAAAATAAATATATTATGCTTTAAATAATGTAAATATAATAAAAATAAATAAATAATTTTAAAAATAAAATTACCATTAGGAGTGCTATATTTAGGGTGAATGTGTATTCTAAATCTCACAAAATATCTCAGATACAATAGCACTAATATCGCATTCCCAATAACAACTTTCTCTATATTCTTTTTTCTTGAACATTTATTTCTATATTTCTTTTTTTTTATTCATTTTTTTCTTTTTTTTACCCTTTTTTAATTCATTTAATATTATTCTTTTTTTTTTTAATTTTAAAAATTTGTAATTTCTAATTTTAAAATGGATAATACTGACTTATCTAATAATCCTAATTCTAATAATACTGAAGATAATTCAATTGGTAATTTATTTACTAATATAGTAACTACTATAGAGCATTTTATTGATAATAATATTGACTCTGAAGAAAAAGTATTAAATTTAGAAAAATCATTAAAATATATGTTAATTTCTATTAAAAATATTATAAAAGGAAATTATTATAATTTCTCAAAATCTCAATATTCAAATATAATAAATGAACTAGAATATAAAATAAAGGAATTATATGAAAAAGAAAGAGAATATAAAGATGAAATATCTAATCTTCAATATGAATTAATTTCAAGTCAAAAATTTTTTGAAATAAACAAACCAATAAAACAAGAAACATATGAATCAATAATTAAAAAATTAAAAAAAAAATTTAGAGATGAAAAAGACTTATATAAATTAAATGAAATAAGATATATTGATAAAATAGAAGATTTATCAAAAGTGAATAGAGATTTAAGTAAAAAAATAGAAGATTTAGAAATTGAAAAATCAGATTTATCACAATCTTTAAATTCAACAACAATTAAAATAGGAAAAAGAATTAATTCTGCTTATTATAAAAGAAATCAAATGTTAAAAGGAAAATCCACATTAAATGTTTTTAAGAATAAAACTCCTATTAGTGTTTCTCCTGATGTTAATAAAAAAAATGAAAATATATTATATAATAATTTTCGTTCTAAAAAATTTATTGATTTTAAAAAAAAAAACGCAATGGATAATAGATTTAGATTATATAAATTATATCAAAAGAATAAAAATACAGATTTACAAAATAAATTTTTAATTAATCAAAATTATGATAATTTTAATTTTATTATTAATACTAATAATAAAAATATTAAACATCTTTTGCCTAGAAATCCATTTGAAAGGAAAGAAAAACATTATTATAGTGCTTTTTTAAAATATTAAAAATTATTATAATTATTTTAATTTCTTTAATATTTTAAAAATAATTTTTTGTAAATGGAAATAAATGAAATAGAAAATTATTTTAAAAATGCAAATGAAATAAATATAAAAAAGGATTTTTCAACAATAAATATAGAAGATATAAATAATATTGAGTAAATTAATAAAATTATAAATCAATTAGGTTTTCTAAAAAATATTTGTTTCCTATTTTTGTTAAAAAAATTCCCTTTTATTCTAATATAAATAAAAAAAATCAAGTTTCTAATTATGAATATCACATTTCTATTTGTGTTAATAAAAATTCTAATGAAATATTAAAAAAAATTAAAAAAAAAATGAAAAATAAAAGAGAAGAAGGAATTAATTATTTACAATTTCAATTATTTAAAACTATTTCTATTTTAATATTATTAAATTTAAATAGTAAAATAAAGGATAATATAGAAGAAGAAGAATTTAAAGAAAATAATTTAATAAGAAAAATAGGAAAATACTTTAAAAAATTTTATGATTATGATATGGAAACTTTAAAAAATTTTATAAAAGATAATATAATGTTATTACCTTCATTAAATATAATAAAAAAAAAAATAATATTATTATTAAGAGTTGAAAATATAAATGATTTTATAATTGAAAATTTTAGAGAAGATCAAGTAATTGACAATTGTAATTTAAATGAAAATAAATCTGATACTTCAATAACTAAATCAATTAATTATTTAGATTTTTTTAAAAATGTTATTCGTTCTAATGAAATGAAATCTATTAGTGATATTAATACTATTAGTAATAATAGTTCAAATAAAAATGATAATGAATCTCATTTTTTTAATGTTTTAAAAAATGAAAATAATAATCTAAACAATGTTAAAAATACTTCTTCCTTAAATGAAAATAAAAATGAAATGGATGATGAAAATGATTTAAATGATAATTCAAATCTTTTTTTTCAAGATGAAAAGTTAAATTATAGTTCTAATCTTTTTTTTGGGAATGAAAACTTAAAATATAATTCAAATCTTGTTTTTCAAAAAGATAATTTAAAAAATAATACTAATGATATTAATCAAAAAGATAATGATATAAATATTTTTAATAATGTTTTAAATAATAAATCAAGTATTTTTATTCATCAAAATGACAATTTAAATAATAACATAAATATTATTAATCCAAAAGTAAATAATGATAATAATAATTTAAGCAGTCAAACAAATTATTTTATTTTTAATGAAAAATTAAATAATTTAAATTATATTAATCAAAAAGAAAATTTAAATGATGAATTAAAAAAGAAAAATAATAATAAAAATTCAAAAAAAGAGAAAGTCAATAATGTAAATAATATTAATGTTGATAATGTTATTGAAAATAACAGTTTTATTACTCCAATAAAAACAAAGATAAAAATTCAGGTTTATTCTCCAAATAAATCAGAGAAGAACAATAATTTAAATATTGAATCAAATAATAATAGTCTAAGTGATTTATATAAACCTGATTATAATATAAATAATTATGCAGAAAGCCAAAAGAATTCAAATATAAATATCTTAAAAAATAATGATATTCCAAATTCAAATAATTATTTAGGAAAAAAAACTAATTTAATTAAACAAAATATTCAACCGGAAAAGAAAGAATCACTTTATAATATAATAAATGACCCTAATGCTCAATTAATGTTAGATAATAATAATTCATTCATAAAAAACAATTATTTTCAAAATGATGTTAAAAAAGAAATAAATAATTCGATTCTTGATTTTATTATATTGGAAAATGAAAAAATTTTAAAAGAAAAAAAATTAATAAATGAAGAAAAAGATCATTTAATATTTGAAATAACTTCATTTGATAATATACATAATATAAATTCTTTAAATAATAATAAAAAATTTGAACCAATTCTTAAACCACAATATCATAAACCTCATTTTTACAAACCAAATTTAAATAATGAAATATATAAAAAGCCTTTAATTGAAAATGGATGTTTTAAAAAACAAAATTTAAAAAAACCAATAAAGAATGAAGATTATGAAAAAGATAAAACGAAAATAATGAAAATAATAAATAATAAAGAAGTATTAGATAATAATGATGAAAATAAAAATCAAAAATCAAATATTTCAGTTATTACTGAAGATGAATCTTCTGAAAATAATTTATAATTTATTTAAATTTTATTAAAATAATAAATTTGTAAATATTTTATAACAATATAAAATTAATTTATTTATTCATAAAGAATCCAAATAAAAATTTTTTATTCCTTTTAATATGAAATAAAAAATAATTTAAATCTTAATTAAAAAATTCTTTTTTAAAAGTAATGTCAAGAAACATAAAAAAAAATTATAAAACATTAAAATCAAAACTGACAAAATCATTATCAAAATCAAAATATGATGTAATAAACACATCAGAATCACAACAGAATAATTCAATAAATATTCATCCTCAATTTAATAATCATCATTCAATAAATACTTCAACTTCTCAAAATAATATTAAATTAAATACTTCAGAAAATAATAATAAACCTTCAACAATAACAATAAGTAATTTATCAACAATAAATCATTTAAATACAATAAATAATACTCATAATAAAAATATTATATATAATAATAGTAAAGTTATTAATCATAAGAAATATAAAAGTCTTCCTCATAATAATAATAATAAGAATTATTCTTTATCTAAAAATAAAAAGACTAAAAATTTTTCTTTTTCTAAAAATGAAAATAGTAGAAATATATATTTAGAGAAATCATATAAAAATTCAATAAGTGAAAAGCCTAAAATTCATAATTATAATATTAGAACAAGTATTAATTCTCCTTTAAGTTCAACAAGTAAGAATGAACAAATAATAAAATTAAAAAAAGAAATTGAATTAAAAAATAATGAAATAAATATATTAAAAATAGAAATAAGTGAAAAAAATAAAATAATTAAAACTTTAAATGATGAAAATATAAGTTTAAAAAATGATAAAAGTGAAGAAGAAGAATATGAACAATATTCTAAAAAAATAATGATAAGAAATGTTAAATTATTAACAAGTGAAAATCAACAATTAAGAAATGAAATTGAACAATATAAAAGAAAAATAATGACAATGATGAAAATATTATATAATATGAAAAATAAAGGAATTCCAATAGATGAATTTGTTGAAAATGTTGAAAATAATATTAGTTCAAATAATAGTAAATTAAATTCTCAAAAAAGTGATATTACAAATCATTCTTTTATTCCTTTATATATTGAAAATAATGATGATTTAAATGAAAATATAAGTGTTAAAAATCAAATGAAAATTCCTTCGTTAAATTTAGAAGAATTAAATAATAAATATAATTTCGAATATTTATCTCCTAATAATAATAATATAAAACCTAATAATAATAATAATAGTAATAATGTAGTTAATAATGAAAAAGTAAATGAAAATGAAATGAGATTTGGTAATTTAAAGATTCATTTTAATAATGATAATAGTTGTAATATTACTCAAAGTCCAATTTCTTCAAATTTTAATAATATGAATTATAATATTAATAATAAAAGTGTTAATAGCAATAGTACAAATGTACAATTTGAAAAAGGAAATAGTTATTCACAAGAAATTTTACCTAATAATGAAAGTAATAATAATAATAAAAATAAATTAATTGAATCTAATTTTAAGAATTTAAATAATAGAATTATTAATAAAAAAAATAAAGGGAATAATATTTTATTAAATAATAAATTTAAAATGCTTAAAATGGAAAAAAAGAATAATTAAATAAAAGAATTCAAATTCAATCATATAAATTAAATATGAAAAGGTCTTATCTTGTAAATAAATTTTTACAAATATTTAAAATAAATATAATTTTACTTTTAAATAATTAATTTTTAATATATTAAATTATTTTTTCTTTTTTTTATTCCCACTAGATTTATCATTTAATAAATTTTCTAAATCTTCAACATTTTGATTAGAATAATCCTTAAAAGTAAAAAAAGAAGAATCACTTTTAAAATCAAATTGTTCAAAACATCTTTTATGATTTAAAATACTTGTTGTTATAATAATAAATTTAAAATCATTATTAATCATATTTAAAAACCTAATTCCTTCAATTTCAGCATAAGTAATTCCACCAATGAAAACAACAAAGACAAAATTTTTTTCTTTTTTTTCATTAAATAATTCTTTTTCATTTTTTGGAATATCTACAAAACCTCTTTTTTTAATTATTTCATAAATATTATTCCATCCTCCTTGAATAAACTTTTCAATTAATTTTAAAAAAATAGGACAAAATTCTCCAAAAACATAAGAGCAATCAGTTATTTTTTCCATAGTAAAATTTGGTTTTATTAATTGTAATTTATTTGATAATGCAATGAAATCAACACCGACTAATTTTCTTACGCTTTTAAAAAAATCTTTATCTTGAAGCCATAATAATTTTTCTAAATTTTCTATTAAAAATATCTTTTGAAAACCATAAATATTTAAAAGATCTCTTTTTAATTTATTATATTTATTTATTCCATTTCTTGTAAAATTTTCAATTACCATTAATCTTAATATTTCATAGAAATCTACTTTTTCTCCTATTAATTCGTCATAAATGTTTTGTATATTTTCTACTTTAAATCCATTTAATAATATTCTTTCTGTTTGAATTGTGTTTATATTTTTATAATTATTTTGATTGTCTGAAATGTATTTTGCAAGATTATAGTTTTTAAATAAATCATCTTTTTTATTTAAGTATTCTTTAAATTCTTTTAATGTTTGTTTCAATTGTCCTAAATCACTTTCATTTTTTGCTTTTTGATTAATTTCTGAAAATCTTAATAGTTCATTTGATAAATATTTATTAGCATGTAAATAATGCATACTTCTAATTTTTTCATAAAAATTATTATTATATAATTTATAAATAACATTTCTATCTTCTAATTCATTACTTCTTTTAAGATCAATATTAATTAAATTATCTTTAACACTAATTTTATTAAAATTTATACCAAAATATTTATCAATTAATCCTTCATAAGTATAATTAGTACACATTGGTGTAATAAAATCATAACTTCTATCAAAAACTAATAAAGAAAACGTTTCTTCTTTTGTTTCTTCTAAAATTTGATTATCATATTCTTCTCTATCTAAACACTTTTTAAGTAATATAGTAAAATTACCACAAAAATATTTTGACTTAAATTTCCCAAAAATTGCTTCTAATTTAATAATAGCCTTTGCTAAATAGGTTATAATTGTATAATTATTTTCTAAATATATTTTTCTTAAATCCTCATTAAAATTTAATGTTAATATATCTTTGTCAATTGGAATTAAATCAATATTATAATTTTTATAATGAATAGAATCATTAAAATTATTTTTATTAAGATATTCTAAAATTTCATATGATTCACCAGGAACGAAAATAACTTCAGTTTTAATATTCAAATCTAAATAATTTTTATATTTAGAATTATGAAAATTCATTATTATATCTAAATTTTCTTTTGTAGGATAAACCATAAAAATTGGAAAATCAATGTTTGGAGAAATATTTCCTCTAATTATTCTAATTTCAACATTTAAAGAATGTGTAATGTCATTTGTTAAAAGATAAGACATAAATTGAGAAATATTTGAATCAATAATTAAAGTCTTTTTCTTATCCAATCCATATGAATTCATTATTTGCTCAAATGAAGATAAATAATATTGTTTTAATACATATACATCAATTGGCGCATAATCATCACTTGAAAGATTATTTGTTGGAAATATTGAAGAAAAATCCATAAATAATTTAAATATATTTTTATTTAAAATAATGTTATAATTAATTATTTATTAATCATTACAAAGTAATAATTTGTTTTTTGATAAAAAAGAAACTAAATTATTTTATTTGCAAATTTAACTAAAATTATAATATATAAGAAATATTCTATTAAGGAAAGAGCTTTTAAATATAAATATTTAAAACCAAAGATACCCTTTTAATAAATATATAAAATAAAATAAAAAGCTCAAAATTTTTTTTTCATACTGTGAAAAATATATCATTTATTGTAATATAATATAATAATTTATTAATAACTACCATCCTTACAATCACATTTACATTAATATCAAATCAAATTAAAACTTAATTTTTTTCAAAACAAGCAATAAAATTATTATATTTGATTTTATCTTTCAAAGAAAGATTATCTGTTTTCATATTTAATAAATGTTTATATACATTATCTTTTTCTTTTTCATCTAAAATTTTAACAGCTTTTTGTAATACATATCTTCCATATTTATTTTTTAAAACATTCATAATTTGATCAGTGAAAAATAATTGATGAGAAAGCATTTTTTTTTCATTATTATCAATTAAACTAAGAATTCTTTCAGAAACATTAGAAGAAAATTTTTGAATAGATAACATACAAATATTTTTAATAATAATATTTACAATTGGTAAACAATCATTAACACCCCATTCTTCTAAAATATATTGAATAACATAATTTCCAAAAGGACTTTGACATATTTCTATACAATTATCAGTTAAAGCATTTATAATTCTTTTCTTATTATTAGTACTAACACAATTACCAATAAACTTCTTAATTAAACAAATTCCATTAGCATCTAAGCAAAGAGGTCTTATATATCTTAAAATATTTTCATTAATTGAACTTCTTCTTTTTTCATTAATAATAACAATCATTTTTTGTAAAACATGAGTAGCATTAATATCATAAGACATTTTAATTTCATTTCCTAAAACAGCATTTATTAAAATATTTTCTTCTTCAGGTGAAGATAACATATCTAATAAAACTTGCAAAACATGTGTCCCACTATAATCAAAAGCAATTTGAACATATGAATTTTTAATATATTTAATAATTAAATCTATTTGATTTTGATTGGATTTTTTTATTAAATCTTGGCAAAAATAATTACCATAAACATCCATCATTACTTTAGGTAAATTATAATTTAAAGAATTAATTAATATAGTTTTACACTCATTAGGACATTTATTAATATATTTCTGAACTTCTCTAACTCCTTTTTGTGAACAAAGAAAATCAGATAAGTTTGTATTTAAAGAGTTTAAATAAGTTTGAAATTCTTCTATTTCATATTTTTCTATATTTATTTCAAACTTTTGAGATGGTATTTTCTTATTATAAATTAATGAATCTGCTGAAGTCTTTTTATTTGAAATATTTGATTTTTTTTTTTTTTTATTTTCATAATTTTTATTCTGATTTTGAAAACTGTGATTATATGTTGTTTTTCTTGTTTGAGGAATATTTTGAAAAGTATTATTAAATAAAGGAAAATATATATTTGTTAAATTATTAACAGAAATATTATTTGTAAATGGGATTTGATTGGGATTATTATAAAAAAAATTATTTGGATAATTATTATTAAATAAATTATTAAAATTTGATACTGTTTGATTGGGAAAATTATTTTCAAAAAAATTATTTTGTTGCATTTGTTTTTGTTTTAAATAATTTTGGTAATTATTATACATTTGAGTATTTCCATCAGAAAGAAATTTTGGTCTTTGAAAATCTTCTTTTTTTTTTAATTCTATTTCTTTTTTTGATGGTTTTACAAAATACGCTAATTCCTAAAAAAAAAATTTAAAAAAAATTTACATCAACTCCTTCTTCATTATTAGAAAAATCAGAATCTTCTTTTTTTGGTTTTTCATTCATTTCACATTCAAATTCAGAAACTAAATTTGAGGGAAGAAGTTCATTTAAATTTTTTTCTGTATTATCTTTTTGTTCAGAGTTCATTTTTTTATTTGATATTAAGTTTTTAATATTTATCTTATATATAGTTTTTATTCAAACAAATTTATTTTTTTATTATGATTTATTTTTCAAGTTTTTTATTTCCTTTTAAATAAAAGATTTATTACAAGTTTCTTTAAGATTAATTTTAGTTTTTTTTTTCTTTAGTTTTTTATTATGGTTTTATAAAATTATTATATAAAAATGAATTAACATTTTTTATTTATTTTTACGCCGAAGTAGCAAAAGTCACCAAAAAAAATAATTTTATAGGATAAAATATAGATTTAAGAGATTTAAAGAAAAAAAAATTTTGAGATATTTTAAAAAATTATATACAAAAATAAATTTAAAAGATTTGGGATTATATTATAATGAATTATAATTTAAAGATAAAAACTTTAAAACGATTAATTTATTTTATTTTATTTTTCTTTATTTTTCAAAGAAAGTTATAATGTTTAATTGTATTTTTTTCTTTATACTTCTTTTTTTTGTTTTTAGATTTAATTATTATAACTTTAAGATTTTTTATTACATTAAATTATGGAAATAATATATAAATAACATGTGGACAATGATAAATACAATAATAATTATTTATTAATTTTAATATTTTATAAGTTATAAAACAAAATCTTTTTTAAATCAATAATTTATGGAATGAAATTTTTTCTTTTTTTTAAGAGGAAATTTCATTTTTCAAAACAAATTATAAATTAATCTTTTTTCAAAAATATCTAATTCTATAATTAAAAAATAAAAATTTGAAATTATTTTTTTAAATATTAATCAAAATAATACTCATCCATAATTTTAAGAAAATCTTCTTTAGTAATATAACCATCACCATTAGTATCAAATTCTTCAATAATAGTTTTTAATTCATTATCACTTAAATTTTCATTAATTTCTTTAACAGCTTTTTTTAGGTTTTTCATATTTATTTTTCCTTTCTTTTCTTCATCAAAAAGATCAAAAGCTAAAATTGCTTCTTCTTTAGGATTTCTTTCTGAAAATTTTTCAGTCATAAAATCAATAAATTCATCAAATGATATTTTATTATTTGAATTAGGATCTAATTTTTCTTTTATTAAATACATTTCTTCTTTTGTTACTTTAAATCCAAATGCTTTTAAAGTTAATTTTAATTCATGATAATCTATTTTCCCTGTTTTTTCCATATCAAATAAATCAAAGGCTTCTTTTAATAAATTTATTTGCTCGTCTGATAATACAAATTTCTTATTTTTTAATTTTTGATTTAATGATGACATTAATTATTTTTTAAATTTAATAAAATAAATTAAAAGAAAGTGGACATAAACCTACAACGCATGTAAACTATTCTCATCACTAAAATATTCTTTAGATGAACATTTCAAAAAATATTATATCTTGATATAACAAACACCTTAAACGAGCAGAGAATAGTTAAGACATTCTTCAGTTCGGAGATAATCAGATAGAAGTTTAGGTATAAAACTACCTTTCCCTTCAAATGTGTTAGGGTCATATTCTATTTCTAATTCATAAATATGTTCCAAATAGATAAGTAAATCATTATAATCTTGGGAAATCATCTGATATTTTGGATTTATGAATTTCATTTAATTAATAGATTTAGAAATTATGCAGATAAGTTAAAAAATGATGAAAGATTTAATAAAAATAATATAAAGAATTTTGAAGAAAATTCTGATTCTTTAGTATTAATTATTAGTGAAGTTTTAGATAAATGAGGAATAATATTATATAGTAAATAATTTATTAAATTCAATAATTGAATAGGATAAAAAAGAATCAATTAGATTTTCAAAAATAAAATTATTCCAAAAACAATAAGTGATATTCATAATAATTTAATATTAAATTTTTATAGAACAGGAAAAAGAAAATTCTTAGATACAATAAATAATTTATTAAGTCTTCATAAAAATCAAAATTTAATAAATATAGATGTTTCTTCCTAATTTAGAATATGAATTAATGTTTATAGGATTAATAAAAAATTCTTTTTCAAATTAAATTTAGATTCAGAAAATGATAAATCAAGAAAATTCAATGTTACAAATAGAAGGACATATTTTGTTATAGGTTCAATAGATAATATATTAAAAAATGAATCAACAAATAAAAATGATTTAAGATCTTCTTCAAGAAGAACAATCAAGAATAAATAGTATTAAATTAATAACTTCAAATTCAAATCAAATGGATACAATAACAGGTTTTCAAAAATGGAAGAAATAATGCAAGTGGAAATAAAATTATTGTATATAAATTTAATGATACTGTTTTATTTATTTAGATAAATATTTAGATATTATACATATTAGTTTTTTTGCTTTAGTTAATTTTTTTGGGTTAAAAAATCCTTAAAATCAATTATTCAAATTCAACATGATAAGCTTCACATTCAATAACTGTAAAATTACTATTTCCTCCATTAAACTCATTTATTTCTCCTCCTGAATATGAATGTGGGAAATTACAATGACTTGAATTTGAAGTTTTAAATTGATCATTAATATAAAAATCATGTCCTCCACCAAAAGCAAAGTAACTACTATCAATATAAATAGCATATTGAGCTTTTGTATTATTATATTTCTTTTTTTTATCAATAGAAAATATAAATGCTTTTTCATCTTTTTTATAATTATTTGTATTTTGAAAATTTAATGTTGTATATCCTCCAAATCTATATCCATAATTTGATTTAATAATAATTAAAATTGATGATTTATTTGATACTTTATTACAAAATGTTGATATTCTATCTCCATCTCTTGAACTTTGAAATAATAATGTTAATTTAATATTACTTTTTAGGTTAATCCATTTTAAAATTAGTTCTTTTTCATCATTTTCAGAAATTATTTTTGATTCTAAGAAATTTTTTTGAATAATATTTTCTATTCTTAATTTTTCTTCTTGTATTGGTTTAATTATTTCATTTATTTCTTGAATTTTTAATTTTAATTCATTTATTTCTTTTTTTAATTCCACATTTTCATTTTTTAATTCCATATTTTCATTTTTTAAATAATTAACAGTTTCACATAGAAATTCTATTGTAGTCTCAACATCATTTTTTTGTTTTAATAATTCAAGAGTAAAATCTTTAAAATTAAGAAGTTTAATTTTAAAAGTTATTTGTAAAGAAGATGATGTAGTATTAATTATAATTTCTTTTTTTTCAATTTGATTTATTAATTCAGGAAGAGAATCTTCAATATTATCATAAATGATAAAAAATTTTGAAATTTTTTCTAAATCTTTTTTTGAATATTTCATTTCATATTTATTTGATGGAATTGAATTAATTTCTAAACAAGTTATATTTAAATTATTATTTTCATATTTTAAAGTTAATTTATAATTTTTTTTATCATATTGTAAATTAATTGAATGTATTTTTTGATTAGGAATTGGAGTTGGTGCATCTACCATGTCTATTAATAAATAATAAAATATATTTTTCAATAAAAAAGTTATTTATTTTATTCTTTAAGATTGTGTATTTTTGATAAAAACACTTTTTTTTTTGAATTATATTCTTTTTAAAAAAAAATAGTTAAAATCTTAATAATAAAATAGAAGACTCAAATTTAAAATAAAAATAATTTATTTTTAGTAAATCTTCTAATTTTTTATTTCATCCTAATCAAATATCAAATTCTAGTTGTTTAGAATTAGAATGTTATTTAATTCCTGAAATATCATTAAATTATAATGATAATATTGAAAATAAAATTAAAATATATTATAAATGTGAAAATAATCATAAAGGAATAATTTCATTAAATGATTGTTTACTAAAAGTAACTGATAATAATAATAATTTTCATTAACAAAAAGATAAAACTTCATTTACTCCATATCTTATTTATAAGCATATTTTTTTATTTTAAATATTTTAAATTAAAATTTAAATATTATTTAACCCTTATTATCTCTTTATATTTTTCTTTATTTTGTTCCAAACCTTTTTTCCTAATTATTTTTATTTTTTTAAATTGGTCCCGTTGTATCATATAATAACAAAACAATTTTTACTCCATTTATTGTTATGTAATCTAATCCACTTGGTATTCTTGTTCAAATTTATCCTCTGAAAAACGCTTTAATATTGATGATTTTCCTACTCTTTGTTCTCTTGTAAATATTATTTTATATTTTTATTTCTTCTATCATTTTCTTTCCTTTGAAATTTAAATTTTTAATTATAATATTTTATAATTTTTTAAATATTAAATAATTAATATTATAATTCAGGAATATTATCTAAAATATCTTGTCTTTTATATTCATCATTAGTATTTTTAGCTTTATAAAATTGATTTGAATAATATCCTCCTGGAATAATTACAATACCTCTTTTTGGAGTTGATTGTGTACTTGCATTTATAAATTCTAATATTATTAATATTAAACTTATTTTTTATATAAATTTCAACTTTTTGTCTTTATTTCAAATAATTTATTTATAAATTGAAAAGTATTTTATTATCAATATAAAATTTGTTATTCAAAAAATCATAAATAAAAGATTAAACAATTTAAAAACAATAAAAATTTAATTCCCAAAAAAATTAAATAAAAAAATAAATTAATCTTTGCGCTCTAAACAAATTTTTATTTCAATATATCCACTTCATGATATAGTTTCTTCTATCCAGATGTAACATTTTCTATCTTTTCTCTTAAGATTATCTCATACTTTTTTTCCGATAAATATATTATTCATATAGAAATATAAGCTTTTGCTCTTAAATTTAAATAAAACATTTTAATTAAATCTTTTTAGAATATTAAAAAGGAAGTATTAAAAAATAATTATTAAAAAATTTATTTTTATATTATTTATTACTTTCAATAATATTATTTCCATTATTTTGAAATTTCCCACTTGATATTTTTCTTCTATCTAAAAATTGATAATTATTAACAGGATTTGTAATAGGATTATTTTCTAAATTACTTTTATCTCCAATATTATAATTTTTTTGGGTAAAAGGATTAAATAATACTTCACCTAAATTTTTTTTTTCTTTTTTTTCTCTCATTTCTCTATAAGGATTAACATTACCTTTAATATTAGCATTCTTTTGTCCTTGAGAAGTAAGACTTTCAATTTTTTTTTCATATTCTTTTTTCCTATTAATTTGTTCATCTAAGAATTCTTTATATTTCTGTTGTCTTTTAACTTTCTCTTCATTATTTCTATTTAAAGGAATATCATTATATTTAGGAGCTTTTTGAGGTAAAGGTTTTGTATTTATAACACCTTCACCAATATTATTCCTTATTTTATTCATATGATATTCTCTATATTGTTCATTATTTTCAAAATTTTTTCTTTGATTCATTTTTGCCTTATTTAAATCTACAAACTGTGAAAATAAATCAGGATGATTTTTTATATTAAATCCAGCAGGATATTGTTTATATAAAGGTTGATTTGGATTATAATTTAAAGGTATATAATTATCATTTTTAATATTTTTATTTAAATATTGTTCTTCGTAATTTTGGGAATTTTCATTATTTGGATTTTGCTCATATTGATTATTTATATTTTCTAACTGATTATTATTTATTAATTGTTGATTATTATAATATTCTTCTTCTCTTTTTTTTAATATTTCTACATATTCATTAAATCTTTTTCTTTCTTCTTCTGTTACTCTTCCAAAATCTTCATCTACAATTTCTTGATTTACTTTTGGAGGTTGATTTGAAGGAGTTGGTAAAGTTTTTGGAATTTCTTTACTTGAACATTCAAAACATTCAATTTTCTCTTTATTAATATTATTATTATTTAAATATTCATAATTTATATTATTTGAATTTTCATAATTTATATTATTGATATTTGAATTAATATTTTTTTCATTTTCTTTTTTAAGACTTTCTATTTTTCTAGGAGGTAAATTAATATTATTAAAATGTGGATTAATTGCATTATATATAAATTGATTTTTATAATCAGGTTTTGGAATATTATTTTCTAAAGTTTTATCATATATTTCTCCAGTTACAATATTATATCCATGACTATATCCTCTTTGACCTATTCTTCCTTTTGCATAATCTTTTTGAATATTATTATATGCTTCTATATTAATATTATTATCAAAATTTTCATCTGGGTAAAAATTAAAATTTTCATCTAAATACATTGGAGAGTTATTTAGACGTTTTAAATCATTTACTTCTTTTTCTTTATATTGATTCATTGGATTTAAATTTTGATTATTATAATTTAATTGTTCTTGTTGAGTATAATATTGATTTTGAGAAGATAAATTATCTTGATAATAATTATTGGGAAAATAAGGATCGTTGTTAACTTGAGGATAATAAGACATTAAATATTTATTTAATATTATTTAAATTTCAAAATAACAGTTAATACATTAATAAAAAATAATAAAATATTAAATATCTCATTTAAATATTTTTTTCTCTTTAAAAACCAAAAAAAATTCTAAAAATTAAATTATATAAATATAATATAATTAATTAACTTATATTAAGCATTTCCTTTTTCTTCCATTTTTTTCATAAAATTCCTCATATTTTCAACCATATGACTCATATTTTTATAATCAGATCTTAAAGATCTAACCTCTTTTTCTAATTCTTCAACTCTTGTACTCAAAGCTAAATTTTCATCAAATAATTGTTGAATTAATTCTTTAGATTCTACAGATTTTAAAGGAATAATCATTGAAATTTCAGAATTTTCTAAATGAACCATTGGAATTATTTTCATTGTTAAAATATTATTATCATTTATTATTTCATAATTTTTTTCATCAAATAAAGAAATTAAATTTTTATATAATTCATCAATATTTTCAAATAATTTAAAATATCTACTTTTACTCTTAAAAAAATCAACGGTATATTCATCTTCATATACTGTTTTTAAAAGTGAATCATTTTGTTCAAAAGAAAATCTTATTTTTTCTCTTTCTTTTGTTATTGTTAACTCATATAATTTTGAACTAATTGTTAAAAGAAATATTTTTTGTTCTGGCTTAAAACGCACACTTGTTTTTCTTGTTACTTGAGAAGGATTTTTCTCCATTAAAAAAAAAAATTTTTTTTTTTTGGTTTTTTAAATTTTAAAAAACTAAAAAATAATATGAAATATCATAAAAAAAAAAAAATTCACAAAAAAAATAAAAAAAAAAAAAAAATTGAATAAAAAAACTCTATCTTGAATTTATATTTTTTGTGATTATAAAACATAATCACTATTTTTTAATAATATGAGTCTTAAAGTTAGGTTTTTTGATTCTTTTATAACAATTTAAAAAATAATTAATTGCCACATATTTCATTTTTTCAGAAAATTTGTCATTTTTTTTTGTTAAATCACAAAATGTTTTTGTTCTTTCCGATAGTTGAATTATTTGATCATTAACTTTAAAAATTTTATTTGTATTATTATAGTATTCTTTAAATAAACTTATATAACTTTTATTCATATAATCAACAATAGATGGATATTTATTACAAACAGTTTCAAATATAACTTTATTAACAGAGCTATCAGATTTTTTCATTTTAGGACTGACTCTTAGCTGCAATATTTGACCAATATTTTTACTTTTGAGACCTTCTACGGATTTATGATTAACTGTTTTCTTAATTTGATAATCCAAATTTTGGAATTTTGGAATTGTCTTGTCTTTAAATAATGTGTCAATGACGTCATTAGTATAATTAATAATAAACGAAAGGTAATGGACTTGTATTTTTCTTAAAATATTATCATAATCTGCCGCTGTATGAATTCTTCTTAAGCCATTATCATTGTCATTTTCATTCCTTTTCCTTCTTTTAGATACCATTTTTTTTTCTTCACCATTTCCCTTTGTTTCTTGTTGTATAAAAGGATTTTGGGAATATGGAAATTTTTGATTATTATTAATTAAATTATTTTGAAAAAATAAATTATTTTTATTTTGTATAAAAGGATCATTAGAAAATAAATTAATATTATTTAAAATCATATTATTAATAGTTTCATAATCATTACTTAAACTTTTATTGGTATTTATATTATTTTGATTTCCAATAGTATTATTAAATATAGAAACAATACTTTTTGGTGGAATTAGATTAATGATTTTGTCTTTAGGTAATAAGATACCAGGATTTCCTTTGTTGTTGTCGCAATTATTGAAATTTTTATTTGAAGAATAAATATTATCATTATTGAGCTTATTATTATTAATTGGTGTTTTTTCTTTTGTTTCAGTCCTATTACTATTATTTTCATCTTTGTTCAACAAAATACATATATTATTTTTCTGTTTATTTATTTTATTATTTAATCTACTTTCTAAACATGGATACAATAATTGATCTAAATTGTCGGTTTTGGATGGAACTAAATCGATTCTGGGTATAACAAATTCTTTG
>JAEEGK010011196.1_pt1 | contig 20535 bp, 18 predicted proteins | sample 8958771 | NCBI WGS metagenome assembly JAEEGK01 (sample SAMN16246547, study PRJNA631951) | gut metagenome | biome: gut microbiome; feature: rumen; material: SC-attached | host: Bos | place: Iran: Karaj | collected 2018-10
GATCCACAAGGAGATGATCAGCCTTGGAGGCATGTCTTCAACGGTTGTCGACCCAAGGCTCGTGATCCGAAAAGCCCTCGATAAGAGAGCCTGCGGGATCATTCTGGTCCACAACCATCCTTCGGGGAATCCAAGACCGGGGCAAAACGACCTGGAGCAGACCGCCGCTATTAAAAAGGCTGCTGAGACCTTCAACATCTCCCTTCTCGACCACGTCATCATCTGCGACGACATGTACTTCTGCTTCTCCGAAGATAAGGTTTACCTGGGCTGACGGCAGTCCGTCCATATTCATGAATTATTTGCTGGAGTTGAAATTAATAGTTATTTTTGACTCCAGTAAATATCTCCAATGCCATGAAAGTCATCAACCTCGGAGAGTCCAACTCGGCTCTAGGTAACATTATCGCGCAAGTCCGCGACAGGAAGATCCAGAAAGACAGTCTACGGTTCCGGTTCAACCTTGAAAGGCTAGGCCAGATATTCGCCTACGAGATCAGCAAGACTTTGGAATACTCACACAAAGAAGTGATGACACCTCTGGCCACGGCCAACATCAGCACTTACGACACCAAAATCGTGGCCGCGACCATTCTGAGGGCAGGTCTGCCCATCCACAAAGGGATGCTGGACATATTCGACGGGGCCGAAAGCGCTTTCATCGCCGCCTACAGGAAGTACGACAAGGTTGATGAGTTCCACATCGCGATCGAGTACTGCACATGCCCGGAACTGACCGGGAAAACCTTGATCGTGGCCGACACGATGATAGCGACCGGGGCATCAATGGAGATAGCCTACAACAAGCTTGTCGACGAGGGAGGCGAACCGGCATTCACCCACTTCGTCAGCCCCATCTCGAGTATTTACGCTATTGAATATCTCCAGAAAAGGTTCCCCGAAAACACTTGCCTGTGGACAGCCGCTGTGGATGAGGAACTTACAAGCCAGTCATACATCATCCCCGGACTGGGAGATGCCGGAGACCTGGCTTTCGGAGCCAAAGCGAACCTATAATTCTTTCCTGAGCCTCGACATCGGAATATCAAGCTGCTCGCGATACTTGGCTATCGTGCGCCTGGCCACTTTATATCCCTTTTCGCGCATGACCGCCACCAGCTCGTCATCGGTCAATGGCTTGTGCTTGTCCTCAGAGTCGACACAATCTTTGAGAACCTTCTTGAGCTCACGGGTCGAGACCTCGACACCATCCTGATTCTCAAGTCCTTCCGAGAAAAATGACTTGAGAGGGAATATCCCGAAATGGGTCTCGATGTACTTGCTGTTGACGACTCTGGAGATGGTTGAAATGTCGAAGCCTGTCTTCTCGGCGATATCCTTCAGGACCATCGGTTTGAGATGGGTCTCGTCACCATCCAGGAAATAATCATGCTGGTATTCAAGAATGGCCTCCATCGTGCTCCGCAGCGTGTTCTGGCGCTGCTTGAGAGCCTCCACAAACCACTTGGCGGAGTCAAGTTTCTGTTTCACGAAGGTGGCGGCCTCCTTCTGTTGACGGTCGGTGGAACCCTGCGCCTCAGCCAGAAGGTCGGCGTATTTCTTGTTGACCCGGATCTCCGGGATGGAGAACCGAGGCATCGAAAGCCTCATCTCCCCATCAACGATGTCCAGCACAAAATCCGGAACAATCTGCTGGGCCTGATCATTATAGGAATCGTCTATCTGCCCTCCTGGAGAAGGATTCAATTTGATAATCCTGGAGATGATGGCCTTCATATCGTCCTCGGATAGACCGAGTTTCGAGATAATCTTCTGGAAATGCTTGTTGGAGAACTCCTGGAAATAATCCCTCAAAACCGTCTCGGCCATCTGGACTTCCTTGGTCTGGTTCTGGGCCCTGAGTTGGAGGAGGAGACATTCCCTTAAATCCCTGGCCCCGACTCCAGCCGGCTCAAACTGCTGGATGAGCATAAGAAGCCGCTCAACCTCCTCAGGGGTAGACTCAATATTAGCCCTGAAAGCGAGGTCATCCACAACATTGTCCACACTCCTTCGGAGATAACCTGCCTCATCTAAGCTGCCGATTATGAAAGCCGCGACATCATAATCATGCTTGGACAGGTTACGGTAACCCAGCTGATCCATAAGGCTCTGGGTGAAGCTTTCCTTGACCGAGAAGGTGTTGTACTGGGGACGCTCGTCCTTGCCGTAATTGTTGACTCTCAGCTTATAAGACGGGATGGGATCATCGGCGTCCATCTCATCGATAGACACATCCCTGGGCTCGTCATCCCGGTCTTCCTTTTCGGGAGCCGGGGAATCATCCAACACAGGATTCTCCTCGAGCTCCGCCTTGACACGCTGCTCAAGCTCCTGAATCGGCAGCTCGATCAGTTTGATCGTCTGGATCTGGAGCGGGGATAGCTTCTGTGTCTGCTTGAGTTCGAGTCCTTGCTTGAGCATCGCCTAATAGATTGAGCCCACTGGAGGGTAGTTGATTGTCTCCTTCACAATGAACGCAGAAGGGAATGAGCCTTTGATGCTCTGCATAAGCTGCATGGCCTCAGACTTTGTCCTAAAATCCCCAACGGTGACCTTGAAGAACGGATTCGAATATGTCCTGTAGGCGGCCACTCCAGGATACATTCCTTTGAAACGGGCCATCGCCGCCTCGGAAGCTCCCCTGGAATTCTGTTTGTTATCATTGAATATCCTGACCCTGAAGCCGGAAACCTTTCTGGAAGAGTTGGAGGATATCTGCCTGTTCATCGCGGTCAAGATATTCTGTGACTGATGGATAGTCACGTTCGGCATCAGGTTGAATATGCTCTTGCCTATAAGCGTGGAGTCCACGGCGGGTCCCACAGAGGGATCCACTGTGGTATCCTGGGCGGCGGCAATCCCGGCCGAGCCAAGGAACAAAGCAAGAACTATAAATAATAATCTTCTCATCTTCTCTCAGTCATTTCTTGGAGGTCGATATCTTTGTATTTCAAGGTCGTACCAGCCCCACTCTTTAGTTTCACCTTCGCCTCGACATCGGTGGTGAACCCTTCCAAAGTGCCATTCCTCATAATCTGGATGGCCTGCATCAGGTTGACTCCCTCGCTCAGGGTGGCGGCGCATGGAAGGTCATAAACCTTGACACACTGCCTGTCGACATTAAGAGTGTCGGCCGAATAAAAAGCGAAGTCCTCTCCCTTATATTTCAATATCCCGTTCAACTGCGTAACCTTGAATGCGAAAGTGGGATTGTCAATCCCGATCGCAAGCAAGGCGTTGATGGACCTGAGCCCGCTGAACGAATATGACTCAACGCCTACGGAAGTGATCTTGATGTCCTTGACCTTCTTCAGGCTGGCGCAGCCCGAGAGAGTCAACGACACGACCGCAAGCAGGGTCAGGAGCAACTTGGACCAATGTTTTCTCATATCTTGAACATATTTCAAGTCCTACAAATATAGGAAAAAATACTTATTCACTGAAAAATCCATATCTTTGTACATATAGCGAACCGGATGGATAAGAAGATATACATAGAGACTTACGGCTGCCAGATGAACGTGGTGGATTCGGAGGTCATTTTCTCTATAATGAGGAAAGAGGGCTACGAGAGGACCACCTCGATGGATGACGCCGATATCATACTAGCCAACACCTGCTCGGTACGAGACAATGCCGAACAAAGGATTTGGGGGCGCCTCGAGGTGTTCCGCAAGCAGAAAGAGAGCAGGCCCGAGGCCATTATCGGGATTGTGGGCTGTATGGCTGAGAGGTTGAAGGACAAGCTGATAGAGACCGGAAAAGTAGACCTGGTGGCCGGGCCGGACTCCTACAGGACCATCCCGGACATGATCAAGGAAATCACTCCGGAAAAGCCTGGAATCAATGTCCTGCTGTCCCGTGAAGAGACTTACGCTGACATCGTCCCAGTCCGTACGGACAAGAACGGTGTATCGGCGTTTATATCCATCATGAGGGGCTGTAATAATGTCTGCTCGTACTGCGTTGTCCCTTACACCAGGGGCGCCGAACGCAGCCGCGATCCCGAGACTATACTCGCCGAGGCGAAAGATGTTTTCTCAAGAGGCTACAAGGAAGTTACACTCCTTGGACAGAACGTAGACTCATATCATTGGCAATCAAGAGATAAGGATGTTGATTTTCCAGATCTTCTGGATGCCGTAGCCTCGATTGACCCGTCTTTGAGGGTCAGGTTCGCCACCAACCATCCGAAGGATATAAGCGACAAGCTGATTATGACCATGGCCGCACACAAGAATATTTGCGACCACATCCACCTGCCCGTCCAGTCAGGCAGCGACAGGATGCTCGAGAAAATGAGGAGGAGATATACAAGGGAGTGGTACATGGAAAGGGTTCGAAAGATAAGGGAGATCCTTCCTGGTTGCGGGATAACTACCGATGTGATAGCGGGTTTCTGCTCGGAGACTGAGGAAGACCACCAAGCCACCTTGTCCATATTCAAGGAGGCCGCCTTCGATTACGCCTACATGTTCTGCTACTCGGAAAGGCCCGGGACCCTTGCCGCCAGGCATTATCCGGACGATGTACCCCAGGATGTCAAGACACGCAGACTGAACGAGATAATCGAGCTTCAGAATCAACTTAGCTTGGAGAGCAACCTCCGTGATGTCGGGAAGACTTTCGAGGTGCTTGTGGAAGGGCCCTCCAAGAAAAATCCCGAGGAGCTTTGCGGAAGGACTGGCAGTGACAAGATGTGCGTCTTCCCCGGGCTTGGACATAAGGCTGGAGACTATGTGCAGGTAAAGATCGGATCCTGCACTTCGGCCACCCTTCTTGGACAGATAGTGGAATAACACTGAAACTATAACTAGTATATGGACAAGTACATACTCGCCTTGGACCAGGGCACAAGCAGCTCCAGGGCAATCGTTTTCGACCGCGGCGGCAATGCGGTGGCGGTCGCTCAGAAAGAGTTCACCCAGCACTTCCCCAGACCGGGCTGGGTGGAGCATGACCCTATGGAGATATGGTCGAGCCAGGCCGGAGTCGCGGCCGAGGCCATCTCCACCTTGGGACTGACCGGTGCCGACATCGCCGCGATCGGCATAACCAACCAGAGGGAGACCACCATTGTGTGGGACGCCGAGACCGGCACCCCTGTCCACAACGCCATAGTCTGGCAGGACCGCAGGACCTCCGAGTTTTGTGACTCCCTGAAAGCGGCCGGACTGACGGACAAGATCAGAGAGAAGACCGGTCTTATAATCGACGCGTATTTCAGCGGGACCAAAATCCGCTGGATTCTTGAGAATGTTCCTGGAGCCAAGCAGAAGGCACAGGCCGGGAAGCTCCGTTTCGGAACAGTCGATTCCTGGCTGGTTTGGAACCTGACAGGCGGAAAGACCCACGTCACCGATGTCAGCAACGCTTCCAGGACCATGCTTTTCAACATCAACACCCTCCAATGGGATCAGGAACTTCTTGATCTTCTGAATATTCCCATCTCGATGATGCCAGAGGTCCGATCCTCGAGCGAAGTCTATGGGAAGACTTCAGGATATGGTTTCGCGGAAGGAGTCCCGGTAGCCGGAATCGCAGGTGACCAGCAGGCCGCGCTGTTCGGGCAAATGTGTACTGAGCCAGGTTCCGTCAAGAATACCTATGGCACCGGATGCTTCCTTCTGATGAACACCGGAACCGAGCCCATCATGTCGAAGAATAACCTTCTCACCACTATCGCTTGGAAAATCGGAGACACAGTAAACTACGCTCTCGAGGGCAGCATATTCGTGGGTGGATCAGTTATCCAATGGCTCCGGGACGGGCTCGGGATCATAAAGAGCTCAGCGGAAGTCGAGGAACTCGCCAAGACTGTTCCGGATAACGGAGGAGTCTATTTCGTTCCCGCCCTGACAGGTATGGGAGCCCCTTGGTGGGACCAATATGCCAAAGGCTGCATCCATGGAATAACCAGAGGCACGACCGCCGGTCACATCGCCCGGGCTGCATTGGAGGGCATAGCCTTCCAGACGATGGATATCGTGAATGCTATGGAAAAAGACGCTGGAGTGCGTCTTGCTGAGTTGAAAGTCGACGGAGGAGCTTCCAGGGACAACCTCCTGATGCAGTTCCAGGCTGACATCCTCGGCGCTGATGTGATCCGACCACAGGTCACCGAAACCACAGCGAAAGGCGCGTGTTATCTCGCCGGACTCGCGGTAGGCTTCTGGGACAGCATCGAAGACATCAAGAGCCAATGGCTAGCTGAACGGACATTCACGCCGGAAGCTAGTGAGAATCAAGTCCGTGCCCTCAAAGAGGGCTGGGCCGACGCTATTAGAAGGACAATCAATAATCTTTAGGAATATGGAAGTGACTTTATGGACAAAATGCGTTTTCGAGTTCATCGGAACGCTTGTGCTAGTGCTTATGGGTGACGGCGTCTGCGCCGCCACAACCCTAGAGAGATCCAAGGCAAAAGGAGCCGGATGGATCGTCATTACCCTCGCTTGGGGCTTCGCGGTGATGGCCGGAGTGTTCATCGCCGGACCATATTCAGGAGCCCACCTCAACCCTGCCGTTTCCCTCGGACTCGCCGTCGCGGGAACCTTCCCTTGGAATGAGGTTCTCCCCTATTGCGTAGCCCAGATGCTCGGAGGCTTCGTCGGTGCCGGTCTGGTATATCTCTACTATAAAGATCATTACAAGGCCTCCACAGGCAATCCTGACGGCATCCTCGGCACATTCTGCACAATGCCTGCCATCGATCACAAGCCGGCTAACCTGTTCAGCGAGATCCTGGCCACCTGCGTGCTGGTATTCCTGATCCTTGCCATCGGCACCCAGGCCAATACTCCGGCTGTCGGCCTCGGCAGCATCGGAGCCTTCCCCGTGACAGCCATCATCATGTCGATAGGTATGTCACTTGGAGGAACCACCGGTTACGCGCTCAATCCCGCCAGGGATCTCGGCCCCCGCTGCATCCACGCCTTAATCCCGCTTGAGGGCAAGCGTGACAGCGGATGGGGCTACAGCTGGGTTCCAGTGGTCGGTCCTATGGTCGGATGCGTCATCGCGGCCGGAATCTTCCTTCTCGTCTACTAGACCTGAACGATGCCGCAGCTGATCGCCACCATTCTGTACATCCTCCTGATCCTGACGGTCGTTGTCATCATCTTGGTAGACAAAGGCGATGCGGGAAGGAAGTTCGCATGGTTGCTGATCATAGCCGCGCTCCCGGTTCTGGGCATCCTGCTATATTTTCTGGTCGGGATCAATTACCGCCACCACTGGATATTCGACAGGCGACATCAGAAATACAAAGACATCTTCGAGAAAGGCACCAATGATGCCTTGAATTCTCTTCTTTTCGGTCATGAGGCGGAGTCCCTAGTCAGGGAGGACTTCCGCCCTTTGGCCGTTTTAATGGGTCGGGATGCCTACCCGACGGTCTCCAGCGGTAACGATTTCGAGATAATCACCCGTGGCAAACGGAAGTTCGAGCTGCTTTGCGAAGATATTCTCCAGGCCAAGGAATATATCCACATGGAGTATTTCAAGTTCGGGAATGACGAAGGTGGCAAGGCAATCAAGGATCTTCTTAAGAAGAAGGCCCGAGAGGGGGTCAAAGTCAGGTTTATCCTTGAGAACATAGCCAATTTTCCGATCCGGCCGAGGTACTATAATGACATGAGGGAAGCCGGGGTCGAGGTTGTCCGTTTCACCAATCCGAGGTCACATTTCCTGAAGTTCGTGACTTCGATCAATTTCCGTAACCACAGGAAGATAGTGGTCATCGATGGGAAGATAGGATATACCGGCGGGATGAATATCAACGACAATTATTTCAAACTTTGGAGGGACACTCACCTTCGTATCACAGGCCCTGCTGTGGCCTCGCTCCAATATGCCTTCATGGACTCCTGGCTGACCGCCGGCGCCGAGCTTGACCGTCCGCTCATCGACTACTATCCCGCAATTGATGCCGGCCGGCAGTCCGAGCCCGGTCGCGTCCATCCTCGCTTCGCTGCGGCTGAGTACGACCTAAGCTCGGCTGCCGCTCCGGCGGGTAAATTGATGCAGATTGTGCCGGACGAGCCGGATTTGCCAATGCCGATGCTTTTGTACAGCTACGAATGGGCGATCCAACATGCCAGGAAATACATTTGGCTCCAGACCCCCTACTTCGTCCCACCTGAGCCAGTCCTTGACGCGATGAAGATCGCTGCCCTAAGCGGAGTGGACATAAGGATCATGCTTCCTGAACGGGCGGATAACTTCATCACAAGACCAGCCAATCGAGCATATTACGAAGAGATATTGCGTGCCGGAGTCAGGCTGTTCCTAAGGCAAGGGGTATTCATCCATTCAAAGACATTCGTCTGTGACGATTATCTCTCCAGCATCGGCTCCGCCAACATCGACAGCCGCAGCTTCGACATCAACTACGAGATCAACACATATATTTATGATGAGGAAACGGCCCGGAAATGCAAGGCAATCTATGAGGCCGACCTCGAAGAGAGCCGTGAACTGACCTTGGAAGAATGGTCAAAGCGCCCCTGGCACAACCGGCTAGCCGAATCCATCATCCAGCTGCTGTCTCCTTTGCTCTAGCAATCAAACTAATTGATAAACAGCAATTCGCGATATTTGGGAAGAGGCCAGGTACGGTTGTCGACCCGCTCTTCGAGTTTATCTATCGGACGGCGCAAATCATTGAGTGCCTCGGCTATCTTGTGGTAAGCCACCGCCCTCTCGTAGAGATCCTCTATTGAATTCGCCATCTTACGAGCCTTCTTCATGGTCTCAGCCTTGGCGCTGATCTCCTCGATGTAGTAATTGATCTGGTTAATCAGCCCAAGCTCCACGGAGCAGCCAGCCGTATCCTCGAACACAGCCCTGCTCAACGCGACCTCTTTCAATAGCTTACGCTTGTAATCAAGTGCCGCGGGGATGATATGGTTGATCGCCATACGGACCATCACTCTGGACTCGATCTGGACTTTCTTTATGTACATCTCCCACTTGACCTCATTACGAGCCTCAAGTTCTTTGAGAGAATACACGCCTGTTTTCTTGAACATCTCTACAGACTCGGGCTTGGTGAATTCCTTGATCATCTCAGGAACACTGGTCTCGACGTTGAGCCCTCGCATGCGAGCCTCCTCCTGCCATTCGGGAGCGTAACCATTTCCATCAAAGCAGACGACATCTATGATCGAGGCTATAATAGGTTTCAACACATCTAACACAGCGACATTCAACGGTTTCCCTGAAGCCAGCTCGACATCCAATTTAGCCTTGAACTCAAGTAGTTGCTCGGCCACAGCGGCGTTAAGGGTTGTCATCGCACCCGCGCAATTGGCGGAAGAGCCCACGGCGCGGAACTCGAATCGATTACCGGTGAAAGCGAAAGGTGATGTCCTGTTGCGGTCGGTGTTGTCCACGAATATCTCCGGAATCTCCACAAGTCCAAGGCTTTTGCCCTTCTTCCCGGCGATCTCGATAGGAGTGTCGGAAGGAACTTCCAGCAGCTTTCTCAAAACTCCGGTCATGGTACGACCGAGGAACGCTGAGACGATGGCGGGCGGAGCCTCGTTTCCACCAAGACGATGGGCATTAGTCGCCGATGCGATCGAGGCTTTCAACAAGCCGTTATGCCTTTGTACAGCAGCCAGAACATTCACGAAGAACGTGATGAACTGAAGATTGCCCTTGGCGTCTTTACCTGGAGCAAGAAGCATCGTGCCGGTGTCTGTCCCGAGAGACCAGTTATTGTGCTTTCCTGAGCCGTTCACTCCCTCGAAAGGCTTCTCATGCAGCAGAACCACGAAACCATGCTTCCGGGCGATGGGGTTCATCAGGTTCATCAGCAACTGGTTCTGGTCATTAGCCAAGTTCGCCTCCCCGAATATCGGAGCCAACTCGAACTGATTGGGCGCCACCTCGTTATGCCTTGTCTTGATCGGAATCCCCAACTTGTGGCCGGCGATCTCAAGGTCACGCATAAACTCAGCGACACGGGAAGGTATGGCACCGAAATAATGGTCGTCAAGTTGCTGGTTCTTGGATGAGGCGTGCCCCATAAGAGTACGGCCAGTGATCATCAGATCCGGCCTGGCGGCGTAAAGCGACTCGTCAACAAGGAAATATTCCTGCTCCCAACCAAGATATGAGTACACCCTCTCGACAGAAGGATCGAACAATTTACAAATAGGCAAAGCGGCCTCACCGACAGCCCTCAATGCCTTTTTGAGAGGGGTCTTGTAATCCAGGGCCTCACCGGTGTAGGAGATGAACACCGTTGGAATACAAAGGGTGTCATCCATTATGAATACCGGGGAGGTAGGATCCCAGGCAGTATAGCCCCTGGCCTCGAATGTGGCCCTGATACCACCGTTGGGAAAAGAGGATGCATCCGGCTCTTGCTGGGCGAGAGACTTCCCGTCAAATTTCTCGATAACCCCGCCCTTACCGTCATATTCGATAAGGGAGTCGTGCTTCTCTGCGGTGCCTTCAGTAAGAGGCTGGAACCAATGGGTGACATGGGTCACATGATGCTGCAACGCCCATTCCTTCATGCCTTCGGCCACCTTGTCGGCGGTGGCGCGATCCAAAGGCTTTCCATTGTCGACACAGTCAAGTAAGGCGGCGAGGGTACTCTCATCCAAGTACTCAGCCATCTTACGACGGTCGAAAACCAACTCGCCGAAATACTCTGACGGCCTCTTTTCGGGTTTCTCAGCAGGAACCGCCTTCTTCTCGAAGGACTCTCTCACGAGGGAAAATCTGTCGATACTCATAACTCTATAGTTCGTTTAATTGTTGGGGATTATTATCTTCTTCAGGAATATATGAAACGGCACAATACGGGCCGACAAACCAATGGTTGTTATTCTCCACGAATTTGGCAAGATCCTCGTCGGAACCAATCTTCCCGGTCCTGGTCAATAGGACAAGAGGACCGTCCGATACCTCGCGACCATCAATCTCAGCCTCTTTAAACGCTTTGAAATCTTTCTGGTAATCAGTCACTTCCCTCCCAAGATAAACTTTCATCGGAAGTGGTCTCCGGATCCGGATAGTCGCCACCTCGGCATCAGACGGGATGGTCTCGCATAGATTACCGTAACCGATCCAATCATTGGCCTTCGGAATGGCTGAAGAGGCAGTGTACCCGGCCAGAAGCATCGAGGCCCCCACAAACATCAACGCGACACTTGGACTCTTTTTGAAGAATAGGTAATACAAGGAAAACACCATTCCCGAAAGGATCAGCAAAAGGGCAAGTTTCAAAGTCCAGGAATCCAAGAATGAATACGGTTCTATAAACTCAGCCAAAGCGGGGAAGGAATTCCTGAAGCACAGGCCGATGAAAACCGCGATAGCCAAAATGGCGATAAAACCGACCGGCACGGCCAAAGCCCATGTCATCCACTTCTTCCAACCTGTGCGGCGAAGGACCTCCACGAAAAGAAGAACCATGAATGGCATCACCGGGATAAGGTAGATGGCCAGTTTGGAGCTGAACAAGGAAAGCATCACGAGTGTGGAAATGACTGTCACAGAGAAGAATACCTCCCTGTCGCCGCACATGGATTCTTCCTGCCGTTGGCACAGAGAGACGACCAGAGCACCTATCAAGAGGAAGGTGTACGGGACAGCTATATACCAGATGGCGACAAAGTAGTACCAGAAGGGGGCCTTGTGGTAGAAAGAATTAACAGCACGGCCTACCGTCTGATGGATAAGCAGGTTCTCAAGATAGTCCTTGCCACCATCGAGATAGACTCCGGCGAACCACAGGACGCATAGTCCGGCTAGTATCCCCCAGGTCTTCCAACCTAGATATTTCCCGATTTCCCTACCTTGACGTTTGACCAGCAGGAAACAAACAATCACCAAAACAGGCATCAGTATCCCGACAGGTCCTTTGGTGAACAAGGCCAGGAATATCCATATAGGCAAGAGAAAAGATTGCTTCCGCAGGTTACCCGAGCCGGTGTACATCAGCCAGAAAGACCTCAGCGCCAACACGATGAACATTGTCATCAGCATGTCCATACGTAGGAAGAAAGAAAGACCGAGGAAAAAGCCGCTGGTCATCATCATGAACGCCACCGCTATCCTGTCCGTCACCTTCTCTAGAGCGGTCCAGCGATCCATCACAGCAATGATCACAAATGCGGGAATCAGCGAGAACAGAGACAAAAGAAGCATTGAGTGCTTACCCAGGAGGAGCTTGCACAGCATCACAATCCAAAGATAAAGCGGCGGCTTGTCAGCATAGTTCTCTCCGTCAAGAGTGAAGGCGAACACATTGCCGTTCTCTATCGCCTCATCAGCTATCTGGAGATACCTCAGCTCGTTGTCTGGCGAGAAATCCCTCATTATCATCACCGGAAGAAGGCACAAGGTGATGAAAACGAAGGTGACAACCAGTGGATTCCGGGTCAGTATGTTGTCAAACAACGGCTTGCTCATATTCATCCTTCTTTTTGAAACCTATCATAAGGTTCCTCACATAAGCCATAAACCCGAAAGACTGGCCCAGAATAAGCACAGGGTCTTTCCTGAATATACCGTAAGACAAGATCACTCCGGAACCGATCAGGCTGATGATCCAGAAGCCGGCCGGAAGAATGCTCTTTTGACGGCGATGGGAGTAGAACCATTGGTAGATAAACCGCAATGTGAATATCACCTGTCCCGCGGAGCCGAAGATAACAAGCCCTAGAGGTATATTCTCATTTCTGAACATGTTGTCAAAGACTCCTCCGGTATTGTGGAGCAAAAAGACAACCGCGATAACCGGAGTAAGGATCAAAACCGCCCTGACCACCTTCCCGAGCTGCTTCCACATACCTTTCACATCCATATTCCAAAGATAAACGGAATAGGAAATGAGCTGCCCGAGAACTATCGGGAAATCATCCCTCAAAACTCCATAAATGAACATCAGGAAGGCTCCGGCCACGCTGAGTCCCCAATATGCGGCGGGGGAAGTCACTGTATGCTTACGCTCGGAATCAAGCCATTGGAACGCGGTCCTTCCGGCAAAGAAGAACTGCGCGGCAAAGCCGATCAAGTAGACTATCCAATGTGCGACCCCGTGCATCCGTCAATCAATATTACTTTCCGCGATCTTATAATTCAGATACCGTCGTTTCATCCAACGGTAAGTTAAGCAATCAGCCAAAGGCCCCCAGAACCTGTTCCAAAGATGGTATTTTGACTTGCCCGCCACTCGAGGGAAGTGCCTGACTGGCACTTGTTTAAAAGATGCCTCATCTTGAAGGAGCACCAGAGCCGGCAGGAATCTGTGCATACCCTTGAACATTGGTATCCTCTTAGCGACATCAGTATGGATCACCTTCAGTGGGCAACCGGTGTCAACAGCCCCGTCATGAGTCATCATCCTACGAAAACCATTGGCTATCTTTGACTGGGCGTTCTTGAACCATGAGTCTTTTCTTCCAGCCCGTATCCCAATAACCATCGAATGTCCGTCAATATCCTGAAGCAAAAGATTGAAATCCTCAGGTTCCGTCTGGAGATCAGCGTCAATATACCCTACCAGCCCTGACTCAGCATAATCAAAACCAGCCTTCAGGGCGGCAGAGAGACCAGCGTTTTTCTCAAACGAGATATAAAAGAAGTCTTGATGCCTCGAACAGATGTCCTTTATTCCAGAAAGACTCCCATCCTTGGATCCATCGTCCACAAACAAGACGCAGGCCTTCCTGGAACTTCCCGGCAGGAAGGCGGACAGACGCTCCTCCAGCCTATGGAGGTTATCTTCCTCATTGAATACGGGAACGATAATCGTAAGCTCGTAGTCCGCTGTCTTATTCATCCTGGGTCAAAACTTCGCGAATTTAATCATTTCCGAGGGATGTTCTTCCAAAAAAACTCGAATACACGCTTGTTGATGTAATCCGAACCGAGGTTATGGGAATGGCCCGGGAGGAACATTTGCTCGAAGTATTTCCCGTTCTTAACCAGCTCAGCCACAACCTGAAGAGTCGAAGCCGGATCAACATTGTCATCCATCTCCCCATTGATCAGCAAGAGTTTTCCCTCCAGCCTCCATGCGTTGTCCACATTGGAATTCTCGCCGTACCACGGGCCGATAGGATAACCCATCCACTGCTCGTTCCACCACATCTTGTCCATCCTGTTGTCGTGGCAGCCGCAAAGAGCGACGCCCACTTTGTAGAACTCCGGGTAAAAGAGCAGAGCGGAGAGGGTATTCTGTCCGCCTGCCGAATACCCGTATATTCCCACCTCACTGATATCCAAGAACTTGTACTTTGCGGCAGCGGCCTTTATCCAGAGTATCCTGTCCGGGAAGCCTGCATCCTTGATATTCCTCCAGCAGACATCCTGGAATGACTTCGAACGGTTGTCAGTACCCATTCCGTCTATACTGACGACGGCATAACCCAGCTCGAGGAGTTTAGAAAAGCGCATCTCGGGACGGAAGTCCTTGACTACGTGGGAGTCATGAGGGCCCGCATAGATATATTCGATGACAGGATACTTTTTCTTTTTGTCAAACTTGTACGGGAGATAGATCGTGCCCCAGATGTCGGTAACCCCGTCCCTGCCCTTAGCCTTGAAAACGATCGGCATAGTGTAACCTCTCGCGAGGATGCCTGAGATATCCTGTCTCTGGATCTCCATCATCACGGAACCATCTGACACTGAGCGAGCTACACACACATTAGGACTGTCAGGCCGGGAATAGTTGTCCACAAAGAAAGAATAATCCTTGTTGAAGCTGACGGTATGGTTCGCGTTCTCGGGAGTCAGGTCCGTAATCCGTCCGGTGGAAAGATCAAGACGAGCCAGATGCTTATTATATGGGTCTTCCCCTTCAGCCGCATGGAGGCCGTTGACATTCATAAGGACATATCCTCCATCCTCGTCCACTTTGTGTATTTCCCTTACATTCCACTCCCCTTTGGTGAGCTGCCTGGTGGATCCGTTCCTGGTGTCAATCATGTAGAGGTGACGCCAGTCGTCCCTTTCGGAAATCCAGAGGATATGGTTTCCATCCTTGAAATAATAACGGTACAGATCGTAATAGTACACGAAGGTCTCCGATTTTTCCTCCGCGATAACGCGGCTCTTACCTGTCGAGCCTTCAATAGCCACCAACTGGTATAACTGGTGGCCTCGTTGGTTATATTCAAAAGTGAAGAATTCCGAATCGGGTGACCAACGGCCCATAGTCAAGAAATACTGGTTCAGCCATTTGCCGGTCTCAAGAGGAATTCCAGTCATTGACTCCACGTCAAACAAAGCGGGGGTCACCTGAGGGAGAGCGTCACCTGGCTTGGCGTAATCCAGCCACTTGTATTCCGGCTGGACCTGGTCGGCGGGACGTGAATTCCTCAGAAGAATCTGCCTCTCCTTTATGACCTCCTTCCTGAATGCCGCCAGTTTCTTGGAATCAGGAGACCAGAGCACCCTGTCATATTTGTCCTGGTCCGTCCCGTCGAAACTGATCTGCCGGCCGGATTCTTTGGAACCCGCTTCCCGAATCCAAATATTGTTATCCCGGAATACGGCCTCAAGCTTCCCGTCAGGTGATTTCACAGGCCTTTTCTCACCCCTCGCGTACATGCTCTCATCAGAAGGGTCATAATAACCTCCGCGAAGGTTTTTCCTAAGCTCATCAAGCTCAGACTGAGTCGCTTCCTTGATGGTCTTACTCTTGAGATCAACCTCGAAGACCTTCACGCTGTCAGGAGTCGAAGCGCTGAACAAAAAGGAATCCGAGCCTTTCCAAACCGGTTGGACGACCCCATTATAGACTGTCTTTCCAGCCTCGGACAGGAAACCAGTCTTTTTCTCATATAATTCGTCAAAATCCTTCTCAAACGTCTGGGCGGGAAGGAGTGCCGAGAACAGGAAAGCCAATCCAGCCATCAACGGGCGAATGACCTGGGACAATCTTGGGATAGTTGTATTCATAACATGTAAAGATAGGCATTCGCCAGATTTTTTACTATATTTAAGCCATGTTAAGTTACATTCTTTCCACACTTCTGGCGGCGGTGACTGTCGGAGTGTACAATCCAAGGGTACCGGTCATTGTGGACCGTGAGTATAATGTGGTCTCAGAGATTGTGATTCCGAGCGAGAGCGCACGTCAGGCCTCTGGTGAGGTGGAAATCGCCTTGGAAGGCATTCCTCTCAATGCGATCAAAGATATCCGCCTCGTCTACATCGGCACGATATCCCCTGTCATGTCGAGGACCAAGTCGAATGTGATGAAGTCGCATTACAATTATTGGGGAGCCGGCCAGGAGGATTGGTACGCCCCCCGGTCAACTTTCATCGAAAGCAAGGTCAAACCGAAATCAGGCACTGTAAAGCTTCCTTTCGACAGGCCACTGGTCAAAGGGGATAACCATTTCTATATCAGCCTTAATATTGCCTCCAAAAAGGTGGATTTGGCCAGCACATTCTCTTGTGGTGTGAAGTCAATTACTTTAGACGGGACCAAGGTTTCCATTGATGAAAAAGGCCCCTCTTCTGGAAGGCGTTACGCCCAGGCTTTCCGCAACCATGGCGATGACGGGGTAGACACTTACCGCATTCCTGGCCTGGCCAGAATGAAGTCGGGCAATCTTATCGCTGTCTATGACATCCGCTGGAACACGTATTATGACCTCCAAGCTGACATTGACATAGGTTTCCAGACCAGCAAGGATGGTGGACGAACCTGGAGCAAGATGGGAATAGCTCTTGACATGGGTGAATACGGAGGTTTGCCAAAGGACCAGAACGGCACCGGAGATCCCTGCGTGTTAGTCGATGAAGTGACAGGTGACATCTACGTGTTCGCCATCTGGTCACACGGTCTCGAAGGCAAATCCTCGATATTCGCGTCAACGACCGGTTTTGACCCGATAGATGTCGCACAGCTGGTGATGGCTAAGAGCACCGACGAAGGCAAGACCTGGTCCAAGCCAATCAGCATCACACCGTTGGTGAAGGACCCCGCCAGCTCAACCTTGTTCCAAGGCCCCGGATGTGGCATCACGATGTCAGACGGAACCCTTGTCGTTCCGATCCAGGAATGGGACAAAGACAAGGTCCCTTCAGCTGGAATCATTTACAGCAAGGATCACGGAGCCACTTGGCATGTTTCCAATATGGCCGTGAACCACGTTTGCGAGGACCAGGTGGCCGAGATCGCCCCTGGAGTCTTGATGCTGAATATGCGCAATCATGGCAGCGAGGACCGTACAAGGAAGGTTTATGTCTCTTCCGACCTTGGAAATACCTGGACTCCCCATGTCTCAAACGACACTCTGATCGAGCCGGTCTGCCAGGCCAGTATCCTGAAAGCCGGGAATGTCCTCCTGTTCGCCAATCCGGAATCCAAAGTGACCAGGAACATGTTCACAATCAAAGCGAGTGACGACATGGGCAAGACCTGGAACCGGTCACTCCTCCTTGACGAGGAAGGCGGTTGGGGATATTCCTGCATGGCTATGATCGATGACGAGACCATCGGAATCCTCTACGAAGGCAGCCAGTCCCATCTGGTATATCAAATCGTGAAAATCGCCGACATCTAGTTTTCAGACGAACATAGTATTCATCCAGAATTCCTTCTATAGCTCTCCCTCGGGAGGGCTTTTTTCATCGGTGGAAAAATTTGTGGAAAAAAATGTAAGCGGGTGGAATAAAGTGGAAAAATATTCTTATCTTTGTGGTCAGCGTGAAAGGCGAATTTTAAGACATGATCACATTCATTGGCGAATACACATCGAAGATCGACGACAAGGGAAGAGTTGTCTTCCCGGCGCCGTTCAAGTCTTTGATGGATCCCGAAGGTGACATGAGGTTTGTGGTGAAGAAAGACATCTTCACATCCTGCCTCGAGATGTACACCTTCGAGGAATGGGAGCGCCAATCCGAGAAGGTCAAGTCGAAACTAAACATCTTTAATCGTGCTCACGCCGCTTTCTGGAGAGAGTACATGCGTGGCCGCGCCGTGGTCGAACCTGACCCGAAGCTCGGACGCGTCTCGATCCCCAAGAAGCTTCTGGAGTCCATTGGTGTAACGAAAGAGGTAGTCTTCTCGGGCAACGATTACAAGATAGAGATCTGGGCCAAGGAAAAGTACGAGGCCAGCGAGATCTCGAATGAGGAATTCTTGAATATTGCCGGCCAGCTGTCTCAGGAGAGGTAGGAGGGTCAGGAATGTCAGAATACCATACTCCGGTTCTTTTGGACGAGAGCGTTTCCGCTTTGGTCACGAATCCTTCAGGAATATACGCAGATGTCACATTCGGAGGCGGTGGTCACACCGCCGGAATCCTTTCACGCTTAAATGAAGACGGTCACGTCATCGCCTTCGATCGTGACAATGATGCGCTGCAGAACAGGATAGACGACCCCCGCCTCACAATGGTAAGGGCAGACTTCCGGTTCATACACAATTTCGTCAAGGCCATCGCCCACGAAGACGAAGCGCTGGGGCCAAGGCTGGAGACGGGCCTGGACGGGATCCTGGCCGACCTGGGAGTGTCCTCCCACCAGTTCGACACTGCCGAAAGGGGTTTTTCATTCAGGTATGACTCCCCTTTAGATATGAGGATGAACCGCGAAGGCGGAATCACTGCCGTGGATGTGGTGAACGGATATTCACTGGAAGACCTCGAGAGGATACTCAAGCTTTACGGTGAGGTGGAGAATGCCCACAAGGTGGCAGCCCTGATCGTTTCTGCAAGAGGCAAGGAAGCGATTACTACCACCGGCAGTCTCGACAAGGCAATTGAACCGGTCCTTCCGAAGTTCGCCGAACACAAGTTCCTGGCAAAGGTCTATCAGGCCCTGCGGATCGAGGTCAACCACGAGATGCGGTCCCTGGAAAAGTTCCTTGAGGGAGCCGCGGATTCCCTTAAGGAGGGAGGGATACTTGCCGTAATAACCTACCACTCCCTTGAGGACAGGATGGTCAAGAATTTCATAAAGACAGGCAATGCCGAAGGAAGGGAGGACAAGGACATGTTCGGAGTCATACGGACTCCGTTCGAAGCGGTGAACCGCAAGCCTCTGCTTCCGGAGGAAAACGAGATAGCTTCAAACACCAGGGCCCGGAGTGCCAAACTTCGGATAGCCAGAAAAAGGATGAACTAAGATGCTGGGAGAAAAGGAACATAGGAAATGGAAATTCTCCGATGTGGGCCAGTGGCTCAGGAACGCTTTCCTTGCTACGATCAAGGGAGAGTTCCTCCTTAGGCTCCACGTAAGCAAGTATTTCATCCACATAATCTACACCTTCTTCCTCTTCTGGGTCAGCATCTGGCTGAGCTTGAAGATCGAGAAGACCCTGACCAGGGTGGAGGACAACCGAAAGGCCCTTCAGGACATGGAGATTTATCACGCCCAGAAGACAGTCGAACTTGTCAGTCTCGGGCGCATGAGCAAGATAGAGGAAATGCTTAAGGCGGAGGGATCCAACCTCGCAATGCCGGACAGACCGGCCGACAGGATAAAATAAGACAGGAAATGGCAGTACAGAGTCAGAATTCTACTAAGAAAGAGAGGGACAGGATAGGAATGATCCTGTACTATCTCTATGCCGCCTTCCTGGTCCTCTCGGTTGTGCTGGTCGGAAGGATAGCATGGATCCAATGGGCATGGAAGCCCGCGAAAGAGGTCGTCAAGTACTTCCGTCCTGTGAGCGAAAGGAGTGTCATCTACCCTGAACGAGGAGCCATCATAGGAAACGACGGGAAACTGCTTGCAATTTCCACCCCGATGTACGAGTTGTTCATGGACTGCACTGTCCGAAAGGACTATTTCGAGAGCAAGGGGAAGGACGGAAAGAGGATGGAAGCCGAATGGCAGTCAAAGGCCAAGGAATTCGCAAAGGGACTTTCAGTAGAAATGGGTGCTGACGGAGAGAACTACTGGAAGATGATAGAGAAGGGACGCAAAGACGGAGCCAAGTACCTCAGGCTCGGCCACGCGGTGGACCGTGAAACCCTTCTCCGCATCCAGAAACTTCCGCTTGTCAACGAAGGACAGTACCGAAGCGGAGTGATTGTCAGGAAGAAAGACACCCGTCAATACCCTTACGGTACCCTCGCAAGACGTACGATCGGCTACGTTAAGGACAACAGTAACTCCAACGGTAACAACCACATCGGACTTGAAGGAAAGTACGACTACGTCCTTCACGGCAAGGAGGGTGAAATCTGGCTCAAACCCACTGACAACAGGGAGAGGATCCAGAACTACGACAGCCTCTATGTGAAACCCGAGGACGGCCTGGATGTCAGGACAACCCTGGACATCACCATGCAGGACATAGTGGACAAAGCACTGAGGCGGCAGATTGAGGACAACAAGTCCATCGAGATGGGCTGCGCGATAATCATGGACGTCAAGACCGGAGCCATCCGCTCCATGGTCAACCTCATGAGGGACTCCACCGACTGGAGCCTGAGCGAGACCTACAACATGGCAATCGGGCTCAATTCGGAACCTGGATCGGTATTCAAGGCGACCACCCTTATGACAGCCCTGGAAGACGGCTACATCAAGTCCCTG
>JAEEGK010011198.1_pt1 | contig 20533 bp, 20 predicted proteins | sample 8958771 | NCBI WGS metagenome assembly JAEEGK01 (sample SAMN16246547, study PRJNA631951) | gut metagenome | biome: gut microbiome; feature: rumen; material: SC-attached | host: Bos | place: Iran: Karaj | collected 2018-10
CATGAGCGGAGAATATTCCCTCAGGCTTACCAAAGAAGAACCGGAACGGTCGGCGGATCATTTGGAAATGATCGCCGAGATAGAGTCGGAATGACGGAGCAGGGGAGGGATCGACTTCCTCTTTCCCTTGTTCTTTTAGCGGGAAGACGCGAAGTGATGGCATTTCTTACTATAATCTGTCGGTTTAAGGAGAATGAACAATGAAAGACAAGACGAAAAAACAAGTGCTTGGATGAGATAATGTATGTATGATTTTTTTGTTCGTTTCTGCCGCTTGGAAATTTCTCCACGGCAGATCATTATCATTTGTGCCGTTATTGTTCTTTTCGTTGCACTACCATATGTACGTGTCATAAGAATAAAACGACAAATGAAAGCATTGGCAGATAGTGTCAGTGAGATTTCTCCGGAAGAATTTTTCAGAATCAGGAATGCAAGTTTGGGTGGAAGAGGAAAGAAGCATATTTCAAGCCGGTTTGATTTTCCAGGTGTATATATTCTCTACAATAACACCAAAAAAATGTATTATGTTGGTCAAGGCCAAAACGTATTCAACCGCGTGAATAATCATTTTAGAGGACATGGTAATGGTGATGTTTATGCAGATTATAAGAACGGTGATAAGTTTTCCATAAAAATGATTTCGCTGGAAAATAGTGGCTGTGAAACGCTCAATGAGCTGGAAAGAAAAATCATTAGAACGTACGGAGCATATACAAGAGGATACAATAGGACACGAGGAAACAGGGGCTAATAAAGCAAAATGTCAATAACGACTTACGCGATTTGATTAATCTGGCAGAAGCAGAAAGCGTAGAAATGTCTGGCAAGAGTGAACTGCCCGCAAGGGCAGGAGAGCATTTGGACGACAACGTTTGGAATACCTGGCTTTATTTGGAAGCCGCGAATTGATCTATTCCCACTGCCTGACTGTGTCGAACGGAGCTAATATGAAAAGCCGACTTTACGTTAAAGTAAGCCGGTTTTTTATACGGACTATGCTTCGAATGCCGACGCAGAGCCAAAATAATAACGGCACATCCTGCAATTACGCCGTGGGATGTGCCGTATATTATTGCCGTGAAGCATTCAGCTTGTTTCAAGAAAATCGCGGATCGAGCGCAGCTGCGCTTCGACGGAGGTCCTGCTCGGCCCGCCCTCGGCTATGCGCGCCTCAACGCAGTTCTCGAGCCTGATCGCCTCGAATATGCTTTCGTCAAAGACAGGGGAGAAGGCCCTGAGTTCATCGACGGAAAGCTCTTCAAGGGTCTTGCCTTCCTTTATGCAGTGGTTGACGAGCTTGCCTGTGACGGTATACGCGTCGCGGAAGGGAACGCCCTTTTTGGTCAGCCAGTCGGCGCAGTCCGTGGCGTTTATAAATCCGCCTCCCGCTGCGCGGCGCATGTTCTCCGGAAGCAGCTTCATCGTTGCGATCATGGGCGCGAAGGCGCGCAGGCAGAGCTTGACGGTGTCTATGGCGTCGAAAAGCGGCTCCTTATCTTCCTGCATATCCTTGTTGTAGGCAAGGGGCAGTCCTTTCAGAACGGTGAGCAGACTTATAAGAGAACCGTATACTCTCCCGGTCTTGCCGCGCACGAGCTCGGCAACGTCGGGATTTTTCTTTTGCGGCATGATCGACGAGCCGGTCGAAAAAGCGTCGTCCATCTCTATGAATTTGAATTCCCAGGAGCTCCACAGTATAAGCTCTTCCGCAAAGCGGGACAGGTGCAACATTACGATCGAGAGGTCCGACAGCAGCTCCACGGCAAAATCGCGGTCGGAAACGCCGTCAAGACTGTTTTCCGTGATCCCGCGGAAGCCGAGGGCCCTGGCGACGAGACGGCGGTCGATCGGATATGTGGTCGAGGTAAGCGCACCGCTTCCGAGAGGCGAATAATCCATGCGCTCAAGACAGTCGGCAAGCCTCGTGCAGTCGCGGCGCAGCATGTTGGCGTATGCCATCATGTAATGCGCAAAGGTCGTAGGCTGGGCGCGCTGAAGATGCGTATAAGCGGGCATGATGATATCGTATCCGCCTTCCGCGCGGTCTGCTATGACGGATATCAGCGCGCGCAGCAGCTTGTCGGTCTGAACGATCTCCTTTTTCAGATACAGACGTATATCGAGAGCGACCTGGTCGTTGCGGCTGCGGGCGGTATGAAGACGCTTCCCGGCTTCTCCGATACGTTGAGTCAGCAGCGCCTCGATATTCATGTGTATATCTTCATTGTCCCGGGTAAAGCTGACTTTCCCGCTCTCAATGTCCGCAAGAATGGAGTCAAGCCCCTCGATGATCCGGTCGGCGTCGGTCGGGGATATGATGCCCTGCACGGCAAGCATTGCGGCGTGAGCACGGCTGCCCTCGATGTCCTCGGCATACAGACGGCTGTCAAAGTCGATGGAGGAATTGATCTCGTCCGTTATGCCGGCGCTGTCGCTGTCAAAACGACCCGACCAGAGTTTCACTTTTTCAGCCTCCCCTGATCACGGAGAGCGGATACCTTGAGCGGCAGACCGAAGAGATTTATAAAGCCCTCGGCGTCTGCCTGCTTATAGTCGCTTTCGCCGAACGTGGCTATATCTTCACTGTAAAGGCTGAAGGGCGAGGTCACTCCGGCGTTGATCACGTTGCCCTTGTAGAGCTTGAGCTTTACTTTTCCGGTGACGGTCTGCTGAGTTTCGTCAAAGAATGCGCTGAGCGCCCTGCGCTTTGTCGAGAACCACAGTCCGTTGTATACCAGCTCGGCAAACTCCACGCCCAGGCGGGTCATAAGATGAGCCGTGTCGCGGTCTACGGTGATGGTCTCGAGGACTTTGTGGGCATGATAGAGTATCGTGCCGCCCGGAGTCTCATATACGCCTCGGCTCTTCATTCCGACGAGACGGTTTTCGACCAGATCCAGAAGACCTATTCCGTTTTCTCCGCCGAGCTTATTGAGCCTGCGGATGATATCGCTGCCTTTCATCCTCTCGCCGTCAACGGCTACGGGAACGCCTTTTTCGAATTCTATCTCCACGTAGGTCGGAGTATCGGGCGCCTGCTCGGGGCTCACCGACATTTCAAGAAAGCCCTTCTTGTTGTACTGAGGTTCGTTCGCGGGGTCTTCAAGGTCGAGTCCCTCATGACTGAGATGCCAGAGGTTTTTGTCCTTGGAATAGTTCGTCTGACGGTTTATTTTGAGGGGTATATTGTGAGCCTCGGCGTAGTCGATCTCCTCTTCGCGGCTTTTGATGTCCCATATACGCCAGGGCGCGATTATTTTCATATCGGGCGCGAAATACTTGATGGCAAGCTCGAAGCGGACCTGATCGTTGCCCTTGCCGGTGCAGCCGTGGGCGATCGCGTCGGCGCCCTCCTTGAGGGCGATCTCGGTTATCCTTTTTGCAATGAGAGGACGGGCAAAAGAGGTGCCGAGAAGATAGGTTTCATAGGCCGCGTCGGCTTTGAGGGTAGGGAAGATGTAGTCGTCGACGAACTCGTCGGTAAGATCCTCGATATAAAGCTTTGAAGCGCCGGTCTTCAACGCCTTTTCTTCAAGCCCTTCGAGCTCCTCGTCTCCCTGACCTACGTTCGCCGCTACGGCGATGACCTCGCAGCCGTAATTTTCACGAAGCCAGGGAATGATGATCGATGTATCGAGACCGCCCGAATATGCGAGAACGCATTTTTTGATTTTATTCATGGGGAAACCTCCGAAAATGAAAATTTATGCGAATATAGTAGCACACAATGAATAAAAATGCAAGCACAAAATGAACGGTATGTTGCGGGGAAATACCGCTCATTTTGTACGTTTCATAAATATCGGTCGTATAAAGCGGCGATTATTTATTCAGTTCAAGGAGCTTTGTGCGGAGCTCGTTTTCTATACGCGCGAGTTCTTCCTCCGCGGCGCGGCGCTTATCCGCGCCCTCGCTCTGTATCCTGCGGACCTCTTCCAGCGTGGAAATAAGAGACTCGTTGGTGCTCTTGAGCGTTTCGAGCTCGACTATCCCGCGCTCCGATTCCTGCGCGACCTCAATGCTTCCCGTTTTGAGCATTTCGGAATTCCTGCGCAGCAGGTCGTTCGTGACCTCCGTAACGGCTCTCTGCGCTTCCATGGCCTGCTGAGAATGGGCTATGCCGAGAGCCAGCACCATCTGACTTTTCCATAGGGGAATGGTGTTGACTATCGAGGTCTGTATTTTTTCTACCATCAGAGTGTCATTGTTCTGTATCAGCCGTATCTGCGGGGACATCTGAAGGGAGATCGTCCTTGTAAGCTCGAGATCGTGTATCTTTTTTTCAAAACGCGTGCACATGTTGGCAAAATCGTTCGCCTCCTGAGCATCCTCGGGACGGCCCGACTGCTGAGCCTTTTCGAGCAGCTCCTTAAGCCGGGTCTCCCGCGCGTCGGCAAGAGCCTGCTTGCCGGCGAGGATATACATGTTCAGCTCCTTGAAGTACGACTGATTGAGCTCATACATCTTGTCGAGCATGGCTACGTCCTTGAGAAGAGTGACCTGGTGCTTTTCCAGCTCGTCGCTGATATGAGTGACGTTGACTTCGGCTTTTTCGTACTGCGCCTTGAGCCCGGCTATCTTGTTCGCCGACTTCTTGAAAAGCCCCTTAAGTCCCTTTTTGTCCTCGGGATCAAAGTCAAGGTTCTTAAGCTGCAGGACAAGGTCGCCGAGCATGCTGCCGACCTCGCCCATATCCTTGGTGCGGACGTTGCCGAGGGCGGCCCCCGAAAAATCCGATATGTTTTTCTGCGCCGCGCTGCCGTACTGCAGCACCTGATTTGTGTCGGAGATATCGATAGTGCCGGCAAAATCCTTTACGGCCTTTTTTTCGGCCTCCGTGAGCGAATCCATGGTAAAGGCGGGAGCGGAAGCTTTTTCCTCGGCTGCGCTGATTATGCTCTCCGCACTCGGAGCCTCGGCAGCCTCAGGCGTAAGAGTCAGAGAAGGTTTGTAATCGAAGTCCATACTGCGTCATCCTTTCATATCTTGAAATCCGAAGCCGACAGACCGTCGCTTTTCAGCAGACTTTCCATCGCGCTGATATCCGTCTCAATATCAAGGAGCTCCTGATCAAAAAGAGCGTCTAAACGGGCGGCAAAATCACCTGACATTTCATCGAGAACGCTCTCGATGCCTTTGCCCGACGCGTCCTCGGCCGCCGGGGTGACTCCGGAAGAGTACATGCGGTCATATTCGTTGAGGAGCATGACGGTTTCCGGCAGGCGAACGGTAAGAAAGTTTTTTATTCGGGGAATATCCCGCGGATCGGTCTCGGCGTCCTTTATTATCTTTGACGCGAGATCCGTAAGCGTCATTATCCGCTGCTTCACGTTTTCGTCCGGTATGGACGCATAAAGTCTGCCGAGCTCCGTAAGCGCCCTTCCGCCTTCGGTCTTTATCCAGTCCAGCTCCGGAGATGCGGGAGCTTCGGCGGCGGAAGAGGGGGGAGGCGCGGCAGGGGAGACTTCCGGCGGGGAAGCGCTTTTTCCGGCGTCTTTTTTCCTTTTTAGATACGCGGCGCCCTTTCCGGCCAGGACGGCGAAAGCAAAGCAAAGAGCAAACTGCCACGGTCTGTGCAGCGGAAGGAGCAGAGCCCACAGTACGGCCGCGGCGGCTGCGGCAGCGATCGAGGCGGGGACGATTTTGATCTTTTTTTTCAATGCGGTCTCCTTAAAAACTCCTTCGGAAGTCAAACGGATATTTTGATATTCAAGGCGATTTTCGGACTGCCGCCCGTCATGGACGTGGGAACCGACAAGTTCCGAGAGAGCGCCGTCTGAAGCGTGATACCGCATGCCTGTCGGCGGCAGTCATTCCGGCAAGTTTTATTATAACATACTAATATTATTTTCGCGGGGTGTCAACTTAATCTTGATTATTCGGACATTTCATTGTACAATATCATATTAGTAAAACTATACGGATTTGAGGAAACACCATGATCAAGATCGCTCCGTCGATCCTTTCCGCCGATTTTGCCTGTCTCGGAAACGATATAAGACGCGTTGAAGCCGCCGGGGCCGATATGCTGCATTTCGACGTGATGGACGGAATGTTCGTTCCCAATATATCCTTCGGCATACCCGTGCTGAAGGCTGCCCGGAAATGCTGCGGCATGTTTATGGACGTTCATCTGATGATCGAAAAGCCGGTAAGATATATCGAAGCTTTTGCGGAAGCGGGCGCCGATCTTATCAACGTCCACGTCGAGTCGGACAGCACCGATAATCTGATCGCCGCGCTGAAAAAAGCGAGGCTTCTCGGCAAAAAAACCGGCATAACTCTCAAGCCGGCCACGCCGTGGGAAGCCGCCGCGCCGTATCTGGAGCTCGTTGATCTTATACTGATAATGACCGTAGAACCGGGTTTCGGCGGACAGAAATTCATGGAGGACATGCTTCCGAAGATATCCGCCGTTCGGCGGCTGCTGGACGAGACGGGAAAAGACTGCATGCTTGAGGTCGACGGGGGAATAAACGAACGCACGGCGCGTCTTGCCGTGGACTGCGGAGCGGATACGCTCGTAGCCGGGAGCTATATTTTCGGCTCGTCCGATACGGATGAAAAAATAAGACTTCTGCGCGGAAACAACCGAGCGCGCGGAAAGCGGAATATATAACTGCAGAGGACAAAATGAATTCTTATCCCGAATCTTTTGAACGTCTTACGGAAAAGTTCGCCGGACTGCCGGGAGTGGGCCGCAAATCCGCTCAGCGCATGGCTTTTTATATCCTCAGTCTCAGCGACGCAGAGGCCGGGGCGTTTGCCGACGCGATCACGGACGCCAAAAGAAGGGTCAAACGCTGCCGTATATGCCAAAATCTCACCGACAGTGAGATATGTCCGATATGCGGCTCGGATAAAAGGGACAAATCGGTGATATGCGTGGTATCGCAGCCGAGGGACGTGACGGCGTTTGAGCGCACCCGGGAATACAAGGGGCTTTATCATGTGCTGCACGGGGTCATTTCTCCGCTTAAGCATATCGGGCCGGACGATATAGCAGTGAAGGAGCTGCTTGCGAGGCTCGATCCTTCCGTTGAAGAAATAATCCTCGCCACGGATCCCGACGCCGAGGGCGAGGCTACTGCAATGTATATCTCGCGGCTCGTAAAGCAGCTGGGCGTAAAAACCACCCGGATCGCTTACGGCATACCCGTCGGCAGCAATCTTGAAGTCGCCGACGACGCCACGCTTTACCGCGCCCTTGAAGGACGCAGGGAAATTTGATCAATACGGCTGCCGGGCACGAATAAGCGGCTGCCGAAGTGTTTATATTAAAATCATCTACATAGTTTTATGGGCAGACTTGAACGGTCTGTTTGGTATTTTATTGTTTGGAGTGTCTGCATGGCTGAAAAATTAAAAATCATTTCTTTGGGCGGCCTCAATGAGGTCGGCAAAAATCTGACCGTATACGAATACGGCGAAAATATCATGATCGTGGACTGCGGGCTGGGTTTTCCGGACGGCGAAATGTACGGCGTGGACGTCGTGATACCGGACGTGACTTATCTTAATCAGAACGTCGATAAGATAAAGGGCATAGTCCTTACCCACGGCCATGAAGATCACATCGGCGCGGTCCCGTATATCCTCAAAACCGTCACGGCGCCTATCTATGCCACGCCCCTGACGGCGGCTCTCGTCAAAATGAAGCTTGAAGAGCACCAGCTTGAGGATATTGCCGAGATACGTGAATTCGGCCCCGGAAGCAAAATGAAGATAGGCTGCTTTGAGGTGGAAGCGATACACGTCAATCACAGTATCGCCTGCGCCGTCGCTCTGGCGATCAAGACGCCTTTGGGCGTTGTGATCCACACGGGCGATTACAAGATAGACACCACGCCGGTAGGCTGTGAGATGACGGATCTTACCCGCTTCGGACAGTACGGCAGGGAAGGCGTGCTTGCGCTGCTGAGCGATTCAACGAACGCGGAGCGCAAAGGCTTTTCACCTTCCGAGAGCACCGTGGGCGACGCTCTCGACTCCGTTTTCGAGGGCTGCGACAAGCGCATCATAATCACGACCTTCGCTTCGAACGTCTATCGGGTACAGCAGATCATTACCGTTGCGTCCAGGTACGGCAGGAAGGTCGCCATAACGGGGCGGAGCATGGAGAACATCGTAAACGCCTCTATCGAGCTCGGGTATCTGCAGGTCCCGGATAATACGCTGGTAGATATCAACAAGCTGAAAAACTACCCGAAAAACGAAATGTGCATCATCACGACCGGCAGTCAGGGCGAGACTATGTCCGCCCTGTACCGCATGGCCTTCTCGGGCCATAAGCAGGTAGAGATCGGCAGCGGCGACAGAGTGATACTCTCTTCCTCCACGGTGCCCGGCAACGAAATGACGGTGAACCGTATCGTGAACGAGCTTTTCCGGCGCGGCGCGGAGGTGCTTTACAGAGAAGCCAAGCCCGATCTGCACGTATCCGGACACGGATACCAGGAAGAGATGAAGATGATCCTCGCGCTTACGCAGCCGCGGTTTTTCATTCCCGTTCACGGGGAGCAGAAGCATCTTCGCGCGCATGCGGAGCTTGCAAAGGCTACGGGCGTTCCCGCCAAGAATATCGTTATATCCGACGTCGGCAAGGTCATCGAGCTTACAAAAAAGACCGTGAAGCTCAACGGCTCCGTTCCCTCCGGCAGAGTGCTCGTGGACGGCACGGGCATAGGCGACGTGGGCAGCGTGGTCCTGCGCGACAGAAAGCATCTTGCCGAGGACGGCATGATGGTGGTGGTCATGAGCCTGAGCCGCGAGGACAACAGCCTTATTTCCGGCCCCGATATCATTACGCGCGGCTTCGTTTACGTCAAAGAGTCGGAAGAGCTGATCGACGATATGAGGATGATGGTGATGGACACGCTCGACGCGTGCGAAAACAACAATATCACCGACTGGGCGACGATCAAGACCACTATCAAAACTTCGCTAACCTCATACCTGAGAAAGACCACGAAGCGTACGCCCATGATTTTGCCTGTCATACAGGAGATCTGAAGCGGAGGGAAGAGTATGGGCATTCAGGTTTTCGGGAAGTCCAAATGCTTTGACACGGGCAAGACCGAGCGATGGTTCAAGGAGCGGCGCATCAAATATCAGTATATAGATCTGAAGAAATACGGGATGAGCAGGGGAGAGTTCGACAGCGTGAAAGCTTCCGTCGGCCTGGAAAACATGATAAACGACGATGCTCCGGGCGCGGAGCAGATTCGTTATCTTGCGTACGACGCAGATAAGGCCGACAAGCTGTTTGAGCATCAGGAGCTTATGAAAACTCCCGTGGTACGCAGCGGAAGAAAAGCCGTGACGGGCTTTCACCCGGAGATATGGAAAGACTGGGATTGACATAACATAAAAGGGCAGACGGAAATGAGAAAAGACAAGATCAATTATTATCTCGACATAGCCGACGCCGTGCGCAGCCGCTCCACCTGTCTCAGACGGCAGTACGGAGCGATAATCGTCAAAAACGACGAGATCGTTGCCACGGGGTATAACGGAGCGCCGCGCGGGCGCAAAAACTGCGACGACATGGGCAGCTGCAAAAGAGAACTGCTGGAGATCCCGAGCGGCGAAAGATATGAGCTGTGCCGTTCCGTGCACGCGGAGATGAACGCCATTATTTCCGCGGCGCGGGATCAGACCATCGGCTCCGTGCTGTACCTTGCCGGACGCGATTACAAGACAGGCGAGCTGCTTGCGAACACTACGCCCTGTTCGATGTGCCGCAGGGTCATCATAAACGCCGGTATCGAAAAGGTTATTTCCCGCGTGACCGAGTCGGATTATACCGTGACCGACGTGCGGGAATGGATAGATAACGACGATACTATGTAAAAAGAGCATCTCATAATCCGATCGATGAATTATGAGATGCTTTTTTGAAAATATCACCCCGGCGCGGTCATACGTCTTTTTTCGGGCAGATGTCGCCGAGCGGGCATCGGGTGCATTTGGGGCTTCGGGCAGTGCAGTATTTGCGCCCGTGCAGCACCGTACGATGACAGAAATCCGAGGACTTTTCGGGCGGAAGCAGCGCGGCGAGCTGCCGCTCGACCTTATACGGCTCCTTGGAGGACGTCAGACCCATGCGCCATGCAAGGCGTATGCAGTGGGTATCCGTTACCACGGCCGGCTTGCCGTATACGTCCCCGATGATGATGTTGGCGGTCTTGCGGCCCACGCCGGGCAGACTGAGAAGCAGGTCCATCTCACCGGGTACCTTGCCTCCGAACTTTTCAACGAGCATTTTTGCGCATTCAATGAGATCCCGGGCCTTGGTGCGGAAAAATCCGCAGGAGCGTATCAGGGCTTCCACGTCCTCGGGCTTTGCCTCCGCGAAGGCTTCAAGCGTGGGGTAGCGCGAAAACAGCGCGGGCGTTACCTTGTTTACCCGCTCGTCGGTACATTGGGCGGCGAGCCGCGTGGCAAAAAGAAGCTGCCAGTCTTTCGTGTAATCAAGAGAGCAAAGAGCCTCGGGATATTCCTCTTCAAGCCGTGAAATTAGCTGATCTATGTAACTCATACTTCCTCCTTCGCGCCGCGCATACCGAACACGCGGCGATCGATCCTGCGGTCATATTGTAACATGATACGACGTTTTTTTCCATAAGGACGAAAAGGAAGGGTAAATAAAATGTATAAACCCTTGGCGGACGACATAAGGCCCACGTCGCTGGACGACGTGGTGGGGCAGAAGCATATCTTGGGCGAAAACGGCATGCTCCGCCGCATTATCGAAAGCGGCAAGTCTCCCAATCTTATCTTTTACGGGCCCTCGGGGACCGGCAAAACCACGGTCGCCTCCATAATTGCCGGAAGCTCAAAGCGCGCTTTGTACAAGCTGAACGCCACACAGGCGGGGACTGCGGATATCAAGGAGATAATCGACAGCGTCGACACTCTCATGGCTCCGGACGGCGTTCTTCTGTATCTGGACGAGATACAGTACTTCAACAAAAAACAGCAGCAGTCATTGCTGGAATATATAGAAAACGGAAAGATCAGTCTCATAGCTTCAACTACCGAAAATCCGTATTTTTACATTTACGGAGCCATACTGAGCCGGTGCACGGTTTTTGAATTCAAAGCGGTGGAGCCCGAAGAGCTGCGTCCGGCCGTGATAAGAGCTTTTGATATTCTCGGGGAGCGTACCGGGCTGGAGGCGGAGGCGGACGAGGAAGTTATAAAGCGTATATGCTTCGGCTGCGGCGGAGACGTCCGTAAGGCGATAAACACCGCCGAAATGCTTTTCTACGCCGGGAAAAACGACGGGGTAAAAGTACATATCTCCGAAGACGACGCGGACATGCTTTCTCAAAAAAGCTCGATGCACTATGACCGTGACGGAGACGGCCATTACGATATCCTCTCGGCGTTCCAGAAATCGATAAGAGGCAGCGATCCCGACGCCGGCCTGCACTATCTCGCGAGACTGCTTGAGGCCGGAGACATTATTTCCGCCTGCCGCAGACTGCTTGTTATCGCCGCGGAGGATATCGGGCTTGCTTATCCGCAGGCCATCCCCATTGTAAAAGCCTGCGTCGACAGCGCGCTTCAGCTCGGCCTGCCCGAGGCCCGAATACCGCTGGCGGACGCGGTGATACTTCTTGCGACCGCGCCGAAATCAAATTCCGGCGTTGTCGCCATAGACAAAGCCGCCGCGGATATCCGAAAAGGGAAGACGGGAGATATACCGAGACATCTGAAAAACGTTCACGCCGACGGAGCCGATGCGGGAGCGATCGAGAGCTATAAGTATGCCCACAGCTACGAAAATCACTGGGTGGAGCAGCAGTATCTGCCCGACGTTCTGAAGGACACGAGGTATTACGAATACGGGGACAACAAAACCGAGCAGGCGGCCAGGACGTATTGGAGCAGGATCAAAAAATGAACGAGCTTAACGGCGGCATAAGATTTATAAAGGGCATAGGCGAGGCCAGAGCGAAGGCTCTGGAAAAGCTCGATATCCATACGCTTTATGATCTCGTGTCTTATTTCCCTCGGGATTATGAGGACAGAAGCGCGGTCAAGCCGATCGCCGACGTACAGGACGGCGAAAACTGCTGCGTAAAAGCCGTCGTCGCGACCGCTCCGACTCTGGCGCGCATACGCAAAGGGATGGAGCTCGTCAAATTCCGCATAGCCGATGAAAGCGGCGCGGCAAACGTGACCTTCTTCAATCAGAGCTACGTAAAAAGAAATATAGCGCGCGGAGGGGTATACACCTTCTACGGCAGGTTTTCACGCATGGGTCTGCATATTGAGCTGACTAATCCCGTGTATGAAAAAGCGGACGGAGGCGGCGTGAATACGGGGCGGATAGTGCCGGTATACCGTCTTACCTCGGGCATAAGCCGCAACGTGCTTTCAAACGCGATAGAACAGGGCCTGAAAGCAGCCGACGGACTTCTTAAGGGCGTTCTTCCGGATCATATCGAAAGAAAATACGGATTTATAAGCTCGCAGCAAGCCTACCGTGCCATTCATTTCCCCAAGGACATGGCCGAGGCGGCCTGCGCCAGACGGCGGCTGATATTCGAAGAGCTGTTTACGCTTGCCTGCGCTCTCGGATCGATGAAAAGCCGGAATACCGAGCGCAGCGGCACGGTCATACCGATGCCGGAAACGGAGAAGTATTATTCCTCGCTGCCCTTTGAGCTTACCGGAGCGCAGAAAAGAGCGGTGGGGGATATTCTTGCCGATATGTCGTCGGGCCGGGCGATGAACCGTCTTGTCCAGGGAGACGTCGGCTCCGGCAAGACCGTGGTCGCGGCGGCGGCGGTATGGGCGGCAGTACGCGCGGGATACCAGTCCGCTTTCATGGCTCCTACCGAACTGCTTGCCGATCAGCATTACAATACCTTCACGAAGCTTCTTGCGCCCTTCGGCGTGAAGACGGTCCTTCTGAAGGGAAGCATGACAGCAAAACAAAAAAAGGAGATCCGGGAGCTTATAGCCCTCGGAGAGGCCGAGCTCGTTATCGGCACGCACGCCCTGCTCAGTGAAAACGTCGTTTTCAAAAAGCTCGCTTTGGCGATCACGGATGAACAGCACCGTTTCGGAGTCAGGCAGCGCACGGCGCTTTCGGAGAAAAGCGACGATCCCCACGTCCTCGTAATGTCGGCCACGCCCATACCGAGAACGCTCGCACTGATCATATACGGCGATCTGGACGTATCGGTGATCGACGAGCTTCCGCCGGGACGAAAAACGACGGAAACTTTTGCGGTAAGCGAAGACAAAAGAGGACGTCTGAACGGATTTATCAGAAAAACCGTCTCAGAGGGACGTCAGGTATACGTCGTATGTCCGATGATAGAAGAAAACGACGATCTCTCTCTGCATTCCGCCGAAGAGCATTTTGAACAGCTTCGGGACGTCGTTTTTCCCGATCTGCGGGTCGCTCTGCTGCACGGCAAAATGAGATCCGCGGAAAAGACGGACGTAATGCGCCGCTTTGCCGGGGGTGAGATCGACATTCTTGTTTCCACCACGGTCATAGAAGTCGGCGTTGACGTTCCGAACGCCGTTGTAATGGTGATCGAGAACGCCGAACGTTTCGGGCTCAGTCAGCTGCACCAGCTTCGCGGGCGCGTGGGCAGAGGAGCGGACAAAAGCTACTGCTTTCTGATGCGCGGCAGCAGGGGGGCGGAAAGCGACGAGCGCCTCAGGGCAATGACGAGGCTGAGCGACGGGTTCAAGCTCTCCGAAGAAGACCTCAGACTCAGAGGCCCCGGAGACTTTTTCGGCTCCAGGCAGCACGGCATGCCGGAAATGAAGATAGCGAGCCTCGCAGACTCTCTCGACGTGCTTTCTGCGGCCCAGGACGAAGCGCAGAAGCTGCTCGAAACCGACCCGGAACTCAAAAAATATCCCGAGCTCGAAAAAAGAGTCAAAAAGCTTTTCGAAATCAAGCTGAACTGAAATATTAAAGCGGAAGAGGCTGCCGAAATTGCCTCTTCCGCTTTGCTTTATCTTCTCGACTATTTTTGCTCTGCGATATATGTCTCCGTGCGGGCCCGGATCTGCCGGATCACCGTTTCAATATCCCGCTGCCCGGGAAAAAACACATCCGGCGGAGATAACGGTTCGGAAATACCGCACGCCGAAAGGGACGCCTGAATAAACAGTATGAGTATAAGCGCAGCCGGGGCCTTTGAATGCAAGCGTTTTTTTTCAATGAATAGTTGGATTATTCCAAGCATTAGTTGTATTCCGGCAAAAGTAACGAGGCTGCGGTACCGTTTAACAGTACCGCAGCCTCGTTTGATCATTCTGCGTGACGCTCAGATCTGCAGCGCGGACACGCTGCCTTCCTGAGCGGAGCCGAAATCGCCTTCGGCCAGTCCGTCCCGCTTCATCATGGTCTCCAGAACGTCGATATCGCTGTCTACGTCGATAGACTCCGACAAGAACAGACTGTCGAGCTGCTTTGCGTAAGCGGCGATGAGCGTGTCGGTAACGTCTTCTATTCGTTCCTTTGACCGGCTCATATTATCGCCCTGAAAACCCTGCTCCTCAAAATCGGCATACTGATTGAGAAGCTTCAGAGTGGTAGGGAGGTAGTAGTTCAGAAATCTGCTTATTTTGCGCAGCTTCTCCGGGTTGTCCTTTACGGCGGCGAAAATCGACGCGGTGAGCTTCTCGATCTGATTTGTTTTATCCGTCATGACCTCGTCCTGTATGCGGACGGAGGCGCGTCTGATCTCGGCAAGAAGAAGATCGTATTTGTCCTTTTCCGCGTCGGTGCTTTCGCCGGCGGCCGGCCCGGTCCGGGGCTCGTCCCTCATGTCGGGATCGAGCTGCGACGGATCGAGAACGAGTATATCCCGGCGGCGGTCGATATAGGCGGACTCGCCGAAGTACCCGCGGGTTATCATGTCCTCAAGATGCCGCATGAGCTCGCGCCGCTTCAGACCGAGAGCGGACATCATTGAGCTGAGATTGACGTACGCCTTGCTGCCTGTATAGCTGAGGCACTCGGCATATTCCTGCTCCTTCTTTTTGAGGCTTCCGGCGGCAAGGAGCATTCCGAGCCCTCCGAAGGCGACCGCAAGCCACTGCAGGACCCTCCATGCGCTGCGGGCGGCAAAAAGCGGCTCGAAAACGCCGAAAACGCCGAGCGCAAAGAGCACCCACCCGAATATGATGAGCCAGACTCTGCCTTTGCTTACCTTTGAAACGTCGGGTTTTTCGTCGTCGTTATAACGTGATCCGGCGGTCTGCGCTTGAGTTCCGGCATTTGTCCGGCTTTCGCCGCGCGCGCCGCCGAAAGAGGAGCCCGTGAACGTTCCGTTCTGCTCCTGACTTCCGCTTTTCCCGAGGCGCTCGATTATTATTCTCTTCGCTTTCAGGACGAGGTCTTTGACAAAGTCGTTTTTGCTGAGTTTCGAAAAAAGGCAGACGAGTCCCAGAGGCCAAAAAGCGTGCAGCATTATCAGCGTAACGATCCATGACGCTGCCTCGCCGTCATTTTTTCTCGGCTTTTTGTCCATTTTATCAATCACTCAGACTTAGGCCCGGCATTGATGATGTTTTCGGGCATGTTGGAATACTTCTTGAAATTATTGACAAAGCGCGCGGCAAGGTCTTTAGCGGTCTCGTCGTATGCCTTGTCGTTTTTCCAGAGAGCGCGCTGGCTCAGGAACTCATCGGGAACGTTGGGACAGGTTTTGGGAACGCTGAGATTGAATACGGGATCGAGCTCGAACTCACTTTTTTCAAGCTCGCCGTTCAGCGCGGCGGTTACCATGGCGCGGGTATAGCGCAGCTTCATGCGGAAGCTCCGCTCGTCCCCGTAACGCCCGCCTGCCCAGCCGGTATTGACAAGGTATACGTTGGTATTGTACTTTTCTATCTTTTTGCCCAGCATTTCCGCATAGACGGAAGGATGGAGGGGGAGGAAGGGAGCTCCGAAGCAGGTGGAGAAGGTCGCCTGCGGCTCGACAATCCCGCGCTCGGTGCCGGCCAGCTTTGAGGTATATCCGCTGACGAAGTGATACATCGCCTGCTCTTTGTTGAGCTTGGAGATGGGGGGAAGCACGCCGAAAGCGTCGGCCGTAAGGAAAATGACCGTCCTGGGGTGAGAGCCCACTCCGGGAATAACACAGTTGGGTATATAGTCCACCGGATAACCCACGCGGGTATTTTCCGTGAGCGTCGCGTCGTCGAAATCGAGCACGCGGGTCTCCTTATCCATGATCACGTTTTCAACAAGGGAACCGAACTTTATGGCGTTCCATATCTGCGGCTCGTTCTCCTGCGAAAGCTTGATGCATTTGGCGTAGCAGCCGCCCTCGATGTTGAAGACGCCGTCGTCGCTCCAGCCGTGCTCGTCGTCGCCTATAAGGCGGCGTTCGGGATCGGCCGAAAGAGTGGTCTTGCCCGTGCCGGAGAGGCCGAAGAAAACGGCCGTGTCGCCGTCCTTGCCTATATTCGCCGAGCAATGCATGGAGAATACGCCGCGCTGAGGGAGAATGAAATTCATGACGGAAAAAACGCTCTTTTTGATCTCGCCCGCGTAGCGGCTGCCGGCAATGATGACTATTTTCTTTTCGAGATTTACTATGATGGCGGCTTCGGAGTTTACTCCGTCGAGCTCGGGAACGCACTTGAAGCCGGGCGCGGCGATAAAGGTAAAGCCGGGCTCGAAGGCCGCGAGCTCCTTTTCGTTCGGACGAACGAGGAGCTGATGGATAAACAGGTTCTGGCTGGCAAGCTCGTTTATGATACGAACGGGCAGATGATATTTTTCATCCGCTCCGGCAAAACCGTCGAATACGAATATCTCGCGGTCCTGGAGATAAGCGGTCATTTTACCGTAGATACGGTCGAATTTTTCGGGCGAAATGGGAACGTTGATCTTGCCCCAGTCGATTTTATCGTGTACGGAGGGAGCGTCTACCACAAAACGGTCGTCGGGGGAGCGCCCGGTGTATTTGCCGGTTTCAACAACAAGCGCGCCGGTGCTGCTCAGACTGCCCTCTCCGCGCTGCAGAGCTTTTTCCACAAGCACGGCGGGCTCAAGATTGCGGTAAACTGCCTTCGGAGCGACAATGCCGAGAGATTCGATGTATTTTTCGATTTCCATAATTTATATGGACCCCCTTAATGAATTTCTTCCGAAACACTATTATAACATCAGCGGAAATTATATCAACAATTTTTTGATTTTTAAACCGCCGCGGAAAGTTGAAAAGGGATTTTCGGATATGCTATAATCCGGGTATGCGGTAATATGCATAACGGAGGTGCGGTAACGGTGAGAAAAAAGACCCGCTTCAGAGCGTCGGCCCTGCTGCTGTGCGCCGCGCTGCTGCTGTCGCTGTCTGCGTGCGTGACGCTCGGCAGCAGAAAGCCCATCGCCACGCTCGTTTTCAGCAACGGCAAGGAAGTGCGCTTCCGCCTCTATCCCGACAAGGCGCCGAACACGGTCAACAACTTCATATATCTGGCCAATTCCGGCTTTTACGACGGCCTGCCGGTACACAGGATAGTGGAATACTTCGTCGTGCAGATGGGCGAGCCCGGGGATAAAGACCTTCCGGGCTACCGTATCAAGGGCGAGTTTTCGCAGAACGGTTTTACAAAGAACGATATGATATTTGAGGAAGGGACGGTCGGCATGGCAAGGGAAGCTGCCGCGGGAAACGACGACAGCGAAAATTACGACACCGCTTCCTGCCAGTTCTTTTTTACGCTTGAGAGGGAATATTCCCTTGACGGATATTATGCTGCGTTCGGAAAGGTGATATCCGGCATGGAGCATCTGCATAAAATATCCAAAATGGATACCGACGCCGACGAGCGGCCGCGGGATGAAATATATATCAGCTCCCTCCGCGTCGAGACCTACGATTATAAATACAAAGAGCCTAAGAAGATCGGCTGACGTCGGCGCGGAGCGCAAAAGCGTCGGCAAGGCGGATGAATTCTTCGATGCCGAGCGTCTCTCCGCGAACCTTCTCGTCAAATCCGCATCCGACCACCGTTTCGGTTATGATCCGCTTGTCCCCGAAAAGCGGCATGAGTCCGTTTACGAGAGTTTTCCTGCGCTGCTCAAAGGAAGCGCGCACTATCCTGAAAAACAGCTTTTCGTCCACGGGAACGCTCTCTCTTTTGAGCCTGTCGAGACGAATTACGGATGAATAGACCTTGGGGCGGGGTACGAAGCAGTCGGGAGGCACGTCAAAAAGAACGGTCGGGCGGGTATGATAATTGACGTACACGGTGAAAGCCCCGTAGTCAGACGAGCCCGGAGAAGAGCATAGCCTTTTCGCCACCTCGCGCTGCACCATTACCGTTATGCTGTCAAAGCATCCGCTGTCTATCAGCTCCGTGAGCACCGGCGAAGTAATGTTATAGGGCAGATTTGCGCATACGACGGGCTTCAGACCGCCGAAATTCTCTTCAACGAGTTCGGACAGGTCTACCTTCAAAATATTGTCGTTTATGACCTTGACGTTGTCATATCCGGTCAGAGTTTCAGCCAGAACGGGGATAAGGCCCTTGTCGAGCTCGACGGCGACCACTTTTCCCGCCGCTTCGCTCAGCCTGCGAGTAAGAACGCCTATGCCCGGCCCTATCTCGAGCACGCCGCAGCCTTTGTCGGCGCCCGAGGCCTCGCTTATGCGTTCGGGCACCCACGCGGCGGTCAGGAAGTTCTGCCCGAGAGCTTTTGAAAACCTCAGGCCGTGCCGCGAAAGAAGTTCGTTTATTGTCGAAATATCGTAAAGCTCCATTATCTGCCCCCGGATAAATACGGTTTAGTAAAAGCGCGAAGGGAAGAGGAACGATGGAAATAAAGATCAAATATCATAATAACAGAATAGACAAAATAAAACAAATAAAAAGCGGAGACTGGATAGATCTCAGAGCCGCGGAAACCGTCAGAATGAAAAAGGGAGATTTTGCGTATATTTCCCTGGGAATATCGATGAAGCTGCCGGAGGGATACGAGGCGCACGTCGCCCCGAGAAGCTCGACTTTCGCAAAATGGGGAATAATACAGACGAACGGGACCGGTATCATCGACAACAGCTTTTCCGGGACGAACGATATATGGAAAATGCCGGCCTACGCGGTACGCGATACGGAAATAAAAGAAAACGACCGCATTTGTCAGTTCAGGATAATGCAGCGCATGCCGCAGCTGGTTTTCACCGAGACAGAAAGCCTTGACAGCGAGGATCGGGGCGGTTTCGGAAGCACGGGAGAAAGATAATAAAAACAGGAGGACGGATATGGGAGATCTCAGGAACCTTGACGCCTTGCTCGAAAGCTTTGTAGGGGAGGGCGGGCCCGCCGGCGCAGGTCTGCGCGTTTACATCGGAAACGACACTGTTTACGAGCGCGTTCTCGGCTGGGCAGACGAAAAAGAAAAGCGTCCCTTCAGAGCGGACACGATTTGTCAGATGGCCTCTATGACCAAATGCATCGCCGTGACGGCGGCAATGCAGCTGTATGAAAAGGGAATGTTCCTTCTGACCGATCCCGTTGAGGAGTACATTCCGGAATTTGCCGATCATAAAGTCTTTGAAACAACCGGGAGGGGCGAAAACCGCGTCAGACCGGCGTCCGGGTCCGTGACCGTCGGGGACCTGTTCGACATGACCAGCGGAATCACCGTCGACTGGCACTGGAACAATCCGAACAGCGAGGCGCTTTCAGCCGAGTGCGACAGGCTGAAAGCGGAAGGCCGCTACAATCTACGCGAGTTTGCGGCGGTTTGCGGCAGAACGCCCGGCGCGTTCGACCCCGGAGAGCATTTTTTCTACGGGCAGAGCCATGATATCCTTGCCGCGCTGATAGAAATACTTACCGGGCTCAGCTTCGGAGAATATCTCAAACGCAATATATTCGATCCGCTCGGTATAAAGGATATGCATTTTGAGGTACCTGAAGAAAAGAAAGACCGCTGCTCGGTAATGTATTCGCTGAGCGAAGGGAAGAGGGTCGTGGGGAAGCTGCCGCCGTTCCTTGATTTCCCGGGCTTCGAGTCCGCCTGCGGCGGGCTCTGGGGAACGCTTGAGGATTATTCCAGATTTGCGGTATGTATGACCAACGGCGAGAGGAAAGGCGTACGGCTGCTCAACGACCGGACCATAAGACTCATGGCTATGAACCGTCTGTCGGAAAAAGCGCTGAAGGACTTCAGAAACGCTTATCTTGCCGGCTACGGTTACGGCCTCGGAGTACGTACGAGAATGGAGCCTGCCGCGGGAAGCAACACGTCGGTCGGAGAATTCGGCTGGACGGGCGGCTTCGGGACCTGGGTGCTCATGGACCCGAAAGAAAAACTCAGCATCATATATTTCCACCAGCTCATGCCGAACCGCGAGGAATATATCCATCCGCGTATACGCAATATAGTTTATTCGGCGATATAGCAGACGTAACCTATAAGAACACGCTTCAAACGGCGCTCTTTCGGCGCTTTTCTCCCCTCCGAACTTGACGGGCGCGAGCCCGCCTGCGTTCGTCGAGGCAAAAATCACTCGAAATATCATCC
>JAEEGK010011201.1_pt1 | contig 20530 bp, 18 predicted proteins | sample 8958771 | NCBI WGS metagenome assembly JAEEGK01 (sample SAMN16246547, study PRJNA631951) | gut metagenome | biome: gut microbiome; feature: rumen; material: SC-attached | host: Bos | place: Iran: Karaj | collected 2018-10
TCGAAAGCACCCTGTCGAATTCCTGGTTGTATTTTTCTGACGGTACCATAGTGGGATGAAGAATGGGCGAGTAAAAATATATGGGGTAGTTATTCAAAGAACGAAAGATTGCATAATGTACATATATAATGGGCGGGATTGAGAAGACTAGCATGCAACATAAAGCTGCGGAAATGCATAACCAAATGTGAATATTTTACGCTCTCCCGAGAAAAAACACTTGCATTTTTAGAAATACTTGATAAACTGTTAAAAGAAACATAAAAAGCGGCAGGACATGGCGAGCGCCAACCCGCCATGCCCTTATGATGAGTGACACGACCACTCAACACAACAGACCCTAGTGTCTGCAACATAGGCCCATTATATCCAATTGACGCTCCTTTTTCAAGAGGGGCTTAGTTGGTATAAACGGGTTGTTTGTGTTACGCTCTGATATTGGATCAGGCGGTGTTGAGTTTTACACTCGACACCGCCTTTTGTGTTTCCAGGCTGGTCTTGCGGAACGGCGCACTGCCGCCGTTCTGCGGGGCCTATTCCGGGAACTTTTTTATACCTTCTTGTACAGATGCAGGATACGAATCCAATAGAGGAATTGTCCTTTTTCCAGAATACATCGGAAGATTCGTTAAGAGCGGTATTGTGGAGTGCATATGATTAAGAAGAATAACGACAGTGATGAGATCGACCTGCTCGAAGTAGCAAAGGCGTTGTTGCATCGCTGGTGGGCCCTCGTACTGGCAGTCGTGATCTTTGGAGCGGCCGCTTTTGGCTACACCTATTTTTTCATAGATCCTTTGTACCAATCCAGTACACTTCTATATGTAAACAACTCGGATATCTCCCTTGGCGCCACCAGTTTCACGATTTCTAATGCTGACCTAACGGCTGCACAGAAACTGGTCAATACTTATGTAGTCATCCTGAAATCCCGGACTGCCCTCAGTGAAGTCATTGAGGAGGCCGGGCTGAACTACTCGTATGAAGATCTGAAGGATATGATCTCCGCTGCAGCTGTGAACTCCACCGAGGTGTTCGAGGTCGTGGTTACCAGCAAGGACCCGGCGGAGGCGGAGAGGATCGCAAATACCATTGCGAATGTTCTGCCGGAGAAAATCGCCGATATCGTATCCGGAAGCGATGTTCGGATCGTAGACTATGCAGTGATTCCTTCCCATCGTTCTTCCCCCAGTTATACCCGCAATACAGCCATCGGTATGCTGTTGGGCCTTGTACTGAGTGCGGCTGCGGTGATTCTGGCCGGAATGTTTGACGATAACATCCGCTCGGAGGACTATCTGGCACAGGCTTATCCTGAGATACCCCTGCTGGCCGTCATTCCAGATATGGTTGGCGGTAAGCATTCCGGAGGTTATTACCGCTATGGCGGCAGCGGATACTATGGCTACGGAGGCTATTACCGTAAGAGTAGTACAGGGAAAATAGACGAGAAAACGGGCAATCAGACGATTCCGAAACAGGGCGAGCAGAAGAGGGCATAGAGATGGGGATCAAATCAACGAAGCTCAAAGGGAAAAAGGCGAATGCTGTTGCTGATTCGAGTTTTGAGCGGGAGCACATGATCGCCTCCAATATGAACTTCGCGGCTTCCGAAGCATACAAGCTCTTGCGGACGAACATCCTGTTTTCGTTTTCCGGAAGCGAAGGCTGCCGGGTCATCGGCATGACCAGTTCATTCCGGGGGGAAGGGAAGAGCCTGACCTCCATTAATCTTTCTTATTCCTTGGCTGTTTCGGGGAAAAAGGTTCTCCTGATCGAAGGCGATATGCGCCTCCCGGCGCTGGCTAAGCGGCTGGGCATGAAGGCCTCGCCGGGTCTGTCCAATCTGTTGGTTGGCATCAGCGGCGATTCCATCCAGTCTTTTGCAGTGAATTCCCAGGAAGGGGTATCTGCTTCCCTGGATGTGCTTGTTTCCGGCGATGTGCCGCCCAATCCTTCGGAGCTGCTGGGTTCCGAGCACATGCAGTCGCTGATGACGACGCTGCGCAACCACTATGAATATATCATTCTTGACCTGCCGCCGGTAACTGCCGTTACCGATGCGTTAGTCGCCTGCAAGCTGGTGGACGGCATGATCGTGGTTGTGCGTAACAACCATGCAGTACGCCGCGCGCTTGCAGAGACGATCCGCCAGCTGAAGCTGGTAGATGCCCACATCCTGGGTTTTGTGTTCAACGGCGCTTCCGATTCCGGGTCTGGTTATTACCGTGGAAAAAGGTATTATCGGAAGCATTATTACTATTCCAAAGATTACCAGAATCAATGACAGATTTCCATTCCCATGTGCTTCCCGGCGTAGATGACGGAAGCGACAGTGTTTCCACCTCCCTGCTGATGCTGAAAATGTGGCATGACCAGGGAATCAGCCGGATCTGTGCCACCCCCCACTTTGTGGCGGAACGAATGACACCGGAGCGTTTTCTGCAGCGACGGAACGCCGCATACGAGGATCTCAGACAGGCGGCAGTCGGGGACGGCCCGGAAATCCTGCTGGGAGCAGAGGTCCGTTTCTTCGACGGGATCAGCGCTTCGGAGGAACTGACAAGGCTCTGCCTTACTGGGACCAGTCTGCTCCTGCTGGAGATGCCCTTTGTAAAGTGGACGGAGCGTATGCTGGGGGAAGTGGCGGAGATCCGCCGCCGGGGAATCATCCCTGTGGCAGCCCATCTGGAGCGTTACATAAGATTCAATCCCAAAAAGACCATTCGCCAGTTCATGGACCTGGACATCATGATCCAATGCAATGCGGAATTCTTTCTTGAGCGCCGGACGGAGCGAAAAGCATTATCCCTTCTGCGTGAGGAACGCATCCATTTCCTGGGTTCCGATGCCCACGATCTATCATCCCGAGCGCCCAATATGCGCGCAGCTCTGACCTTGATTGAAAAGAAACTGGGCAGCTCCGCCATCGAGCGCCTTTCCAGGCAGGAGGAAATGATCGGGTTCGGAAGGGAGTATGTGCCGGTATGAAAAAGCGTACGCTTTATATCATTTGCGGCGCAGTACTATTGTTGGGAGCGATTATCTGCGGCGTTATGGCATTTCGGAGCGGTTATGCGCCTCGGGCCAGAACCGAACAGTTGTCGACGCCAGTGCCGGAGCCGACTTCGGAGCCTGAGCCCAGCCAAACGCCGGTTCCCGCTTCCACACCCGACCCGACAGAGCAACCTTCCCCTACGCCGGAACCGACACCTGAGCCGACGCCCGAACCTTACATCAGCCCCATCGATTTTGAGAGCTTGTGGGAGATCAACCCGGATATTTACGGATGGCTGCGAATTGACGATACGAATATTGATCTGCCCGTTGTACAAAGCGCCGAGGATGACAGCTTTTATCTTGACCATGACAGCGATCGGAACAGTTCCGTCAACGGAGCGGTTTTCTCCGAACATGTGTATAACAGCGCGGATTTCTCCGATCCGGTGACGATCCTCTATGGACACCATAAGTGGTCCGGAGCGATTTTCGGCAATTTGCAGCGTTATTACACGGACAATACGTTTTTCGCGGAAGATCATAAGCTGCAGGTGTTTACGCCTACAGAGTTCTTGGAATACGGCGTTTTCGCCGCCGTTCCCTACAGCAGCGCGCATATTCTTTATTACCATGATTTTTCCGACGATGCTGTTTTTGAAGCGTTCTTCAGTCAGATCATGCAGACCCGTGATCTCAGCGCCCGCTTCAACAGCGATTATGCCCCAAAGGCAGGGGAGAGAGTTTTGATCCTTTCCACCTGTTTTGAAGGCGATAATACTCATCGCTTCCTGGTCATGGGCACCTTGCTCAGCTAGCTGACCGGATCAAATAGAGGCGAAATTCCACAGGAAGGAGGTGATTCCGATGAAAAAGTTTCTCTCCATCGCGGCTGTACTCGTCCTGCTTCTGACTCTGACAGTTCCTACTCTTGCGGCTGGTGTCAATTATCCCAGTGTCAGCAACGGCGACATTGAGGCTACGTCCAATGACGGAACGAAGGTCGAAGTCGATTATGCGAATCCTGCGGACGTGAATGAAGACGGTCTGAAAGTTGCTGTGAGCGGCGATTACGACGGCATCGATGTCTTTGATATCAATGCGCTGGATGACGCAGGCAACAAGGCAGAGCGCAATGATCCCATTGAGGTCACGTTCTCTTACGAGAACGCAGATCTGGTCATCGGAGCGAAGATTCAGAACAACGATAAGAGTTGGTCTGACGTCCGCTTCACGGTGAATGGTAAGTTCATTACGCTGTACCTGCCCCACCTGACGCCCATTGCTCTGATTCTCAAGGCGAATGACAGCGCTCCTGTCGCGCCCGTTCCTCAGGATGGCGGTTCTCATCAGTCACCTTTCACCGGCGACTATACTGTGATTTGGGCTGCCGTAGCAGTCGTGATGGCTCTTTGTGCCGGCGCTTGCTTTATCAGCGCCCGCAAGAGAAACGCGGAGTGATCCTCTGTCGATGGAGATGGGTATCCAGTGCATACTGGATACCCGTTTCCGCTAAAAATCCAAGAAATTGTAAGATATTATGAAGCGAAAGACGTCATTAGCACTTGCCGTTATCGGAACATTAACAATTGCGGCCCTGGCGGTCGTGATTTACCTGCTGGCTTCCCGTTTTGAACGCGCACATGACAAGGCGCCGGATGGTGCGGGGTCAGCGCCGAACCGGGTCGAGCATACCGTGCGGCCAACGGGGGTCGCAGCACCGGGTGATGTAGACGGCGGTCAGAGCACCACAGTCTATTACAATGGGCAGAAATACGCGTATAACGACAACCTGTCCACTTTGCTGATCCTAGGGATTGATGATGTCCAGTTGGCGGAAACTGCAGCCTCCCGGAATTCAAGCCAAGCGGATATGATCCTGCTGGCAGTGTTTGATCCTGAAAAAGAGATCTGCACGATGGTGCAGATCAACCGGGATACCATGAGCGAAGTGCCGGTTCTGGATTCCTTCGGTAATTTCCTGCGCTATCAGGTCGAGCAGCTTGCTCTGGCGCATACCTACGGCACGGGTATGGAAATCAGCTGTGAAAACACCGCAGAGGCGGTTTCCCGCTTCCTGTATGGTATTAGAATCGATGACTATTTCGCGTTCACGATGGATGCGATTCCGATAATCAATGACCTCGTCGGTGGGGTCACCGTTACAGTGGAGGATGATTTCTCCAATGTGGATGCTTCACTGGTGAAGGGAACAACTGTGACATTGACAGCGGAGAATGTGGAGCACTTTGTTCGGGCCCGCAGCAGTATCACGGAAGACCCGACGAACATCAACCGTATGCACCGCCAGAAGGTCTATCTGACGGGCCTCGGAGCGGCCCTTAAAGAAGCGGTCAATGAGAATGATTCCTTTGTGGTGGAAGCCTATTCTTCTCTGGCCGGATCAATGGTGACAGACTGCACCGTTGAGCAGATGTCGAATTATGGAGATCGTTTTTCCGGTTATACACTGTCACAGATCATCGCTCCGGAAGGAGAGGCGGTGGCAGGTGAGAAATTCATGGAATTCTATGCGGACGAAGAAGCACTGCGGGAACTGGTGCTGGAATTGTTTTATATTCCTGTGGAAGATTGAATCCGGTATAACAGACAAGTATCCCGGCAAAGAAATCAACGGAAGGATTTGAGGACGTGCAAGAACAGGTTGCGAGAGCAGACTTTCGCAAAAGAACACTGTTACAGCTCATAAAACCTGCCCATCTTGCGGCTACTATGGTTCTATTTACGTTCGCGTGGTTCTGGTTTCGTTATCCTGAAGGGGTCAATACTGCTGCTCCGGGCTTTCGCTATAACTATTTTGCAATCTTGCTGTATGGAGTTATCGTTTTCTTTTTCCTCCGTACATACAACTCCTATCTTCTCGGGTACTGCCGTATACGAAGTTTGGTTTCCGCACAGATTATCTCCCAAGTATTCAGCGTGGTTATTCTGTATGTTGTAGTTTCCATCGCATGGGCAAGATTTCACAATCCTCTTGTCTTCCTGGTAATGCTCACAGCACAGCTGGTGACAGACGTCCTGTGGTGCTATTCTGCAAACGCAGTCTTTTTCCGTGTTTATCCGCAAAGAAAGACCGTGCTAATCTATCGGGAACCGCTGGACAAACTCAGGTTCGGTTTCATTCAGGGTAAGCCAACAGAAAGACTCTATAAGATTACAGATGAAATAATGTATGACGGGAGTTTTCGCGACCTGGAAGAACGGCTCGCCGGTTATGATGCGGTTTTCGTAGCAGGTGTGAACTCGCACTGTCGGAATGGCATTTTAAAATACTGCTAAGAGAATAACATACCCTGTTTCTTCCTGCCCCATATAGGCGATACCATCATGCAGGATGCCAAGCACATCCGTTCCTTTGATTCTCCGTTCCTTTATGTCGAGAGAAAAGTCCTGAACCCGGAGTTCGCCTTTGCAAAACGCGCATTTGATGTCTGTGCCTCCCTTCTTGGTCTGATCATACTCAGTCCCATCATGCTCATACCGCTGTATCCATCAAAGCCTACGACGGTGGGCCGGCACTTTATAAGCAAGTTCGGCTCACTAAAGACGGTCGCGAATTCAGAATCCTTAAGTTCCGCTCTATGCGGGTGGACGCGGAAAAGGACGGCATAGCCCGCTTGAGTACCGGAGACCAGGATGATCGTATTACACCCATAGGGCGCTATATCCGCAAATGCCGTCTAGATGATAGTGAAATAATAAGACAAACCCGGAAAGAGCCTTTATTAGCAAGGGTTTCGCCGGTTTTGTCCAATCCTATTCTTTCATCAGGCGAGCGATTTCTGATCCCTAATCAGAGGATTGCAGCAGCATAATTATGTGGCTTTTGTCATCGCTTCTTATGAGGTTTTAGCTTGATGGAAGATACTCTTCACAGTTTATAGACTTGATAAGGAGGAATGACAATAGCCGACGGACGAATATCGTCTATCGGCTATTGGTCTTGTATATATATGATCTGCATAAGCAGAAAGGTGACTATCAATGAATCCGAAACATCTTAAGGGCTGGCTCAAGCATGGCGATTTTATCTTAATAGATATTCTCTGTCTTCAGCTTTGCTTTATCCTTGCTTACTGGGTCCTCCGTGGATACGGAAATCCGTATGGAACAGATGACTATCGGTATCAAGCTTTCGTGTTATTTGTAAGCCAGCTTGTTGTTATTCTATTTTCTAATAACTATGGTGGCATTCTGCGCAGAAAACGTTTTGATGAGTATATCGCGGTTCTGAAATACATCATCAGTGTTCTGGTTGTCGCATTGGTGTACCTGTTTGCGGTCAAGCGCTCTGCTACTGCATCCCGTTTGCAGCTTGGATACACCTCACTCTTCTTCTCGTTAGTTGACTACTTTTTCAGGCAGCTGAATAAAAAACGGATATTCAAGAGGGGCGTTAACAAAAGCAGGTCTATTGTTCTTGTAACGGGAAAAGACTATGTTGAAGATGCCATGAAAAAGCTGACCGATCCGAGAATCTATCAGGACTATACTATTTCTGGAATTGTCCTGTTTGATACAGATGAATCGGTTTCTTATGAGGGTATAGATATTCCGGTACTTCCACTGGGAGACGAAGCGATGAATCGCCTCACTCATTCATGGGTAGATGAAGTCTTCATTCTTCAACCGGACCATTTGCCATTCCCGACTAAGTTGATGGATGAGTTGATGATCATGGGTATTACGGTGGATCACACTGTAACATCAATTAGTGATGACCGTTGGCCTGTAACAGACATTCGCAAGATCGGTAAATACAAAGTACTGACAAACAGTGTTCGCTTTGTGACAGTCGGACAACTTGCTCTCAAACGAGCAATGGATATCGCTGGAGGCATTGTTGGTTGTATACTTACAGGAATCATATTTATCTTTGTTGCACCAGCAATATATATTAAGTCCCCCGGGCCTATCTTCTTCACACAGGAGCGCGTGGGTAGGAATGGAAGGACCTTCAAGATTCATAACGTCTTTGAGGAAGTTTTCCAATCTGCGCTTTGTAATAAACCAACAAATATTGCAGTTTAGAAACCCCGAATTTCGCCTCTGTTTTGTGCAGGGCAAACAAAGGGGTTTATGTCGTTTCTGAAAATGTACAAAACATACTGAAAATGAGCCGAACATAGCGGGGGCTGCGGAGCCGGATTATGGACCGATCATTGGCTCGGAAAACAGACCGAAAGAGACGGTATGTACAAAATACTATGTAAAAGTACATACAAGAGACGATAGGTATCGAAAGCTATGTAAAAGTTCATAAGAGCGGGTATTTGGCAAGAATGGTAAATGATTTCATTCCTACTGAGGTTTATTAGACAGAAAGGGCTTTCTCTTCCGATTCGAGCTGACGGGTAGATTGATCGGGACATTGACCGGGACACGGCCAGTTGGAATGGGCAGAGAAAACTGAATATTATGCTCCGCCGGTCTGAAAAACCGTGTGGGGGGGTAAAACACAGTGTACAAAAGAAACAATCAAGGGTGGATAAAGCATATTGATTTTATCCTTTGGGATGCGCTTGCACTACAGTTGGCATTTGTAATTGCATACCTGATTAGACAAGGTGGCTCACTACCCTACGCATCAGGCATTTATAGAACCCTCGCTGTCATGTTGGTTGTGGTTGACATTCTGATTGCAGCCATTTTCAACACCATGCATAACGTCATGAAGCGGGGCTATTACCAGGAGGCTATCCAGACATTCAAGCAAACTGTAATGGTTCTGCTGGTAATCGTTCTATACATGTTCGCAATGCAGATGGGTGATGCGTATAGCCGCCTTACTATTTTCTATACGGCGGTACTGCATTTCATCCTTGGATATGCAATCCGCATGGCCTGGAAACCTGTGGTGCGCCGGATTTGGAAGAACGGTAAGAAGGCCGCCATGATCATGGTTGCCGACGAAAAGCAGGTGCCGGAGATCCTCGAACGGGTCAGTGCCACAGATGATGTAGAGTATAGAGGCATTGTTTTAAGCAACAGAGACGGGACCGGGGAATGGATTGGTGGAGTACCCGTCGTGGCAAGTCTCGCTACAGCCTCTGACTATATCTGCCGGGAATGGGTGGATGAGGTCTTTGTATATCCTGCTCATTTGACTGATATTGAAGTTCACCGCTCCGACATCTATAAGAGTGTTGAAAGGCTCATCTACGATACATACCGCGAGTTTTCCAGGAAGAACTATGTTGTGGGATCTGCGGGGAGCGGCGGAAGTGCAGGTACAGCCACAGCAGTTGCGGAGCGTGAGGAGGCTACCGTTGCTTCTCTGATTGAGGATTGTCGGCAGATGGCGGTTCCGGTTCATATCCGGCTCCCTCTCTCCAACATCGGAAGCAAGAGTTTTATAGAGAAGGTCGGGGGCTATACGGTTCTTACCTCTGCGATCAACTATGCAAGCCCTCTGCAGCTTGCCATGAAACGGGCTTTGGATATTGTAGGTGGACTGGTAGGCAGTCTCATAGCCATCGTAGTGATAGCGGTTGTCGGTTCTCAGATTAAAAAAGAAAGCCCAGGCCCGATTCTCTTTAAACAAACTCGCATAGGGCTTAACGGCAAAAGGTTCAAAATGCTAAAGATACGAAGTATGTATGTAAATGCGGACGAACGCAAGGCTGAACTGATGAAAGACAACCGCGTATCAGATGGCATGATGTTCAAGCTGGATTGGGATCCGCGCATTATCGGAAACAAGATCGTTGATGGAAAACAGGTCACAGGCATCGGTCAGCGGATCCGTGACGGGAGTTGGGACGAGTGGCCCCAATTTTTCAATATTCTGAAGGGAGACATGAGCCTGGTCGGAACAAGGCCGCCGACGGTGGATGAATGGGAGAAGTACAAGTACCATCATAGAGCGCGTCTGGCGACAAGACCCGGTCTGACTGGCATGTGGCAGGTCAGCGGACGGAGTAAGATCACAGACTTTGAAGAAGTGGTCAAGCTGGATACGGAGTACATCAATCACTGGAGCATTGGTCTGGATATAAGAATACTGCTGAAAACAGTGAAGGCTGTGTTCACCAAGGATGGGGCGATGTGAGATTGGCAGATTGAACCCTGTATAGGGGATATCTGCTAAACAAAACCGAAGAGTCCCATTTAATGGTCTCGTACTTCTAATGTGCAAAAGCCTGTATTTAGTGACAAATATGAGGTTGATACACAATATATAGTGCTCAGAAGCTAATAAACCGTCAAAAATGCACTCATAATACAGTCGAAAAGCCATTTTTCCGTCTTTTGCGTTCATTTAATGTGCAATTACTTCTTATTTGCAAATAGAGATGATGAACACAAGATGTAGCGGTCAAAGCGAGCGATTTATGCAAGATATATGGAAAAGGAGCTAAACAGGTGTGTCAAACAAGAAAACAGCACTCTTCTTCCTGATCCTTGCAATCCTCATGGTCCTGTTCTTTACGTTTCAGAATCCAGAACAGAGCAGAGACCTGAGTGAAGCGGTTAGATCATGGCTGGGGAGTATAGGGATAGATGTTGAGTATAAGACGCTGCGGAGCAATGTCCACATCCTGGAATACTTCATCGTTGGATTAGCGGTGTGTGGATTCTGCAGGAGTAGAGGGTGGAAGAATTGGGTTGGGCTGATGGCCGGATGCGGCATCGGTGTGGTTGACGAATGCATGAAGACGCTGCTTCCAGGGAGAGAGTTTGAAGCTGTTGATCTGGTCAAAGACTGGATTGGTGTGGCGGTAGCAGGGCTGATTATGCTTTTGATAAGAAAACGAACGGAGGCCAAATGAAGAATGGCTAATAACACTGAACAGAATATGGCCTCAGGCAAACACGCTGTGCAGCATGTGTTCATCATCGGCTCTAAGAGTATCGGACAGTATGGCGGTTACGAGACGTTTGTTGATAGACTGATCGGTGAGCATGAGCACGAGGACAGCATCAAGTACCATGTGGCCTGCAAAGCCAATGGCGATGGGCACATGGACGAGAGCAAGCTGGATGGGATAAGGATACTGAAGAAGAACGACGATGGATCGGTAACTGAATTTGAATACAAGAACGCTCATGTGTTCAAGATCCCCTGTCCGAACATCGGTCCGGCTGTAGCAATCTATTATGATCGGGCGGCGGTGAAGTATAGCATTCAGTATTGCAAGGAGAATCATATCAGTCACCCAATCTTCTACATCCTCACATGCCGGATCGGATTGTTCATCGATGGACTGGTAAAGCAGATCAAAAGCATCGGAGGTATGTACTATCTGAATCCGGACGGACATGAGTTTCTTCGAGCCAAGTGGCCCAAACCTGTTCGCAAATATTGGAAGTGGTCCGAGAAGAAGATGGTCAAGGATGCCGATCTGGTTATCTGCGACTCTGTGAATATCGAGAAGTACATCAAAGAGGAATATCAACATCCGCATACAACCTATATCGCTTATGGCGCTGATGTTGAGAAGAGCAGTATGCCGGATGATGATCCGAAGTTCGTGAATTGGCTGCAAGAGAAAGGACTGAAGGCTGGAGAATACTACCTGGTTGTCGGCCGTTTCGTTCCAGAAAACAACTATGAGACGATGATTCGGGAGTTTATGAAGAGCCACAGTAAGAAAGATTTCGCGATAATCACAAACATGAACGATCGGCTCAGATCGTATCTGGAAGAGACGTTGCACTTCAGCACTGATCCTCGCATCAAATTCGTTGGCACTGTGTATGACAGGGAGTTGTTGAAGAAGATCCGTGAGAATGCTTACGGTTACTTCCATGGTCATGAGGTTGGCGGGACGAATCCGAGCCTGCTGGAAGCACTGGGAAGTACGGAGCTGAACCTGCTACTCGACGTTGGCTTCAATAAAGAAGTTGGACAAGAGGCTGCTCTGTACTGGAGCAAGAAGGATGGCGATCTGGCTGGGCTGATTGATAGGGCAGATGAGATGGATGCTGAGTGGCGAGGAAAATTCGGCGCAGCGGCAAAAGAGAGGATCAGGACTGCGTATAGCTGGGAGTTTATCGGAAGCGAGTATAAGAGAGTGTGGGCTGAATAATCTCCTTTTACTTCGGAGGTAGAAATGATATTTGATAGATTATATGGCGGAATGGGAAATCAAATGTTCCAATACGCTTTTGGTAGAAAACTACAAAAAAAGTATGGCGGAAAACTTTATTTAGATGTTTCAGATGGAACAGAGTTTGCTGCAACAGAAGCGGATAAACATAGAGCCACTGTTTTAGGTGAATTTTCGATTCCAAATGAAGGTGTAGTTTTTATTGACAACAGAGCTGAGTTTGAGAGAAAAGCAGGAAAGGGCATAAAGCTGGCTGACTTCCTGGATAAACTTCCCAGAGCAGCCCGGAAAATCACAAAAAGCAATCAGCTCTATCGGAAATTGGTAAAACTGATTCAAAACAGATTCAACTCTCGCGGTTATTTCACGGCATATGATTGCTTTGTAGAACCGGCATATCCCCCGATGCTTGAAAAGATATATATTAATGGCCTTTTTACATCAAGAAGGTACTTCGAAGATATTTATGAAAATCTCAAATGTGAGTTTGAGCCAAAGCATATGCCTGACGAGCGTAACCAGTTTTTTTTGACAAGTATTAAGTCCTGCATATCTGTTTGTGTCCACGTAAGAAAAGGCAATAGCTATTTAAGTAATCCGTACCTAAATGTATGCGATGGCAGATATTTTGAAGAAGCAATGGATAGAATTGAAAAAGTATATCCGAGTTCTGTTTTCTTCATTTTCTCTAATGATTTTAACTGGTGCAAGGATAATATAGATTTTAATAAACACAGATGTGTTATTGTTGATGCAAACGATGGACAACATGCTGTAGATGAATTGAGATTAATGAAAGCCTGCCAACATTTTATTCTTTCAAATAGTACTATGGGATGGTGGGCTCAGTATTTGAGCGACAATAAGAAACGAATGGTCGTGTCTCCCAGTACATGGGCAAAGGGAAAGATAAGTCTTTTAAGTGACTTGATTGAAAAGAACTGGGAATTGATTGAGGTTTGAAATAATGCTGAATAATCAATCTGGAAGCAATATAAAATATGATGCGATCTTACTTGTCACAGAGAAAAGTTTGCATGTTTTGGAAATTAGCCTGCCGTATATAAAGAAAAATCTTGGAGCACAGAAAATCTATGCAATTGCTCCTTCAAGAATACAGGACAAATTAAAAACAATGAGTGTGGGCTATATTGATGAGGACAGTCTTATTCCGGGACTCACGTTTAGGAGGATAAAGAAATTAATTGAGAACCGAGGATTGGATACAAACAGAACTGGTTGGTATTATCAACAATTTTTGAAATATGGTTTTTCATATGTGACTAAGAATGAATATTATTTGACGTGGGATGCTGACACAATACCATTAAATTCCATTACATATTTCAAGGATGGGAAGCCTTCGTTTGTTGAAAAAAAGGAAATGCATCAAGGGTATTTTAATACTTTGAATACTCTTTTCAGGGGTGAGATCCATAGATATGATTCAAGCGTTTCCTTTGTAGCGGAGAATATGTTGTTCAATACTACTATCGTGAGGGAAATAATCGAAAGAATTGAAAGCAATGAAAGCCTTGATGGTAACATCTTTTATGAGAAAATCATTAATGCTGTAGAACCAGAGGATTTTCAATCAGGTTTCAGTGAGTTTGAGACCTATGGCAACTATGTAAGAATCAAACATCCAGACTTATATGGGAGTTTGAATCTGCGAACGCTCCGAAATGGATCATTCTTTGTTGGAAGAGAACCAACTCAAGATCAAGTCGAATGGGCGCAAAGAGACTTTGATATTATGTCCATTGAAGGAAGAGAAACATTTGTAGTGAAACTATCAACGCACAAATGGTTTAGAAAGGTATTCCGACTTAAAACTATTTCAAAGTTAGTACTCAAAATGAGGAGTATGCGCCGCACTATATTAGGATTAGAGAAACTTGATTACGATTGAGTATTTGGGATGGAAAGAAACAAAATGAATAAAACTAAAGTATTTGCTGCTTATCTTCCTCAGTACCATATAACGGAGGATAATAACAAATTTTGGGGAGAAGGCTATACGGATTGGGAAGGTGTAAAAAAAGCTAGGCCATTATTTGAAGGCCACAATCAGCCTAGGATTCCCCTTAACAATAATTACTATGATTTATCAAACTACAAAGCAATAGAATGGCAGGCAGAGACTGCATCTCAGTATGGAATAGACGGGTTTAATATTTACCACTATTGGTTTAAGGATGGAAAGCAGGAATTAGAGAAGCCAGCGGAATTGTTGCTTGCTCATCCTGAAATAGATATAGAGTATTACTTTACTTGGGATAATTGTGCTTGGCGGAGAACATGGAGCAATGTTCAAGGTAATGATTGGGCTCCACTGTTTGAAGGTGAAAAAAAAGTTGATGTTAATGGGATGTCTGTATTAGTAGATTTTGATTACGGCGACGAAGACCAATGGACAGAGCACTTTGATTATTTGCTACAGTTTTTCAGAGATTGTAGATATCTGAAGATCGACAATAAACCTGTTTTTGCTTTCATGACGACAGTAGATCATGAAAGGCTAACAAAGATGGCCATCTATTGGGATGAATTGGCCAAGCAAAGTGGTTTTTCTGGAATGTATCTTATTTCACAGAAAAGCTTCTATAAAGAAAAGGTTCATTTGAATAATACTTTTATATATGAACCGATAACATCAGCTTGGGGTAAGAAAAAGTCCTGGAATGAGAAAATCAAAAAGTATTTTCATATTGAATTCAAAAACCAAGGCCCGGCAAAGTTTATTTACGATTATGAAAGAGTATGGAGAAGAATTATTCGTAATACAAGGAAAACTTCATGCATCCATAGTTGCTTCGTGAGGTATGATGATACACCTCGAAGGGGAAAGAATGCAGGAGTGATAGTCCACGATACGTCCGAATTGTTTGAAAAGTATTTTAGACAGTTCCATCAGATATGTTCAAAAAAGGGTGAGCCATTTGTTCTTATCACTGCTTGGAATGAATGGGGAGAGGGCGCATACCTTGAGCCTGATGCTAGTGGTGGATATTCTTATCTTGAAGCACTAAAAAGGGCGCTCGAATAGTCAAGTGCTCACGAAACTGTGCAAAGGGATGAAGGGATGAATTCAAAGATAAGTATTAAACGAAAAAATCTAGCTGTCTATCTCTTGATTTTGATAAGTGTTTTTCCAGCATATTATCATATTATGGGAAGAATGGTTAGCAGCGTTATTCTGGTGCCAGTATTGTTTTTCATTGCAGTATTAGGGAGAGCCTCAATAAAGAGCTCTGACTTGAAAGCGATGGGATTATTCTTTATATGGATTCTAATTAAGTCATTTATATATGTTTATCATGGAGAAGCATTCCGGGCGGTATCATTTTCAGTACTCATTATATCAATTGCATTAGTTGTTCCAACATATATAACGTCTAAAGAAAAATTTATTTCCCTGATAGATTTAATGCTAGCTGTTTCTGTATTTCTTTGTATATTGGGTATTGTTGAAGGAGTTACAGGCTTTAATCCGTTCGTCATGCTTGACACGGAAGGAAATGTTGTTAGAAATCTAGAACGCCTTGGAATCGTTAGGATAATCAGTTTCACGGCACAAGCAACTCATTATGCCATCTATGATTCCATGATGGCAATTTTGGCAATCTATAGGGTGAGTATTGAGAAGACAAAACGAGAGAAGAACAAGTTCTATATAATAATGGGGCTCAATATCATCAACCTGTTATTAACGTTAACACGATCTACAATCGTTTGTTTTATTGCATGTGTTTTCATCATCATACTCAAAATGGGCGTTGGTCGGTTTTTACGAATTATTCTTATTGTTCTCATTGGGGTAATTGTTACCGGGGTGTTCTATGAAGAAAGCTTTTTGGGTCAAATTATTTACATGATGCTAGCTCTTGTGTTCCCTTCATTTGCAGATAGATTGTCGACAGGGGCGTTGTCGGAATATGCAAATGGCATTGCTGATAGAGTAAATCTTTATAAGTGGGTTTACGAAAGCGTGGCGGGTCATATGATTCTTGGAATGGGAGAAAGAACTCAGTTCGCTTATGTACACAAAATTGATATGGTACTGTTTTCTTATTATGAAACAAAAAGAAGTATAGAGGTGTACGTCCTCTATTTGCTATATCATTTTGGCTTTGTCGGTGTTATTTCCGAAATGATAGTGTACATTCAACTAACTTTCCGAGCTTTCAGAAACAGCCTCAAGAAAAAAATGCAGTTCGAAACCAGATTCAACTTCGATTTTATCATCTTTGTTATTCTCATCATGAATATAATTAACTGGTTTGCTGTGGCTCAAGGTGAAGAGTCAACGACAATATATATATTGCTGTTCGCATGGATTTCATACACGGGATTAAAGAGAAAAGAATCAGTAACATCAGCTATGGGAGGAGACAAATGATAATCGGGCTATTTGGCTTTTCATTTGAAGATAGAAATAAAGGTTGTGAGGCACTAACATATTCTTTCATTAGTTTGCTCGAAAAGATAGTAGAAGATGATCTAACTGTTATCAACCTTAGCGGAATAGGACAGGTAGATAAAATAGCCGAAAGGTTTCCTGGTATTAAGTTTGATGCTGTTGGCTTCCAAAGAAACAATATCTCTATTAAGTCTTTTAGGAGACTGATGCAATGTGACTATGTCTTCGATTGCACATTTGGAGATAATTTCTCTGATATTTATTCCTTGCCATTTGTGAGCAGGACAACAAATTACAAAGAAATGACGTTGCTTCTTGGGAAGAAACTTATTATTGCACCGCAAACTATAGGGCCTTTTAAAGATGAAAAGCTAAAGAAAAGAGTGGGGAAAGTCCTCAAAAAAAGTGCACTCGTTTTCACAAGAGATGAGATGTCGAGTCAGTGTGTTCGAGAACTTTCTGGCCGGGAGCCTATTACAGTAACAGACCTAGCTTTTATTTTGCCATATCAAAAAAGAGAATCGGATGGAAAACTAAGAGCTGGAATTAACGTGTCTGGTTTGCTATGGAGAGGTGGCTTTGACCAAAAAAATCAATTTGGACTCACCTTAGACTATCATAATTATGTTGATTCTGTGGTTTCTCAGCTTAAACAAAGAGGCTATGAGATTCACTTTATCTCTCATGTTCTTTCACATGATGAGAATGAGATTGATGAGGATTATAAGGTATCCATAGAACTTTCTGGCAGGTATGGAGAAGAACACGCACCGTTCTTTCAGGATCCTATCGAGGCGAAAAATTATATTTCCGGCATGGATGTTTTTATTGGGTCTAGAATGCATTCGACAATTGCTGCATTCTCGTCCGGAGTGATTACGATACCCGTATCTTATAGCAGGAAATTTGAGGGACTCTTTAATAGCATTGGATATGATTATACTATCAATGCAAGGAAACTTGTGACGGATGAGGCAATCCAAAAAACAATTTACTATATAGATAATCGTAATGAACTTAAAAGAGCACAAGAGATAGGAATGCAAAGAATAGGAGCATTGAATCAAGTACTTGAAACCTCAATCCGGGACTTTTTTTCAGAGCGTTCACAGTAGGAGAGAATTGTTCACGTGCAAAGAAAAGATGAATTAAAAAAAGCGGGTATCTTATACTTAATAGGAAATCTGTTTAATAAAGGAATTGCCTTTCTCACAGTTCCGATTTTTACCAGAATTCTAAGTACATATGATTATGGCGTAGTTAATACTTACAATTCCTGGGTTGCCATTCTTAATATGGTTCTCGGGTGTGCTTTGACAATGGGGGTACGAGCGTCGTTTATAGATTACGAGAAAGAGGCGGATGGTTTCATCGCTTCAATTCTAAAGTTTACCTTCTTAGTGACAATAGGGGTTTCTTTGTTTGCGGGCCTGATCACTCTTTTTCTCCCGATTAATCGAGTTTATGTTGTTCTTGTAATACTGTGCTGTCTTCATGGGGGATTCTGGGCAATAATCGATGATTATCTTCAGTACCTGATGATGAAGTACAGATATAGAGAGAGAACAATTTTGATGATTCTTCCTAACCTGATTGCTCTAAGCGGATCTATAGCAATAATCATGCTGTTGCTCAACAGCGAGAAGTATTTAGGAAGAATTGTAACAACTTCAATAGTTTACATACTATTCGGGATATATATTTTATGTATCAATAATAAAAAGAGGGTACCAAAGGAAAAAAGAAATGAATATGTCAAATATGGCCTAAGCGTTTCCGCCCCACTTATTCTGCATGGCATTGCTTTAAATTTGCTCTCCCAGTCGGATCGTACAATGATTACCTGGCTCGCAGATGCCTCACAAACAGGTATTTATAGCTTGATATATAATTTCAGTATGATAGCGACTGTGATTACAACATCGTTAGATGGATTATGGGTTCCTCATTTTATCGATAGCCTAAAAAAACGTGAGATAGATGATATTAATGACAAGGCAACTTGGTACATTGCTCTTATGACATGTTCAATGGTGTGCCTAGTACTTGTAGGACCAGAAATAGTCAAGATACTTGCACCAAGCTCGTATTGGGAAGGAATATCAATTATTCCGCCGATTGTCTTGGCAAACTATTTGATTTTTTGTTATTCACTATATGTTAATACTGAACACTTTTATAAAAAAACAAAGTCGATTGCAGCATATACTGTGGCTGCCGCTATATTCAATCTAATAACAAATTTCATTCTTATACCTAAATATGGATATGTTGCAGCGGCATATACCACATTGGCATCTTATATAGTCGCATTAGTTCTTCATGCACGCAAAGCTATTAAGCTGGAACCAGAAGTGTTACCTGTTAAAAAATTTGCATCATCCTTTGCTTTCGTTTGTATTGGAACAGTTCTATTTTATGTTTTTAAAGAGAACTGGATTGTAAGATGGTGTTTTGCGATTGGGTTCCTTGTCTTTAGTATCATACAATATAAAGAAATACTCATATCGCTGTTTTTACGGAAAAATTAGTAGTGGTGATTATTGAATTATGAAAACTGATTATAAAAAGTATTGCACTGGATGTGGGCTTTGCCAGTCAAAAGAATACACGTTGTTCTCCGAAAATGAAAAAGGTTTTTTGTTCCCAGATGTGGTAAACGAGGATATGGTCTCGTTCTGCAATCAGTACTGCCCTATGGGGGAAAATGGGATTAAAGAGCACTCTGGAGATAGCATATGGGGGGATTATACCGGTTTTTGGACAGCCTATTCTTCTGACTGCAATATAAGGAAGCATTCATCCAGTGGTGGAATAGTGACAACTATATGTTGTTGGCTATTAGCACACAAAATCGTTGATGGTGTTATTCAGATCAGAGGAAAGGCTGATAATCCAACCGACACGGAGACTGTTATTAGTAGATCTTTGGATGAAGTGAAAACTTGTTCAGGATCTCGTTACACAAGGTCTTCGCCTTTACTTAATATTGATAGCTATATTGATGAATCCTCTAAGTACGCATTCGTTGGAAAACCATGCGACTGCATTGCATTGCGTAATTATATGGAAATAAATCCCAAAATAAAGGAATCCATTTTATATCTGTTGTCATTCTTTTGTGCGGGGACTCCAAGTCAAGAAGCAAATGCTAAGCTATTGGATAGACTGGAAATTCCTCTAAATGAATGTGCATCACTTGTATATCGAGGTGATGGATGGCCGGGATATACGAAAGCAATAAGTAGCGATGGAAGAGAATCTTTAATAGATTATCAGTCCGCATGGATGGATATTCTGGGGAGAGATATTCGTTACTGCTGCAAATTTTGCTTTGATAGTATTGGCGAAATGGCAGATATATCAGCTGGTGATTACTGGTTTTTAAATTCACAACTCGAACCTGATTTTACAGAACGTGATGGGCGTAATTGTGTGTTTGCTTGGACAGAGCGCGGCAAAGAGCTGTTTAGTAAGCTTATAGATGACGGGAGTGTTTCTGTTGAAGATGAAACAATTGATAATTTGAATCGTGCACAGCCAAACCACTATAATCGTCGGTCTACGTTATATACAAAACTATCCATAATGAAAATATGCGGAAAACCGGTGCCAGCATATCCAAACAAGGAGTTAAGAAAATTTTTGCATTTTAATACATTTCTGAATCATATGCGCGCTGCAAAGGGAACCATTGAAAGGATTGCAAATGGAAAAATCTAAAATGGCTAATAAAGTCTATGAAAAATTGTTTAGATTGAAGTTTCTGGGCCATTATGTATTTCGCAATAAAATCATAGAGTCCGAAGGTGGAGAACGGCTCTCAACGACATTGCGCAATGTGACAAAGAGTGATTATTCAGTAAATGTTGGACTATATACATATGGCTGCTGCTTTAGCTCATATTTCAACTTGGGCGGGACAGTAAATATTGGAAACTATTGCTCATTTGCAACTGATATCCACTACTTTGGTGCAAATCATCCAATGCATTATGCATCAATGTCCCCATACTTTTATAATCCGGTTCTAGGA